>JAABUU010003847.1_pt1 | contig 18534 bp, 14 predicted proteins | sample 5559301 | NCBI WGS metagenome assembly JAABUU01 (sample SAMN10711884, study PRJNA513360) | rock metagenome | isolation source: Antarctica rocks | place: Antarctica: Victoria Land, Richard Nunatak white | reverse complement strand
GGCAAGTTCCTCGCGATGGCGGCTGCCCACCGGCACACCCTCTGTCGCCCACTGCTGCTCGTGCTCCCACTCCAGCCGCCCCGGTAGCGTCGCGCGCCCGGTACCGGCGAACGGTTCCAGTTGCCCCACCACCCGATGATATTCATCCACCTCCCGGCGTAGGATGGCGGGGTCGATGAAGCGCGCCGGGTCGATGAAGACAAGCAACGCCCCCTGGTTCGCGCCGGGGAACGCGCGCGCCGCGCGGGCCTCGTCCACCGGCACGCCGGCCAGGAAGCCGCCGAGCACCTGGCAGACGGTCCCGAGCCCGAAGCTGCGGTAGAGGGTGCTGGGTAACTGCTCCAGCATCGCGCGCTGCCGCGCCTCCGAGAGGTTGTAGAGGTCGTGGATCGCCCCGAAGTCGAGGATGAGCGGCGGCTCCGCGCCCGCCGGGATGGCGAAGCTCATCGGCGAGCCGCCCGCGGCCTGGATCTGCCCCTGCCCCGGCTGCAGCAGGAGTTGGTGCCCGGATGTGTCGTAGCCGATCAGCCCGGCCGCGGCGGCCACGCGCGTGTAGAGCCCGGCCGCACCGAAGTGCCCGTGGTGGCGCGTCACCCCGACGGCCACGCCGACCTCGCGCGCCTTCGTCACCAGGCGGTGCGCCGCCTCCCAGCAGGGGAAGTAGCCCAGCCCGGCGTCGCCGTCGAGTAGCAACGTCGCCGCCGACTCGCCGATCGTCCGAACCTGCGGGCGGGGGTTGAGCTTGCCGTCGCGCAGCAGGCGCGCGTAGTCGGCGATCTGGCGCGAGCCGTGGCTGAAGACGCCACGCACGTCATTGCTCACCAGCAGCTCGGACAGCAGGGCGGCCTGCGCCTCCCCGGCACCGGCACGTTCCGCCAGCGCCCGCACCAGGTCGCGCAGCGCCGTCGCCGGCACCCGGCTGGCATCGCTTGGCACATGATTCACGGAGACCTCCTTGCGCTTTGGCGCTCAACGATGGCCGGTTTTGCGAGCGGATCGCCCTGGCCCACACAGGCATCGTCACGGGCGGGTCGATGCGTTCAATAGCGATTCGACGACATCTGCGACACCGTCACGGGCGATAGCCGAGCCCGGTGCGATGTGGCGACTCGGTGGTCGTCGTCGCTGTGCAGGGAGCCGGCGCATCGCTCCCGCCTCACGATCGCGTCGATCCCGCGACACCGATGGGGGGCAACCAGGGCCGCCGGGGACACCGCCTGAAGGCACTCCTGCGCTACGGGGATGGCGTAAAGGCAGACGATAGCGCACGCGAGCCGACCGGTCCAGCGCACCGTGTGCAAGGTTCAGACTGCCGCCGCCCCGTGCGATGCGGGGCGGCGGGATCGCCACAGGCGATAGGCGGCGACACTGGCGGGGAGCGCGATGAGCGCGACCGTCCCGAATGGAAGCATAGCGTCGGCCACGACCAGCCACCCGGCCAGCAGCGTGCCGGTGAGCATCGCCAGCGACCACATGAGGTGCAACAGCCCGACCACCTGGCCGACCTCCTCGGCGGAGGCGGAGGCGCGGATCAGCGGCAGGGTGGCACCGGAGAGCGACCAGGCCACGGCGGTGCCCGCAACGCCGACCGCGAAGAGAACGGGGAGCAGGCCGGTGGCGATCGCCGGGACCGACAGGGCGGCCACAAGCGGGACGAGGGCGGCGAGGACGAGGGCGGGCCCGGTGGGGCCGACGGTGTCGATGAGGTGGCCGGTGCCGAGCTGGGCGGCGACGGCAACGATCAGGCTGACGGTGCCGAACAGGGCCGCCGTGGCCGGGTCGCCGCTGAGGCGGGCGATCAGGAGTGGCCACAGCAGGCTTGTAGCGCCCCACGAGCAGGTCGACAGGAAGCGGAGCAGCGCGAGTTGGCGTACCTGTGGCACGCGCAGGAGCGTCCGATAGGCCGCCAACGCGCCGGTCGCCCCCCCCCGCCGACTCGGTGCCCGGCTTTCACCCCCGGGCAGGGTCGTCGCAGTCACGAGCACCAGGAGGCCCGCCCCCAGCCCGACCGGGCCGAGGCCTGCGAAACCCCAACCGCGCAGTAGCGCGCCAGCGCAGAGATTGCCGAACGCGCCACCGAGCGTGGTGCCGATAAAGAAGGCACTCGCCGCCCGACCGATCATCGAGCGGTCGGCGCGGGCGATGAGGTACGCCTGGCTGCCGGTGGACTGCAAGCCATCGGCCAGTCCCGACGCCAGGCCGAGGAGCACCAGCAGCGGCCAGGCGGGTGTCAGGAAGCACAGGGCCGCCACCGGCAGGCCGATCAGGCCGAGACGCAGGGTGCGCCGCGCCCCGACGGTGTCCGCCAGGACACCGCCGAGCGGCGCGCTCAGGCCGGTGGCGAGGAGCCGCAAGGCCGCGATCACGGCGATGGCGGGCGGCGTCCAGGCGAGGTCGTGCTGCAGGTAGATGGGCAAGAGCGTACGCGTCGGCCCGCCCACCGCCCCGGCGGCCAACAGGAGCCCGAGCAAAATCAGGATATCACGGTCAAAGACTGCGGCGATGTCACGTAGGCGTACGATGACTGTGCTGCTCCTTGCCGAGGATAAGATCGAGCCGAGCGGACCACCCCGCGCCCGGGCAATGACTCGCTGTCCATTCGCCCCCCCGCGACGGCCTGCCCACGAGTGGCGGGTGCTGATCGACGCTCGTAGGCAAGCCACAGCCGGATCACGGAAGGGGATGGATAAGCGCCCGCATGATGGCCCTGCTGTATCTCGCTAGCCTCCCCCGGCGGGATGCAGCGGGGCAGGGGCCGCACCAACACCCGTTCGGTGGGGAGCGCGATTCTCACTCCGCGAGCGCCCTCCGCCCCGTATCATACGCCGACTCGCCGAGCGGACGGATCTCCTGGACCGTGTTGGTGCGGCATGACTCGCGCGCGAGCAGGCAGAGTTGCGCGCTGAGGATCCCCGCCGCCAGCGGCGCGCGCGAGCGGCCCTTGCCCGCGATCACCGCGAGGAAATCGCGCGCCAGCTCCTCGTCCCCACCGTGGTGGCCGGTGCCGGTGCCGCTGAAGTCCTGGCGCTCGGTGCGGGCGGTGTGGTGGTGGTGGACGATCAACTCCCCGCGATACCAGTCGAAGGCGAGCGTGCCGCGATAGCCGATCAGGGTCGCGCCGCGCGCCGCCGCGCCGCGCCGGGTGTAGAAATTCTGCGTGTAGACCGCGTGCAGCCCCGATTCGTAGGCGATCAGGGCGCTCGCGGAATCGTGGTTGCCGGTGTCGGGCGCGAAGCTGCACTGCCAGTCGTTCGGCTGGACCCGCTCGGTGACCCCCTGGAGGTAGAAAAGATTATAGGGGCTCTCGGGGCACTCCTCCTGCCGGTGGCAGTCCACGCAGCGGAGCCCGGCGGGCATGTCCCCCCGGAAGACGGTCTTCGACTCCATCGCGGTGACGCGCACCGGACGCTGCCGGACCAGGGCATTGATGTAATCGAGGTCGTGCGTCGCCTTCTGGAGCCAGAGCCCGCCCGTCTGGCTCTCGTCGCGCATCCAGCCGTGGTAGTAACCGCCGGCGTAGAACGGGACATTGTTGACCGCCTGCACCTGCTCGATCGTGCCGATGGTGCCCGATTCGATCACCTCGAGCGCGGCCCGGCAGAGCGCGGAGAGGCGCAGCGGGAAAGAGACGACGACCGGGCTGCGCGAGCGTTCCGCAGCAGTCTGGAGCGCGGCCATTTGCTCCGCGCTCGTCGCCACCGGCTTCTCCAGGAAGAGGGGCAGATTGCGCGCCAGCACTTCGATCGCGTAGGGGGTGTGCAGCGTGCAGCGCGTCCCGATCAGCACGGCATCTACCGCGCCATCGTCGAGCATCGCGGTCGCCGTCTCGTACGTCGTTACCCGCGCCAGCGCGTCGGGGTGCTCCCGGCACAATTCCTCCGCGCGCGGGTCGACCAGCGCGACGACTTCGGTCCCGGCACCGAACCGATCGATCGTGGCCAGCATGTGGCGCATGCGCCACCCGTAGCCGATGACACCCAAGCGAATCACCGTACCCTCCCCTTGACTATTGCGCGGCCCGACGCTCAGCCGCGCCGCCGTTCCTCGTTGTATCGCAACAACGCCAGCTCGGCCGGGGTGTTCCGGGGGTGCTGGGTGCGGATGACCGCCTCGATGTCGCCGAGCGGGTCGTGGCCGTAGCGCCGGGCATACTCGTCGTGCAACCCGCGCTCCCCGGCGGTGATGCCCGCGATCGGGAGGGTGACCCACGCCCCATCGCGCCGCGCCGACTCGCGGAGGGCGACAAGCACTTCCTGGTCAAAGCGGGCGTTCGCCGCGCCATAGGGCGGATCGGTGTCGTCGAGGATCGCGCGGCGCATCCCGGCGAGGATGTCGGCTCGCCCGATCTCGTCGGCCCCGGCGCCGGTCGGCAGGTCGCGGAGCGGGTTCTCCCAGACTATCGGCGGGTCGGTCTCGACGTAGGCGCGCACCAGGGTGGGCACACCGCCCGTCTCGTCGATCTCCTGGCGGATCGGGAAGACCTGGCGTTCCCCGTCGCGCACAAGGACGAGTTCGGCACCGATGATCGCCCCCGCGGTCCCGATGATATCCCAGTAGTTGCGATAGTGCGAGTGGAGCGGGTACTGGTAGACACAGATCGCCCCGTTGGCGAACTCGATCAGCCCGTGTTCGTAGGGGCCGCTGGCATGGGCACGCCCGAAGCGATCCCGGTACGGCGGGATGGGGGTATCGCGAGTGTAGCCCCGCACGCGCACCGGATCGCTGCCGGTCAGGGTGCGCGCGATGCTGATGCCGTGGTACGACCCCGAGTAGTACCAGAGGTGCGCCTGCGTCACCTCGCCGATCAATCCGGCCTCGATGATCCGCTTCTTCAGGCGCTCGTTCGGCCAGCGCCAGACATTCTCGGCGACCTCCAGCTTGATCCCGTGGTGCCGCGCCGAGGCGATCATCGCATCCGCCAGCGGCAGCGTCGTGGCGATCGGCGTCTCGGAGATGACGTGGACCCCGTGCCGCCCGGCCAGTTCCACGGCGGCGTGGTGGCTATCGGGCGGCGTGATGACGTACAACAGGGCGGGCTTCGCCGCCGTGAGCATCCGCTCCAGGTCGGTGAAACCGGGGACGCCGAGACGGGTGCCGACTTCCGTCGCGACGGCGGCATTCGCGTCGCAGATCGCGACGAGGCGGCAGAGTGCCGCGAGACGCCCGATCGTGGCCAGGTGATCCTGCGCGCGGGTACCCGTGCCCAGGACCGCGACATCCAATATCGTCACGCTGCTCCCCCCTCCGCCCCCACTACCTCGGCGATGACCCCTTCGAGATAGCCCCGCCCGCGTGCCAGGGCCTGGTCGGTCTCCTCGGGCGAATTGAGGCCGTCGATGCGCTCGATCAGGCACGGGCCGTCGAACCCGCCCGCGAGCAGCGTGCGGAAGATCGCGGCGTGGTCGATCTGCCCGTCGCCCGGCACCGGGAAGTCCACCACCGCCCGCCCCCCCCGGTGATCCTTGATGCAGACCGCGCGCACAAGATCCACCATCCCAGGGAGATCGGGCTCCGGCCGCACCCCCTCGTAGTAGGAGATGTTGCCGGGGTCGTAGCAGACCCGCACGGCGGGCGAGCCGATCCGCTCCACCAGCAGCGCCAGATCCACGCCGGTGCCGGCGATCCCCCCATGCGGCTTGAGCAGGATCGTGACGCCGCGCCGCTCGGCCCGGCGCACCGCGGGCGCGATCATCCGCAGCCAACCCTCGACGCGGGTGAACCAAATCATCTCGCTCGGGTGCTCACCGGCGAGCCGTTCGCCCGGGAACTTCGGCGCGGGCGAGATCGGGATGACCAGCAAGTAGGGAATCCCGAGTTCGGCGACCCTATCCACGTCGTCGCGCAGGCGCTCTGCTGGATCCCCCTGGCCGCGACTGGCGAACATCAGCGCGGGGGTCAGCCCGTGCCGCTCGATCCGCGCGCGAAAGGCGGCGTAATCGCTCGCGGTCGCCCGCTCGGGGTAGAACGGACCATCCGTCAGCGGCCGGACGATGCCGACCTGACTGAAGCCCGCCCCGGCGATCCCTTCCAAGGCCCGGTCGAGCGTCCAACGCGCGTAGGGGATCGTCATCGCCCCGAGCTGAAAACGGTCGGCGCTGGCATTCGACACGGCATCCTCCTCTTGCTGCCATCGGACCAGGGTTGCCCATTGACGGCATCAGTCGGCCAGCGGCAACCGGACCGGCACCCCGCCCGCGCCGCTGGAACGATCGACGGCGAAGCACGCCTCATGGGTATTCAGCGTATTCCGCAGACTCGCGTGCGACTCGACGCCGGTGCGGACACAGTCGATGAAATGATCGATCTCGGCGGGGAACGGGTGGTGCGACACCGCGCCGCTATTCGGCAGGACCGTCGGGAAGGTCGCCCAGCCGAGCGTGCCGGGCATTTTGCGACTGTAGAAACGATCGTCGCGCAACGCGCCGTCCGTGCCGAGCAGGTCGATGTTGAACTGGTACGGCATCCACTGCTCGGTGCAGGCCGAAACCTTGCCCGCCATCCCATTGGCGAAGCGGACGAGCGCGACCTGATTGACCGGCGCGGCAGCCTGAGCGAGACCGGTGAAGTCGAGCGCCATGACCTCGACGATGTCGCTCCCCATCAGGTAGCGGGCGAGGTCCATCGCGTGGCAGCCGGCGCTGACCATCGCGCTGACCGTCCCGCGCCCGAGTCGACCCTTGGCACCGGGATAGCCGCCCTGCTCGGCGTTGTGCCAGTAATCGGTCTGCACGTAGAGCGGACGACCGAACGCGCCATCGTCCAGCAGCGCCTTGGCGGTCGTGACGAGCGGGTTCCAGCGGAGGACGAAGCTCACGGTCGTCTGCACCCCGGCGGCGGTAACGGCGGCATCCATCGCCCGCAACGCTTCCGGCGTGAGCGCGACCGGCTTCTCGATCAGGATATGCTTGCCCGCCTCGGCGGCGGCGATCGCCTCGGTCGCGTGGCGTGCGTGAGGGGTGCAGATCGACAGGGCGTCCAGGCCCGGATGGGCCAGCAACGCCGCGTAATCGTCGTAGAGGTCGACGCGATCCGGGTCCAGCCCGAGTTGGTGCGCCTTGGCGGCGGCGTGCTCTTTGGTGCTGCTACCGAGCGCCACGACCTCGCAATGCGGATTCGCGATGTACGCCTTCAAATGCTCCGTCCCGACATTCCCCGCGCCCTGCACGGCGACGCTGATCCGACCATCCCGCTCCATCCCGGTCACCTCCCCATCCCTCGTCCCAGTGATTCGGGCATCATACCACCGCGCCGTGCGCGGTCAAGGCCCGCCGCAGACACTCACCCGCCGCCGTGCAACGCCGCGTTGATCCAATCCAGCGCATCGAGGCGCATGAAGCCGTAATGGTAGAAATCAGCCCAGGCGACCCCGCCCTCGCGCAGCATGTCGATTTTCGCCCGGAGGTTGGCCGGGCCGTCACAGTCGGGATACATCGGACGGAGGGCGACCGAGAGCGCGCGGTCGGGCGGGACCAAGGCGCGGTAGGCGTCCAGATCGAGGCGCAAACGCGTGGGTTCGCGCGCATAACCGATCGTTGCGAGTCCGTGTCCCGCCTCGGCGGCAGCGGCGGGGTCGATCCCCTCACGCCAGGCACTGGCAGGGGCGGGGGCACCGGTCGGCGCTCCTGTCGCATATCCCTTCGCCGCCCCAGCCATATCCATCACCACGAAGCGGCTGTCGCCCGCCGCCTCGACCGCCGCGCGCACCTCGGCGGCGAGCGAGGTGACGATCCCTTGCCGCGCGTCGAGGAAGCGCCCGAGTTCGCCAGCGGCGAGCGCCGCGATCTCGGCGCGTTCCACCTCGCCATCCGGCAGGGTGGTCGGGGCACCATCCAGGACATTGCTCAGTTCGGCGCGCACGAACTCCCGCACACGCGCCACGTCGACACCCGCCCGGGCGATCTCCCGCAGGCAGTGTTCGCAAAAGCACAGGCCGAGCAGGAATCTGACGACGGGGGAGAGGGGGATGAAGGCGCGCTCGTGATGGAAACCATGGTCGAAGCCCCCATAGCCCAGCGACTCCGCCAGGATCGTTTCGACGCCCCGGCTCGCGAGGTCGGCGGCGAGGGCGCAGGCGAAAGCGCGCACATCCGGATGCGCCGGACAGAGGTTCGTGATGTACGGATCGCCGAACACGTTCTGCGGCGCACACTCCGGGTGGCGCGAGCCGAGGGTCGTGTTGTGCAGAAAAACCGTCCAGGCGCGCACCGCGAGGCCGCGTCGTGCCGCCCGCGTCAGCAGATCGTCCAGCACATCGATCTCGGCGGCTAGTCGACTGATCTGCGGCGTGATCCGCAGCCCGGCGTAGCGGCTCGGGTCGGGCCGGAAGAAGACCGTCCCCCCTTCGAGGAAGCGCACCTTACGGACGGGATTATGCGGGAAAAGATCGCGCGCGTGATGGTAGGCGCAGGCGAGCGTCACCCCATCGAGCCCCGCCCGCCCCTGCACGTTGTCCAGCACCGTCTCCGGCCCCTCGTCGTGCAGATCGGTGGCGAAGAGGAAGATCGCGCCACGCATCGCCCGCTCCAATTACTCCGGTTGCGCCTATCCGCCGATCAGGAAGGGAGGAAGTTCGCGGCGTGCTCGCCGGGAACCGGGAAGAGTCGTTCAAGGGTATGCTGAAACTCGTAGCTGTCCAGCGCCGGGTGCAGGTCCGGCTCCCGCTCCCAGGCGAACTGGCGCGTTGCCTCCCACGCGCCCCGCGCCGCCGCATCATCGCCGAGAGCACGATAGCGCAGCGCCTCGGCCAGCAAGAGGCAGAGATCGGCGTGGCGATCGAGGTAGTGCCAGGACCACGCCTGACACGGATCGGCCGCGCCCAGATTGCGCTGGATTGCCGGGCGAAATGCCGCGATCAGTCCAGGCACCGCCGCATAGGCGGCGGCACTCTCTGGGGCGAGGGCTGGCTTTTCGCCGCGCAGGTAGGCCGGGTCGAACGCCTGGGAGAGCGCTTCGCAGTAGGCGAGGCAGGCCGACCAGTCCGCCCCATACGTCACGCGGAAATGGTCTTCGGCGATGGCCCGGAAGTCGCGCGTCGGGTCCCAGAGGGTCGCCCCCAGCACCGCCATCGCGAGGCCATGCGGGAAGAATGCGCGCTGCACCTGACAACTGATCAGCCCGTTGAGCCCGAGCGCCGCCAACCCGCGAATATCGGCATGCAAGACGGCGGCGCTAGCGATGCCACCGGGGTCTTTATAGTGATCCCACATCAGATGATAGTCGTAATCGAAGCTGTCGCCCCCGAACTGCCCCTGCCACGCGCGCAGGAAGGCGACATTCTCGCTCACCCCACGCGGGAACGTGAGGTGATTGAGCACGAACGGCGGCAACGGGGGCGTTGCGCCATCCGCACCGGCAGCATACGCCGCGCTGTAGGTGCGCGTGATCGGCGCGAACATCAGCAGGAAACGCTCCGCCGCGCGTAGTTGCTCGACGGCGGGGGGCCAGAGGAGATCGAAGTAGATCAGGAAGACGATCCGCGTCGGCAACCCGGCGGTGGTTAGCCGATCGTCCAGTTCATTTAGCAGCCGAACGTACCAATCGGAGGGGCTGACCTCGCGGCAGTTGGCACATTCGCAGTGATTGTTCCAGCCATCGCCGAGCCAGAAGTGGATGATCTCGACCTCGGGATGCTCCCGCGCGTAGGTGACGATGTCGCCGAGGATCAGGTCGCGCACGGTAGGGTTAGAGTGGCAGACCTGCGTATTCAGCGGGATCCCATCCCAGAGGGCGCGGCGACCGCCCACCTCGGCCAGATAGACCTCGGCACCGGGCGGCACCGCAGGGGCCGCATATTCCCAGCCGAGCCCGGGGATCCCCAGGGGGTCACAGGTCCAGCCGTGGCCGACATCGTGGAAGACGAGACCGCGCCGCGTGATCTCCTCGACCAGCCGCGCCTTGAGCGTGCTGGCCTCCTCGACCGCGAATGGTTCCCCTTGCAGGATCGTGTTCCCGCGATGGGCGTACCAGCGCTCGAAGAAGGTATACGCCTCACGGAACTGCATGAAATAAGCGTTCAGACCATGCTTCGGCATCCAATCGAGCAGATCGCGAACATGCTCGTAGCTGACCGCACCCTCGATGCAGATACCGCGATGCCGGTACGCGGCGGCTTCCGCGGCACGCACGGTGCTCGCCGAGAGATCGATCTGCGGCACCAGTTCACCGTCCGGTCCAGGGCGCACCCAGCGGCAGCCCAACTCGGTCAAGTAACGATAGGCCGCCAGCAAGACGCTGCGCGGATTGCTGCCCGCGATCGTTCCCACCCCGCCCGTCACGTCGATGGCGACCGCATCGTCCAGCGCGGCGTCCGCGACAGTCGGCCACGGCTGCATCGGCGGTGCGAAGTCGTCGAACGTCCCCAGGTACAGCGTTGGCGTAGCGGAGTCGGCGTTGGTATCCTCGATCGCGATGGTGGTATCCGGCGCGAGGCGGGCGAGGTAACGCGCCAACTCAGCCGCCGCGAGCGCGACCGATGCCGTCCGATTCCGGGCGACGATCCGCACGCTGGGTGCCCCTACGGTCGTCACCATCCGCCTCCTGCCATGCCGTGTCGAACATACCGTGACGTCAGCTTTCACCTCCGCCTGGCACCCCGCTGTCGGTCAATGGGTCAAACCGGCGGCGAAGCAGTACCGCCCCACTCCGTACGACGCCTGCGGACCGCGCACCCACACATTCTGGCACGCGATCCGCAGGCGTCAAGTCGGCGTGTCGCTTACTTCGGTTGCAGTCGGCCTTCCAGCATCGAGATAATGACGTAGCTGTCGGCGTAGGCGGCATTCTGGAAGAGGACATCATCATCCTTGGGCCACCCGACAACCCGCACCCCTTCCAGGATCGGGTTGTTGCCGAAGCGCTCGTAGAGCGGCAGGACCGGCAGCAACTCGTTGAAGGCCCGGATCGCCTTCGTCACGACTACTTTCTGCTTCGCCACATCGAGTCCCTGACCCATCTCGGTGGTCAGTTGCTCGAAGTCGACATCGCCGACCGACTCGGTCTTCTGCTTGAGCGGGAAGGCCATCCCCTTGCCGCCGGCGTTAGCCGAGCGGATGGTATAGCGGATCAGGTTGCTGTCGAAGGCGAACTGCGGGAACGGGTCATTAGCCGTCCCCCAGCCACGGATGACAATCTGGAAGTTCCCCTTATCGACATCGGTATCGACCTGCGTGAAGGTGACGGTACGGAGCGCGGTCTTGAAACCAAACTTGGTCAGTTGCTCCGCCGCGTTCTGCGCCGAGGCGGAGGCATCGGCGAATTCGGCGGGGGCGAGGAGTTCGAACTCGCAGCGGGTGCCATCTTTGGTGACCCAGACGTTGTCGCTCCCCTTCTTCCAACCAAGGTCGGTCAGCATCGTCTCGGCTTTCTTCGGGTCGTAGGGATACGCGTTCAACTTGCTGATGTCGTCGGCGGTGAGCCAATCGGGCAGCCACGCCTCCGCGATGTTGGTCGGGGCCTTGACCCCTTTCCCGGAGTCGGCATACGTGATCTTCGCGTTCTGTTCGCGATCGATCGCATAATACATCGCCTGACGGACCTTCACGTCGCCGAAGACATTGCCCAACTTATCAAAGTTGAAGAGGAGCGCCCCGCCGTTGAAGACCGGCGGACGCCCGACGCGGATCCCCGCCGCCTTGAACGCCTGCTCGGTGGCGGGGGGGAAGCCGTGCGTGGCGTAATCGACATCTTTCGCCAGTACCACGGGGGTAATCTGGTCGGTCTCGCCGTTGTAGAGGACGACCTTGTCGAAATTGACCTTGTCAGCTGCCCAGGAAGTCGCGACCTTGACCAGGGTAACCTGGGAGTTGGTCATGCTGGCCTGGTCGATCTTGAACGGCCCGGTGGTGATCTGTTCCTTCGGGCGATACGCCTGGAAATCCTGGTTCAGTTGCTTAAACTCGGTGCTGTCGGCCGCCTTGCCGGAGGCGAAAAGATCCTGGGCTTTCTTCGCCCACTCGCCGAAGGTCGCATCGGAGTTCATGTTGTCGCGGATGATGTAGCGCTCGACAACGGTCGCCGGCTTGGACATGTGGAAGGTGACGGCGTTATCGCCGTCCGCCTTGACGTCGTCGATGTAATTCCAGACCGGCTGGCGCATGATCCGGCGAAGCCAGAACGTCGTGACGACATCCTTGGAGGTGAAATCTTTGCCATCGCTCCACTTCACGCCTTTGCGGAGATTGACCTTGAAGTTGTCGCCATCGAACTTCCAGTCGGTGGCGAGGAGTTGCATCCACTTCTTGTCTTTCCAATAGTACATCCCCAGCGGCATCTCCAGGATGTCGCGATAGATACCGCCGACCAGGATCGAGTCGGTCACGCCCTTCGCGCTGTTGTAGTGTCCTTTGGGCGGCACATCGTACGGCCATGCGCCGTGGAACTCGCCGCCTTTCTTGGCGGCGGGGGCGGCGCTCGCCGTAGCGCTGGAAGGGGCGGTCGAGGCTTGTCCAGCGGTGGATGGCGCGGCAGAGGGCGCGGCGGAAGCTGCCACCGAGGGAGCGGTGCTGCTCGCGGGGGCGGTCGTCGCGGCCGTGCCGCCGCAGGCGGCCAGGAGTGCCGCGACGAAGGCTCCTGCGCTCACGCCGACAAACTTGCGACGGGTCACATAGACGCGCGTCTCGGCGTGCTCGATCGGTTCGGTTTCGCGCTCGTCAGTCATTTCCGCTGACCTCCTGCTATTGTCCATTCGCGGTCGCATGGCCGGCCACGCGACACTCGGGTGCCCGTTGCTATTCCCCCAAGGATGCCCGCCCCATCGTACTTCGCTAGCCCACGTTGCACCTCCCGGTTCAGCGCCCTACCAAACGCACCAGCGCAATGACAATCCCGGCGAAGATCAGGCCGAGCGCCAGGGTGACGACAGTGATACTGAACTCCGGCGTCCCAGGCTGAAGGAGGAAAAGCATCCCTCCGGCCATCAGGATGAGGAACAGGGCGATACGAAAGCCCGCCTGGCCAATCTGCGGGTCCATCGCTATCCTCCGCGCCGCGCGCTCAATCGGCCGCCGCCGGGCAACCCTCGGGCGTGGCGATCATGCCGGTCCGCTCGCGAGCGATGACATGGCAGGCGGTGTCGCGCCCCTCAGCGATCTGCACCAGTTCCGGCGCGATCCGGTCGCACAGCCCTTCCTCCCAGATCGGACAACGCGGATGGAACGTGCAGCCGGAAGGTAGGTGCAGGAGGCTCGGGATGTCGGCGCTCCGCAGCTGCATTCCTTCCTTGGCCCGCGCCAGATCGGGGTCCGGCTCGGGGATCGCCGCCAGCAGCGCCCGCGTGTACGGGTGGTTCGGGTCCGCGATCACGCCGGGCGTCCGGCCATACTCGACCAGGCGACCGAGGTACATCACGCCGATGTGGCCGGTCCAGGCAAAATACTTGGCGATCGCCAGGTCGTGGGTGATAAAGAGGAAGGTCACGTCGAGTTCCTCGCGCAGCTTCAGCAGCAGATTGAGGATGCTGACGCGGAGCGAGACATCGATCATCGAGACCGCCTCGTCGGCGACGATCACGCGCGGGTTGAGGGTGAGGGCGCGGGCGATCGAGACGCGCTGGCGCTGTCCACCGCTGAGGTTGTGCGGAAAGGCATGCAGGAAGTTCGCCGGCGGCGTCAAGCCGACCAACTCCAGCAACTCCGTGGCGCGCTCCTCGGCCGCGCGCCGATGCGGCACGATCTTATGCTTGAGGAGCGGTGCCGCGAGGGTCTGGTAGATCGTGCGGATCGGGTTGAGCGAGGCGTAGGGATCCTGGTGGATGATCTGCACCGCGCGACGGAACTCGGCCAGCTTGTCGCCCTTGAGCCCCGCGACATCCTGCCCCTTATAGCGCATCTGCCCCGCCGTTGGCGGGCGCAACCCGGCGATCATTTTGGCGGTCGTCGTCTTGCCGCTGCCGCTCTCGCCGACAAGACAAAGCACCTCACCTTGGGTGATCGTCAGCGACACGTCGTTGACCGCGTGGACCGCGCCACGTTTGGTACCGAAGACCTGGCTGACATGGTCGAGTTCGATAATCGGTGCCTTGGACAGTTCCCGGTCGGGCGCGGTCGCCCGTATAACGCCACTCATGATACCGCCTCCACCGTCTCCTCCTGTTGCAAGGCCACCCGATCGTGGTGGATACAGGCGGCCGTGTGCCCCTTCCGGACGGTGATTAGCGGCGGGTCGGTCGCGGTGCACTCCGCCGTCGCGTAGGAGCAGCGCGGATGGAACGAGCACCCGGACGGCAATTCCAACAGATCTGGTGGCGAGCCGGGGATCGACTTGAGTTGGACGAGACCGCCGGAGATCGGCGGCACCGCGTGGAGGAGCCCAATGGTGTAGGGGTGCTTCGGCTCGTAGAAGAGATCACGCACCTCGCCCAGTTCGATGATCCGGCCCGCGTACATCGTCGCCACTCGGTCGGCCAATTCGGCGGCGATGGCGAGATCGTGCGAGATGAAGATCATCGCGAAATCGAGGCGCTTGCGCAGGTCGAGGAGGACATCGATGATCGTCCGCTGGGTCAGGATGTCGAGGGCCGTCGTCGGCTCGTCGAGGATCAGCAGCTGCGGTTCGAGCAGGAGGCTCATCGCGATCGCCACCCGCTGGCGCATCCCGCCGCTTAACTCATGCGGGTAGGCGGGCAACACACGCTCGGGATCGAGCCGCACCATGCGCAGCAATTCGCTCGCGCGCTCGCGCACCTCCGCCGACTTGACGTTGGACCGGTGCGCTTTCACCGTGTCGAGCACCTGATCCCAGACCCGCAGCACCGGGTTCATGGCATTGAGTGCCGATTGGAAGACCATGGCGCACTCTTGCCAGCGGAAGCGCCGCAATTCCTCGGTCCCGAGGCCCAACACATCGATCGTCGTGCCGTCGCGTCGGTGAAACTCGACCGTGCCGCTGCGCACGTACCCGGGCTTGGTCAGCAGGCGCAACAGCGCCATCCCGAGCGTCGATTTGCCCGAACCACTTTCCCCGATCAGGGCGATCGCCTCGCCGGCGTGCAGGTCGAACGAGACGCCGCGCACCGCCTGTACCGGTCGAGGTTTGGTCCCATATTCGATCACGAGATCACTGACCGAGAGGACCAGTCGTTCAGCTGAACCGGTGCGCCCATTGGCGCTGGCAGACAGTGCCATCAGCCTCCCCCAAGTGAGTGACGAGTGACGAGGACGAGTGACGAATCAAGGGTTGCACACGCCACGCTCCTGGCCTCCTCCCACCGTTCTTCTTCATCATTCGCCACCCGTCATTCCTAATTCCCTTCACGCAAACGCGGGTTGAAGATATCTTCCAGCGAGCGGGTCATCGTCACCATCGCCAGCTGTAGCAGCGAAATCATCAGGATGGGGGCCAGGATGTACCAGAAGCTGTTCGCGAAATAGATCGCCCCGCGTCCCAGGGCGAAGTTGAGCATGACGCCCCAGTTGTCACCGGATAACGGGGCCAGGCCGAGGATGTAGAGTCCAATCTGCGCGTAGATCGCGCTGGTCATGCCGATGGTGAAGCTGATAGCGATGAAGGAGCGCATGTTCGGCAGGATCTCGCGGAAGAGGATGTGCGCGGTGCCGAGATCGAGGGCGCGAGCGGCCTCGACGTAATCGCGCTCGCGCAGCGACAGCACTTGGGCGCGGATGGCACGCAGCAACGTCGGCCACGCCAACGCGGCGATGATCAACGCCAACTGCCAGGCACTCTTAAAGGACACAATCCCGGCCAGCACCGCGAGCAGCGGCAGATGGGGGATCGTGAGTACCACGTCGGCGAAACCGGTGATCGCCGAGTCGATCCAACCGCCCGCGTAGGCGCTCAGCGCCCCGAAGACGACGGCGATGATCGTCGTCAGCGTGGCCGCCAGGAAGCCGACCACCAGGACGGGCCGTCCCCCATTGATGATCTGGATCAGCACGTCGCGCCCCGAATAATCGGTGCCGAGCGGGTGGGCACCGCTCGGTGCCTGATAGATCTGCGTGGTATTCGCCGGATTGTCGCCGACGAAGAACGGGCCGACGAAGGCGAGGAGCACGATCAGCACGAAGACGATGAAGCCGATGAACCCGGCGACGTTGCGCGACATCTGGCGCAAAATGCCCGTGCTGCCGCGCCCAAGTCGCCGCGCGGCACTCGGCCCTGCCACTTCCGCCTGGTTGGTCACCATCTGTGCCATCGGTCCCTCCCGGGGTGGGTGATAGGTTAGTAGCCAGTAGCGTTGCGTCACAATAGGGAGCGTGGGGCGTGTCTTCCAGCGTAGGGCCGTAGGTATAGGGGAAAGTGGGTTAGAGCGTGCGGTCCTGGCCCGATTCGGCCCCGCTGGTGGTGTGAAAACGTGCACAATCCTTATGTGACGCATGTCCAGTAGCCAGTGAGGTGCGTAGTGCTTCGCACGCACCGCCAAGCACGGTTGTCAACACAAGGGGATTGACCGCTGACCTCTGACTACTAGTACAGCGCGCTCGGAATATCTCGGGAGTATTCTTGGCGACACAGCAGGGAAATCGCACGGCGAAACCCCCGAGGAATACCGGACACGCTGTACTAGCGGCTGTCGTCACTCTTTCGTCGCGCCAATGCGGATTCGCGGATCAAGTCGGCTATAGAGGAGATCGGCCAGCAGGTTAGTCAGCACGACCGAGAAGGTGATCACCAGGAAGATCCCCTGCATGACCGGATAGTCGCGCTGGTTGATCACGTTACCGAGAATCAGCCCGACCCCCTGGTACTGGAAGACCTTCTCTACCAGCAAGGAGCCACCGACGACAAAGCCGATGGCGACGGCGAGTTGCGTGAAAAGGGGCAAAATCGCGTTGCGTCCGACATAGGCGGTGGTGATCCGCCCGTCTCGCAACCCGCGGGCCTTGGCGGCGGTGACATGGTCCTCATTGAGAGCCGCCAGGGTGCTGCTCTTCATGATCAGCATCCAGGAGCCGATCGTCGTCAGCACGTAGACCGCGATCGGCAGGGCGGCGTGGTACAGCGCATCAAGGACGAACGCAGGGCTCAGACTGGGGTTGATCCCCGGCGAGAAGGAGCCGCGCATCTTGGTGAGCGGCAACCACCCGAGCCGCACCCCGAAGAAGACGATAATCATCACCGCCAGCAGATAGTTGGGGATCGAGTGGAAGAGCGAGGCGACCACGGACAGGGCATGGTCGAGGAACGACTCGCGGCGGTAGGCCATGGCCATCCCGAGGGCGACGCCGAGTACGTAGGCGATCATCAGGCCGAGCCCGACGCTGAACAGCGTCCAGGGCAGATATTGGAGGATAATCTGCAAGACCGGTGCCCCGGAGGAGACGAGCGACTTCCCGAGGTTACCTTGCATGAGGCGACCGAGGTAGGTGAAATATTGCTGGTAGAGCGGCTCGCTCGGGTTAATGGCGAAGAGCGCCTGTGCCTGTGCCGCCGCGTCGGTGTACGAAACACCATACTCGGCAATCTGCTTGGCGATATAGGCATCGACCGGGCTACCGGGCATCAGGCGCACGACGAAGAAGGTCAGTGAGGTGACAAAAAAGATCGTGAAGAATGCCTTGAAGACACGCCGGACGATGTAGTTCCCCGTGATACGCCCCAAAGCGGCACGCACCGCAAATTTGCCACCCGCCGCTGTGCGCCCAACGGGTGCGACTTGTCGTGGCGCGGTCGTCGTAGCCATACTCCCTCTCTCTCCTTGCGACTGCCCGGCGCGTTGCGACACTCGCATCGCCAGGGATACGGCAAGAGCAATCGGTGAGTTGAGCGGCCCATCTCGACGCTGAGGTTCCCCTCGCCCATGAGGAGATGCTGGGAACGCCAATTCAAGTTACTGCGAATCTTCGACTCTAAGGATACGCCTATGCCGGGAGCATTGTCAATCGCGGCGACCTGGACTACAGGGGTTATGCGTCACCGGGTGGCAGGCCGATCACGAGGTGCACGGCCATCTCGGGGTGCTGGTTCTGGTCGCGCTGTTTTCTCTCGTCGAATAGCCTTGGCGCTGGCCGCTGCGTTGCCCGATTCGTCGTGTTTGTCCCTGAAGGCGGCGCCCCCATGGGGGTCGCGATCCGAGGCGCGAGCGACGCCAGCAATTGTCGCGGACAGGCCGCCTGCTCCATCGCTCGGGGGCATGGCGCGGGTGTCGCACGACGCGGAGACGGCGGCAGGGACCGTGTCCCCGCACCGTGGGACGACCGGCGGGCGACCCCATCGTCGGCCAGCCCACCGGGCTCGGGCGCGCGCTCGGCGCGTGATGAGTGCTCGTCGGCGGCACCATCATCGTCCATCGGATTCCGCCTGGTGCAATCGCTCGTCGAGCGGGAGGAGTTCCCCGAGGGCCACACCGAGCGTCCCCCAGCGGACCACCTCGACGGCCACGAGATAGCCCCCGCCCCGCGTCGCCAGGGGGAGGAGCCCGCGCGCCGCCAGGAGCGCCAGGAGGAGGGTCGCCGCGAGCGGGACGACGGCAAGCGCCGCGCTGCGCACCGCCCAGGGGAGCCGCCCGGTGCCGAGCTGCTCGTCGACGACCCCGAGGACGCTCGCGATGAGCAGGAAGGCCGGCCCGCCGAGTAGGAAGCG
>JAABUU010003843.1_pt1 | contig 18556 bp, 23 predicted proteins | sample 5559301 | NCBI WGS metagenome assembly JAABUU01 (sample SAMN10711884, study PRJNA513360) | rock metagenome | isolation source: Antarctica rocks | place: Antarctica: Victoria Land, Richard Nunatak white | reverse complement strand
CGCCCTTCGTCATCGATAAGGGGCTGGGACTGGTTGACTTTGCGTTGCTTCCGCACTTGGATCACGAGGATCACCCGGAAAGTTCCACGGCCAACGTGGAAAGAATGGCCGCCGAGGTATCAGTGCCGATGTACGCGATCGATGATGAGACCGCTATCAAAGTGACCGACGGCACTGCCGAAGTCGTGTCCGAGGGGCACTGGAAGCTGTTTTCCCCTAATGTCGAGAAGCTCAGCGGATTCGCTCGCGATCTTTGGCCATTGGGGCTGAAGGGAGATGGGTCCGAAGAGGTAATCACCGTTCAGATTCAACCTGAACCACTACCCTGCGGAGAGATCACTGACATAAAAACACCTGATGTCTCAAAACCCTCAGGCACAGCCACTCCGCGAGACGTTGATAACGAGAGTGCGACACGAGGTCGTTCCTGTTGAGTGGAGCAGAAGAAAGGCTGCTCTCAGGCTAGTGTCCAAAAGCCTGTTCCCACCTCTCCCTGCGTCGTCGGCAACGACGGGGTTTGAAGCAGAGAGGGAAAGCCCAAGAGCGAACCAAGCCAAGAGGGGAGCCACAGGCAAGGGAAAGACCGGACGGGTGAACGTGAGTGAATCCTTGCTTACGCTTCGTGATCAACTGAGCGTCGGATTTTGGCTGACAAAGACGACGCAACGGGCCAACGGTATGCGCTCTTCTCTTGGTGCATGCGAGTGGACACACCTCTTCTCGTGCGCACGGGGCGACGGCATCCACTATCCGGGATCTGGCCGTCATGTGGCATGAGCGTGGGGCGTGGATGCGCTACGTCAACTCCGCGCGCGGCGAAGAGGCGAAGCGCGCCTATCTCAATGAACGGCTGCTCGGGCTCATGGAATCAGCACATCGCAGCATTCCGTGACTCGAGCAAGCGCCTGGTATCGTCACAGGACTATTAACGCGAAGGAGAACCAATGTCTGCTTCGACCAAAGTGATAGGCGCCCACGACTTCGATTTCTTGTTCGGCTCGTGGCATATCGTCAACGAACGTCTGACATCGCGCCTCAGCAACGCGAATGAATGGGAGCGATTCGAGGCCTTCCAAGACTGTCGGCCGATCCTCGGCGGGATGGGCAATATTGACGACTTCCGGCCGACCTGGCCCGGACATGAAGGTTTCGAGGGCGTCTCGTTGCGCCTCTTCAACCCCGCGACCGAGCGATGGAGCATCTACTGGATGGACACGAGCGGGGAGTTGCAGCCGCTGGTAGTGGGGCGCTTCGTGGACGGGGTGGGCGAGTTCTTCGGCGACGATCAACATCAGGGCAAACCCGTGCTCGTCCGGTTCCGCTGGTCAGACATCGCCGCTGATTCGGCGCGGTGGGAGCAGGCATTTTCCACGGATCGCGGCGAGACGTGGGAAACGAATTGGATCATGACGCTTACCCGCAGGCAAGGAGCGTAGGGCATGGAGGAGATATCAATGACCGTACAGGCAGCCGTCTCATCGTTCAGCGATCTCGGCAATGTGCCGAAGGCGTACATGCACGAATGGCGCGTCGCGGAGCCGAGGGGTGCGCTCGTCCTGCCGGGCGCGATCTTCAAGTGGTATCACGTCCATCGGGAGGACGTGACGATCCCCGCCGCGATGGATGCGGAGGCGCGGGCGGTGATCATCGACGCGATGGCGGGCGGCGACTGGAATCCCGAATATGGGCTGAACTTCGCACTTATTCACCTCAGCACCACGCACGCCTTCCTGATCAGCGGCATCTGGCGGGGGCATCAGGAGCTGTGGGAGCGCGTGTACTACAAAGAACTCGCGCTGTCCGGCCCGTTCGTGCGGACCGACATGGACGGGGAGGATTCACCGGCGGCGTGCGTCTGGGAACTCGGTGTCATCTGCCACGAGCGGATGGCGTGGCATCGCTACCTCTTCACCGAGCGTACCGAGGCAGATAAGCGCGCCTGGCTCGCCGACACCTACGCCGGACGGGTATAGGGACGGGCCGAACAAATCGTGAGCAGGCGCTGTGCGATGACACGACAGCGAATTTACGGCGGCCGATTGTCGCGGAAGGAATGGGCTATGAACACAACACACCCGGGACGGCCGGCTGGCGACGAGTGCATCCCGTATTTCGCGCGGGACATTGAACTGGTCCCCGATGGCGACATCGTGGACATACTCGAGCGCCAGATCATCGCCAGCGACCCGTCCCGCGCGGCGCTGCCGGTGCGACGGACGCCGTCCGCCGGTCGGTACGTGCTTTGCCGGTATAGTCACCACTTGGATATACCACGGTAGAGGGACGGGATACGTTAGGGTGTCGGTGTTTCCAAGAGGCCAGTGTTCGCGGCGAAAGAGAGCATACGTAAGGCGTCGTCGTACATACCGGAAACGAACGCCGGCGCCTGCACGCCCGGTGGCAGATCGCGGTTCGGCCCGCTCATCCCTGCGAGCTCAATTGAGACGAGACCGTGCATGATCGCCCAGGCGGTTGTCGCCGCGATCCGTGCATCCATCGGGCGAAACGCGCCATCCGCGATTGCCTCCTCGACGGCACGCTGCAGGGGCGCGAATGCGGGCGCTGCGGTGACGAGCAGCACCGCGCCGGTAGGTCGGAACTCTGGGATCGGGCGGCTGAACATCAGGCTATATTCTTGCGGGTTGGTCTGGGCAAACAGACGATATGCCCGTGCTATTTCCCCTAATCGTGCGACGGGATCGGCAAAGGTCTGCTCGACATGCTCCAGTGCGGCGCGTAGCTGCGCGAAGCCGGAAACGAACAGCGCCTCGGCAATCGCTTCCTTGCCATCGAAATATTGATACAGCGCATGGGCGCTATAGCCGATCCGCCGGGCGATGCCGCGGATTGAGAGCGCGCCCGCCCCCTCCTCAGCGATGATCTCCCGCGCGGCCTGCAGGATATCCTGCCGCATTTCCTCGCCGTACCGCGCCCGCCGCCCCTTCGCGCCCGCCGTCATCGCCATCGTATTCGTTCCTCTTTCACGCTTATCGTTGACCGGAGATCCCCGTCTCCCCGACATCGTAGGTGCGCAGGTTCGGAACCACCGACGTTGTGCGCGTGGTTGGGTAGCTCGCCGCGCGGGCGAGAACGACGATCGTGGCGGAGGCGACCACGATGAGGAGCAGGCCGACGGCGATCAGGGTGCGCTGATCGGGGTGGACGATGGATTGGCCGCGCAATGCCTGCCAGGTGAGGAGCCCGATCACCCCGAGGTAGCCCAGCCCCCCGATCCACACGAGTGCCGTGCGTGACGCCGGGCGCAACTGCGCGCCATAGCGGATGAGCAGCCAGCCGAAGAGCGGCAGCAATTGCAGCGCATGGAGACCGACGAAATGCGGCGCGCGCAGGTCGCCCCCCACCGTGCTCCAGCCGAGGATCGGGATACCCGGCCCGCCGTCCGCCACGCCGACGCTGTGCGCGCCGGAGATCGGCATGCCGTGGCCCGCCTTGCTCCCAGCCAGTTGCGCGCCCGTCGGCGTGGTCATCAAGAAGGCGACGCCCATCCCGACAAAGCTGATCAGGACGCCGAGCCGGAGCGCCCACGCGAACACTGGCTCCGCGAATCGCTGCCGCAGGAGCACGATGGCGAGGATCAGATTCGCAGTCCAGACGCAGACAATCGTCCCGCCCATGATGTAAAAGACCGTCGCATTGAAGGGTGTGCTGATGTTGAAATGGCTCGTCGTCCCCCGGACGACTTGCATGGTGAGCAGGGCCATCTCGATCAGTAATCCGGCGGTGGTAATCCACGCGACGAGCCCGACGACTCGCCTGTGCCCCTGGACGTAACCGAGCAGCCAGACGAAGGTGGCGGCGTAGACGCTGATCGAGACGGCAAACTTCGTCGGCTTGAGCCACGCAGGCGCGCCGGTGATGACGCGCGGATCGACAATGACGCCGACGAGCGTGCCCGCCAATACCACCACCATGAGGATGACGGTCACGGTCAGCGGACGGTTGATTGCCAGTGCCCGCCGGAGCGGGGCGTGAAGGGCGAGCGAGAGCGTGGTCACAGGGCTACTCCAATTCTCTTGCCGATAAAACTAACGGAGCCATCCGTACCGAACGGTGTTAAATTACACGGCAGGCGTTCCTATGTCAAGAGAGCATTGCCGGATCTGATGCATCGTCGATCGTTCGGTACCGTTGTGGAAACATATATTCACGCAGAGTCGCTTGCAGATAGACGGCAGTCTCTCTGTTAGGATTCCAAGACGCGCTCGATCCGCCCCGCTACCGATGAGTTTCCTGGCACCTGCGGTCTATGTCTTCGTGAGGCATCGAGCGACGGGGTTTGGTCCGGCGTAAGGAGAGTCGAATTGTGAGTCGAGGCGACCCACCCCCCCAGACCGAAGAGGCGGCAGTCATTGCCGCCGTGCGAGCCGGCGAGGAGGCTGCCTTCACGGCGTTGGCTGAGCGCTACCGGCGGCAGCTGCATGTGCATTGTTACCGCATGCTCGGCTCCTTCGACGATGCCGAGGATTTGGTACAGGAGACGTTCCTGTGCGCTTGGCGCGGTCGCCGTAGCTGCCAACTCGTGCAGCAGGACGACCACGGGCCCGCTGCCGCCCGTGCCCTCATCCGCGATGATCCCCGCCAACACCGCAATCTCTCGCATCCCTTTACCCCCGACGGCGATCATCCTTCGTGCCTTTTTCCGCTCGCCGCTTGATCGCGCGGAGCCAATCGCGCCGGATCAGCCCGCTCCCGGGCCGGATCACCGACCAGTAGCGGCGGAACTTGCGACGCGCGGTGGGGTCGGTGGCGTGGATGCGGGTTTCGGTCGATAGTCTGGTCCCGCCGCTTTCCGCGGTGAGAAGGAAATTCGTGGCGGCCTTCACATATCCTGGTTCGTCGAAGGCGAGAAAGTCGTGGCTGCTTTCGATCCGATGGGAAGAACTGCCGCGCGGTTTCCACGGCTGCGCGATCAGACCGACGACCAGTTCCCGATCGGGTTCCTCCGCCAGGCGCGCGAACCGTGCCGTGAGCATCGCTTGGATGAGCGGTTTCTGACGAGCACTGGACGGACTACCTTGTCTCGATCGGAGCGCGGGCAAGGCGCGTATCCCCATCACGAGACGAAAAAGGGGGAGATCGTCGGCCGTCATCTGCCAGAGCGCCGCGTAGACGCGCGCGGGCGGCGCATCAATCACCGTCGCATGGTGTTCCCGACGATCGCCATCGCAAATCGGCAGGTAATCATCGAGGAGCAAGCTATCTCGCGCGGACACCTGCGGTGCAGCTTCACCAGTAGTGCTCCGGGCCGTATACCGATTGAATGCCGGATGCCAGGGATGCAGATGGGGCTGAAAGACCTTCGCCAACACGGCGGGATCGTGCGCGACTATCTCGCACGCCTGAGCTTCGTTGGTGACATCGATAATGCCCAGGCCACCCTGATCGTCCAGAAAAGGACCGCCCATGATGATCTGCCCGTTCGCAAACAACCGTTGCATATACCGACCATGTTCCCGAAAAAAGGGCTGCTCAGTAACCGATTTCCCGTGAAGCCAGGCTGGGCCGGGGGTGTAGATGACGACAAACATCACTCGCTCTCCTTTTCAAACCGTCGTTGCGCCAGCTGGTACAACGCTCTCAGCTCCTCACCCTGGATGGGTGGGATGATGTGCTGACTGCCAACGTAAATACTGTAGAGCACTCGTGCGAGCTGCCGGGCGTAAAGATGATCGGCGGTCGTCGCGTATGCCACCGCTTCGAGATATGCGAGCCGCTGCTGGTCGATCCGCTGCTGGTGCTCTCGTACCAACCCGTCTTGTAATGCCCAGGCACGCAAAGCGACATCGAGACTGGAAGGTTTTAAGGTGGCTTGCATCACCCGTGCCAATTTGTCGTGTGGTGACGCTTCTCTTTCCGCCAGTTGGATGGTCCGAAGCGTTCCTTCTTCTTCCCAATAGACCAGCAAACTTTCCTTAAAGTCCTGGTAGTTTTTGAAGTGGTGGTAGAAGGACCCTTTGGTCACCTTGAGCCGACTGGTCAGGGCCTCGATCGTCAGAACTTCGGCCCCCGCCGCTTCGAGCAGGGCCAGCCCTTCTTCTAACCATCTCCGTCGTGTGACCAGCGCCACCGCCCGTTCCTCTCCTCCGTTGCCCGTGCGTGCGGTCATCGCCTAAATCATACCATACCGTACGGCATGTTCGCAAGTGGAGAGAACGCAAGCGGTCATGCCGCACGATACAGCTTGAGGGTTTTGCCATTCTCCCCGAGCACACCACATCACCGATGAGGGATTCGATCAATGGGAGCGCAACTTCCTAACCCGGCTGCGCGGCCCGCTCGGCGCGGCGTGGTGGCCCCTCGTGGACGGGATACTCGCGCTCGATGCGCAACCGCCGAGCCTGGCCTTCTGCCGGGCGGCGGGCTTTCTCACGCTCTCCATCGACGCCGCGCTGAAGGGCGACGAGGCGCAAGCCGTCCGGTATCGGAATCTATTGAACAGCCGTTTGCGCGAAGAATATCCCACGCTGTGCCCGATGTACCCGGATCGCATCGAGGACGAGCCGATCATCCCCGATGTCCGGGCGGCCCCGCCGCGTAGGGAAGGCGATGTGCGGTGAAGGAGAGCGACCGCACGCGACTGGCACGATTGGAGTCCTGCGCGCAATGGCGGGCCAAGGCGGCGGCTTTGTCCGTGCCGGATCGTGATTACGACGCCTTCGTCCGCGCGTTCGAGCGCCGCCCGGTGGAGGAGCCGGACTCCTGGGAGGGATATCAGGCGGCGTTCGCTGCGCTCGTGGAAGGGCAGGTGCGATGAAAGTGACGGACGTTCGCCGGCTCGAAAAGCTTGAGACGCGGCGGCAGGTCGGAGCCACCTGTCCCGCATGCGGCCACGACCCCGCGGCGCCGTTTATGTTCACGCTGGACACCGATTCGACGCAGGCCGAGGGACGGGGGCCAGCGGAATGCTGCCCGCGCTGCGGGAGGTACACCTGGTTCACGATCGTCTTCGATCGGCGGGGGCCGTAGCGGGCACGCGGCGACCGAACGTCGTGATGCCCACGCCCTGGGATGGCGGCGGCCGGTGGGGCATCTGATGGCGGTCTGGTTCGGGGAGAGTCCGCCGCATCCGTACCGGTGAGGCAGGCGTGAAGCGTGGCAGCAAAGAAAACGGCCCGCTCAGCGCCCTGCTCCGCCGTCGTGCGCACCGGGCCGGGGTGATCCGCCTCGCCCCTGTCAGGAAAGAGTCTTTGACGCATCACGCCCCGCCTGTCAGCAAATCGAGAAAAGAATGCTATCCTGACCATTCTGAGTAGGCTACCTGACATCGGATTAGGGTACACCCCAACCGGACAGCTCGCCGCGCTCTGTGGACAACCGGGCATGACGACGTTATGATTGAGCGATAACGGGGAGCGATATATGCTGCAGGACTTCTTCATCGGCTTCGTTAAGATGCACATCCTCCACCACGCAGCCATCGAACCGATCTATGGCCTTGCCATGATGGAGGAACTGAAGCGGCACGGCTACGACATCAGCCCGGGCACGCTCTACCCGCTCCTGCATCAGATGGCGGCGGCGGGCTACCTCGTGCGGGAGGACCGCGTGGTCAACGGGAAGATCCGCAAATACTACACGGCGACGGACCGGGGGCATGCCGCCCTGATGGAGGCGCGGCAGAAGATTGCCGAGCTTGTGAGCGAGGTCGTGCAGGGAGAGGGACCGCAGCACCTGCCGGACACCGCATCGGTGGACATGGACGAGGACGATGCGGCGCCACCGAGACGATAAGGGGAGGGCGCGGCATTGCCTTGCCGGGCGAAGACGGTCAATACTCGGCTTTGACCCGTTGAATACTTCCTGAAGCGCAGGCCGGTACGCTCGCTCCAATCGGTAGACGATACCCCGCCTGATTCCATGATGGCAGCAATAATATGCAACACGTACAGAAAGAGAGCGCAGAGTGACCGTCGCGGAGATCGTTCTTCTCATCGTCGTGGTCGGGTTTGCCTGGAACCTCGGTGTCCATTACACCGGGGCCGTGATGGGCATGCCCTATGCCGCGCGCGCCATCGCGACCGTGCCAGCGCTCGTGCTCATCGGCGTCTTCACGATTCTCGGTGCTACCTTCGCCAGTGGGGGGGTGCAGCAGACTGTGGGGCTGCACATCATTGATGCGCGCCGGGTGACCGCGCCCGACGCAACGGCCATCGTGCTCGCTGCGGGCCTGCTCACGATGTTCTACAACTACAAGAAAGTGCCCACCTCCACCATCCAAATCCTTGTCTTCTGCGTGGTGGGAGTGGGACTTGCCGGGGGTATCCCCGTGAACTGGGCGACCATTATCCGTCTTGCAGTGCTGTGGGTGATCGCGCCGGTCGTGGCGTGTGTGCTCGGCTTCGTCTTCACCCGCCTGCTCGATCTCGCCATCCCGCCCAGCGCGGCGCGGGCGCAGGTGAGCGAGCAGGTCGCGCCGCTGGTGCTGTCGTCGTCGGATCCGGAGGCGCGGGCAACCGTGGATGCCGCGCTGCTCACACGGCCTGCGACAACCGCAACACGCCCGGCATCTGACCAAGCGCCGGGCGGTGGCGCATGGAACAGATGGTTCCCGGCGGTCGCCCGTCCGCTGGCTCCGGAAGTCCGTACACAGGCCGAGGAGACGCACCGCCTCCCTGTCTCGATCACGCTCGCGGCGCTGCGCTGGCTGCCGGGACTGCTCGTGCTGGTGGGCGTCGCGGCATCCTTCGTGCTGGGGGCGAACGACGTCTCCAACGCCACCGCCGTGCTGATCACCACGCACCTCTTTCCGGTGATGGTCGCCGGGCTGATTGGCGGGGTGGCGATGGCCGTGGGGGCGCTCACCTGGGGCCGACGTATCCTCCATACGGTCGCGTTCGATGTGGTGCGCATGGACCTCTCAATGGCGAGCGCGGCCCAAGGAGTGCAGGCGCTGGTGGTGATCGCGGCGGTGAGTCAGGGATTGTTCACCTCGATGAACCAAGCGCTGATTGGCGCGATGGCGGGCGCCGGACTGGCACGCGGCAAGCAGACGGTGCAATGGAAGCAGATTAGGGGCATCCTCCGGGGCTGGCTGATCGGGCCGGTCTCCGGCATCGTGCTGGCCGGGGCGCTGGAACTGCTGGTGCGGCTGCTGCGCAGATAGACAGTGGCGGATTGCCCGAAGCGGAGACCCGGGCGAATCAGTTCATACAGGCGCAGCTCAGGGAAGGAGGTGAGCAGGTGGAGTTTTAGGGGAGCACGAGGTCCGCGACGTCCACTTCGAAATGCTCGTGCGGCGGTGGTGGCGGCGCGACCCCGCCGTCTATGTGACTCAGACCACGCGACGACGAATGTTCATGGCAGGTGTTCCAGGGGAGGATAATGTGGATCATCTTAGCCGGATGTCCACGGCACGACAGATCGCGTAGCCAGCACCGTTACTCCCACTGCCATCTGGCCCTCACGCACTTTACTTGGCGTATCGCCGAGCGCCCCCGATACGATGCAGTCCGCGCGGTAATACGCATCTTCCTTCTGCGGTAAGGGCCGGGAGGAGGTCGCGCACCTGATCGCTGGGCCGAATGCGGACGTGGCAGCGGGGGCCGAACGATCAATCTGCCGCGCGCTCCGGTGGTTGTCGAGGCAGGGTGAACTGGATCGTGGTCCCCTGGTCGGGGCCGGCCGACTTCGCCGTGATCGCTCCCCCGTGCGCGACGATGATGCCGCGGCAGAGGTACAACCCGAGTCCCAGCCCCTCGATGCCCTGCTCCATCGCGCTGCGGGCGCGGAAGTAGCGGTCGAAGAGTTGCGGCAGATCATCGGCGGCGATGCCGATCCCCTCGTCCCGCACGCATACCGTCACCGTCGCGCCGTCTCCCTCCACCGTCACCGCGATCGGTGTCGTGGCGGGGGCGTACTTGGCGGCGTTCGTCAGCAGATTGCTCAGCACCTGGCCGAGCCGCTCCCGATCCCACCAGCCCATTGTATCGACGCCGGGGGCGAGCCGTACCGCCACGCGCTGCGCGACCTCCTCCGGCAACTGCGCGATCGTTTCGTCGAGCAGCGCGGCAAGGTCGGTGCGCGCCGGATGGAGAACGAGCGCCCCTAGCGCTGTCCGCGAGGCATCGACCAGCGTCACCAGCAGCGCCTGCAATTCATCCGTCGCATCCACGATCCGGGAGAGCCCGCCCTTGACCCGCGCCAGGTCCGGAGTGGACCGGTCGAGATTGCGGTCCGCCAACTGGGCATAGCCGCGGATCTTGGTGAGCGGCTGGCGCAGGTCGTGGACGATCGTTGCCAGGAACTCCTCGCGTAGCCGGTCAACGCGGTCGGTCAGCGCGCTCAGCGCGAGGGCGCTCGCCCCGTCGAGCGCATCGTTGACCAGCAGTTCGGCGCCGACGACATCGCTGGACGGCGCGCTGTCGGGGATCGCGACGCGCAGCGCGTGCCATACCTCCTGACGCAGCAGGCGGAACTCCGTGAGGACATCGACCGAAGCCAGCCCCTGCTCCACACGCATCAGCGCGTGCCCTTGCGCCGCCGCGAGAATCGCGGGGTCATCGAGTGGCGCGGCGGCAGTCCGGGCGCTCGGCGCGCTGCGCGCCAGGAGGGCGACGAGTGCATCGAAGAGCGCGGGGATGTGGTCCGTGACCGCATGTTCCCGATGGGCGTGATGAAACGGCTGCAACGCAGCGGCGTCCAACCAGCGTGCGAGGATCGCCTCGCGGTGCTCCGTCAGGGCGGTGACGACCCAGCCGAGATTGCTGTCGCGCGTATATGCGGTGACGCGCGTCTCCGCGTCGCTGTGCGGTACCGGCGTTTGCATACGAAGTACCCTTCGCTGGTCCCGATGACTCCCTGACCATTCGCTGGTCTCGCGCGTAGTATGCCGCACGCGGGCACCCCCGTCTACGCCGTCGATCGCGGTGCGCAGGGCTTCCGCGTGCTCGTTTCGATCATCGGCCTTTGCGACCGGAGGGCGTCAGAGAAACGTCCGCTCGTGGGTAAGGGTGAATCGGGCGGGGCGGAAGTTTGACCTGCTGGGCACCATACCTCACCTCGTCATATGATGGGGTAGACCCCACTTTGACACCTAGCGGTGCATCGCCGGTTATGTGCGTCCACGTCGCGGCCTTGACGTACGATGGTCTCCGTTTCGTGAAAGGATCCTAACGGATCGGGATTCCCAACAGACATATCTGCTGCGGTAGGTGTATAGGGAACGGTGATCATGCCGCCCATCGCGCAGTGAGCGCTGCCTCCGCTTTCGTGCGTCGTCTCCATTTCTTCAGCGGTCGCCACGCGGCAGGGTTACGCCGGTATCGCAGCCGGGTGGAGACGGTGAACAGCCAGTTGGCAGCATGGGGCGTGCAACGGCTGCACGCGCGCACACGAGGGCTGGGTGATCAAGGTGCTGGCATCGTTGTTCGCCCTCCTGTGCGTCAACGCCCACTAGTGGGTCATGCCGCAATTGACTGGCGATCCTGCAAACCGAGATTATCCTTAATATTCACGCTTCCTGCGACTCACTGATGTCCATTTATATGTAGCATGACCCACTAGCAATCCGGGTGGAGGTAGTAACGCGGATACCCGCCAGTGGCAGCAGTGCAGTAGATACACCTCATCGTTGGGAAAGAGGGCTAAAGAAAATCAAGGCCACAATCAGGTCTAAGGCTACCGCGAGGACAAATCCGACCATAGTATTGTGGCGGATGGTTCCGATAAATGATCCAACTGCCGTAGCAGTAACAATACCGAGAAGAAACCCTATCATCGTTCGACGTTTCGGTTGTTCGTCCATCATGTAGACACCTTACGAGAAGAAGGTTTGTCGAAGCCAGAGTATAAGCGAGAATATCACCAACTTTCCCCTGCCATTACCTGCCCATCGGCCATCCTCTTGGAATACATAGTTCGTCGTGTGAGAACATTCCTCGTACGCTCTCCGAGCAGTTCCCACCGAGGTGAACAGATGGCAACCAGGTGTGTTAGAGCGTGTTTGGTGAAGGAAGTAGGGCCAGCTACTTCCGCGCCTCATCGGCAATCCGCACCATCGCGGCCAGGCTGCGTTCGACATCGTCTGCGGTCGTCGCCCACGATGAGACGCTGATCCGCATGGCGGTGCGCCCTTGCCAGATGGTCCCACCACACCAGCAGGTGCCATCTTCCTGGATGCCCGCGATCACGCATCGGGTTGTCGCGTCGTCCCCGAAGGAGACCAGCACCTGATTGAGCGCGACCTCGTTGAGGACCTCGTATCCCGCCGCGCCGAGACCCGCAGCGAAACGCGCGGCGTGGCGGCAGGTGCGCTCGATCAGGTCCGCCAGCCCTTCCCTGCCGAGCGAGCGCAGCGCCGCCCAGACCTCGACGCCGCGCGCCCGCCGCGACATCTCCGGCGTGTACTGGTCCGGCTCGCGCGTCGCCCCGACGGGGAGGTATGCCGCGGTCGCCGCCATCGCCGCCCGCAGCGCCTCGCCGTCCCGCACGAAGGCGAGGCCGCTGTCGTAGGGGACGTTGAGCCACTTGTGCGCGTCCGTCGCCCACGAATCGGCCTCCGCGACCCCGGTGACGAGATGCGCCCTTCCCGGCGCGGCGGCGGCCCAGAGTCCGAACGCGCCGTCCACGTGGACCCAGGCGTCCGCGTCGTGCGCCCGGGCGCAGATCTCCCGCGCCGGGTCGAACGCCCCCGTGTTGACGTTGCCGGCCTGGATACAGATGATCGCCGGGCCCGAGAGCGGCGGCAACCCATCGGCGCGCATCCGGCCCCGCTCGTCCACCGGGACGCGCACGACGCGCCCCCGCCCGAACCCGAGCAGGCCGAGCGCCTTGTACAGCGAAATATGGGTACAGCGAAATATGGGCCTCCGCGCCGATAACAACCGTGATCGGTGGCGCGCCGAAGAGGCCGTCCGTCTCGACATCCCAGCCGACCCGTTCCAACACCGCGTGGCGCGCCGCGGCGAGCGCCGAGAAGTTCGCCATCGTGCCCCCGGTGACGAATGCCGCGCCGCTCCCGGGAGGCAGGCCGAGAATGTCGAGGAGCCAGCGCCGGGTGACCTCCTCCAGCGCCGCGCCGATCGGGCAGATCGCGGACATGCCGGCGTCCTGGTCCCACGCCCCCGCGAGCCAGTGCGCAGCCAGCGCCGCCGGCAAGGTACCGCCGACGACAAAGCCGAAGAAGCGGCCGCCGGCGGTCGCGGTCGTGGCGGGGGAGCCGATCTCATCGAGCACGGCGAGAACGGTGGAGGGATCGGTGGGCCCATCGGGAAGCGGCTCGTCCAAGACCGCGAGCCGCCCGCGTGCCTCCGGCGACACTGCGACGCCGCGCGTGTCGAGGCCCGCGAGATAATGAGTCGCCCGCTCGACCGTTTCGCGCAGCAGGCTGCCCGGAGCCGTTCGCGTCGGATGTCCGGTGGTGGATTCGGCTGTCATTGCGGCGATGCCTCCTTACGGGTGTGTTGCCACGCTCGCCGCACTATACACCGCGCTCGGCACGGCGACTGATCATGCAGGCTTCGCAAGCCGACGCAGTACGAGGAGGACGATCGCGACCTGGATCAGCGCTTCGCTCGTCTGCACCTTCCGCTCGTAATCGATGCGCAGGCGGCGGTTGCGCACCAGCCATGCAAATCCTGCCCGGAGGGCACCCGGCTCCACCACCCATCGCCGAGGCTGAACGACGAAGCCCGCTGCCTCCGAGTCGCGCGCCCCGATCTCCAGTTCCCAGTCGCCGTACCGCTGGCACCAGCGCGCCAACTTCCTGCTCGTGTACGCCCTCGTCCGCCCAGATCTTCGTCAGGCGAGGGACGAGCGGGGCCAAGCCGGCGAGCAAGCGCCAGGCGCCGGCCTTGTCATTCACCCCCGCCGAGGTGACCAAGATGGAGAGCGGGAGGCCCAACGTATCCACCCGGAGATGCCGCTTCCGCCCCTTGACGCGCTTGTGCCCGTCGTAGCCGCTGATCGACGCCGATTCCTCGACCGTCTTGACGCTCTGGGCATCCATGATCGCCTAGAAGATCGCATCGAACACCGTGCGGAGTGAGTGACGCGGCCAGCGTCGGTGGGTGAGATCACGAGGGAGATGGCGTTGCAGGCAGGCCCATTCAACGTCAGTGAGGTCGGAGGGATAGGTCGTACTCATACAAGGAACAGTACGCCACTACATGCGGATTGACATCACCAAACACGCTCTTACAAAAACGCCCCCTACAGGGACACTTAGCGGATTTGGCACTGTATCTGCTCAAGCCGGACATCGTACGACGCAATATCTGGTAGTGCCTCTGATCGGCACATCGTAAGTGACGCTGTAGGGTTCGTTTCCCGAGACTAGAACAGCCTGTCTCTAATTTCATCACTCGGCGGTATTAGTCGTTTCAGGGATCAATCGACGGGAGTAGTGGGAAGCGCATCTTCTGGGTATTGACCGTTACCAAGGTGGTTCGAGAACACTTCCGCCCAATCGAGCGACGATCGCTTCACAGAGGATGATACCGGCGCGGGCCCGTTCCAGAGCTGCCCCGAGAAACAGCTCGTCGAGGTTTTCCCGTGTCCCAGGAGGGAGTCCAACGAGATCCGGCAACCGCGCCCACATCTCGCTCACACCAAGCGTCGGCTTATCGAATGCGGTCCAAAGGCCGTTGAGGATCGCGGTTGCATAAGTACTGGCGACACCGCCCGCCCGCAACGCATCGTCGGCATCGACCGCCGCCTGCAGTTTCTCGCGCGTGCGATCCACGATGAATGCATAGCGTCGCTTCTGTTCATCGGTCGAGTGGTAGCCCGCGTAGCGCTCGCAAGCGATGGAGACCAGTTCTGCCACACGATGTGCCGGATCGTAGAGGACGCGACTATCGAGATAGGCATAGACCCAGGTCGCGTCCGTCTCGAGCTGCGACCGCGCCGTCGCAACATCCCGATGATGATATTCGATCAGCACACCGCGTCGTTCGTGGTTGCGGTAGAGCCGCTCCTTCCCCAATCCGTCGGGGATGAGCAGGAACAGATCGATATCCGAGCCGGGCAGCGCGGTCCCCCTCCCCAGCGAACCGATGAGCAAGGCGCCGGAAATCCGCTCATCCCGCACTGCCTCATCGACCAGCTCGTCGACGATGGCGCGATGTGCCGCGAAGGGAATGAAGTCGAGTGTCACAAGTTTTCCCTTTTCCACGTCACCTCTCTGAAGAACACCCAATTCAACTGCTCGCATGGTAGCAGCAACACGCGGACATGGCAGGTGTCAATGCCCTCCGTCAAGCCCAGCGTCGCCCAATGGCTCGACGAGCATACACAAAACGAGTCCGGCGTTCATGCGTTTCTGCACGACTTCTACGCCGCGTTGAACAGACAAGAAAATCCTCATGCCCAAGCGGAATAAAAGGATAGTGCTACACAGAACACCTGTCCTGGCAACCAGTAGTGATATACTTGTGTGATGAATCAGGCAGATCACGGAACCGGAGCGAACAGCAGCACACGGGTGGGAGAGTTTGTCCCCGGACTTGAGCTTGCCCGTACCTTCTATCGGGATGTCCTCGCCGGTATCGTCGGTGAGATCCCCCACACGGCGGCGCTGCTGGGCGAAGGCTCCGACGTTCTAGGCTTCGATACTGCGCGTTCGACCGACCACGCGTGGGGACCCCGTGCCCAGATCTTTGTGGCGGCCGATGCCCTTGAGACCGTGCGAGCGCGCATCGACGCCCGGCTCCCCGGGACATTTCGGGGATGGCCGGTGCGCTATTTCCGTTGGCAGACGGGCCGGGTGGAGCATCACGTAGAGGTGACGACCCTGCACGACTGGCTGCGGAACCATTTCGGCCTGAACCCGCGCCCGTCAATGACAACAGAGGCGTGGCTCGCGACGCCGCAACAACTCCTTCTTGAAGCGACCGGTGGGCGTGTGTTCCGCGACGACTCGGGCGAGCTGACAAACATCCGGGAGATGTTGAGTTGGTATCCCGAGAATGCCTGGCTGTGGATGATGGCCGCTCAGTGGGGTCGCCTGGGGGACGAAGAGTCATTCATCGGACGCGCCGCCGAGATAGGGGATGAACTCGGCTTGCGGCTCGTTGTCACCCGCATCGCCCAAAATGCCGTCCGGTTATGTTTCTTGCAGGAGCGCCAATATGCCCCGTATGGGAAGTGGCTCGGAGCTGCCTTCGCACGTCTCGACGCCGCCGAAGACGTGGGGCCACGTCTTCATTCTGTTCTCGCTGCTGCGGACTTTGCTGGGCGCGAAGAGGCCCTGATGCAGCTGTATGAAACGATGGCCCGACGCCATAACGCCCTCGGCGTTACCGCTGCCTTGAGCACAGCGACGGGGCCGTTCCAAGTCGGGATCAACGACGCAGTGAGGCCATTCCGTGTGCTGAACGCGAGCCGCTTCAAGGAGGCATGCCTGGAATCCATCACCGATGAGACGCTTCGTCGCCTCCCTGTGGTCGGGTCGATTGACCAACTGACGAATCCGACCGACCTCCTCATCCATTTCACCGATTGGCCGCAACAACTCGGCGCGATCTACCGACGCCACCTTGATCGCGAGACCGACATGGCGGATCACGCCTCATCGTGACCGTAAACCCAAACCCCCTTTTGGTGAGGCGTGTTCCGCCCTGACCCTCCTTCCGCGCACAACATTATCGGAGCCTGACGGCGAGAGAGGATCGAGGAGTGCTATACTTTTGTTATGAACCAAGCAGATGACGGACACGATTTGACTCGAAGGATCATCCAGTGGGCCAGGATGAATGATGCTGTGCGTGCCGTGCTCCTGACGAGTTCACGCACGAACAGCAACGCGCCGCTGGACGCACTCTCCGACCATGATGTGATCCTCTATGTGACCGATGCCGACCATTTCGATGCACAGGATCGCTGGCTCACGGAGTTCGGTGATGTCCTCGTGCAGTTTCGCGAGCCACGCACGCATGACGGGATGCCTGAGTACTCCCGTTTAGTGCTCTACACTGACGGGACGAAGATTGATTTCACGATCATCTCTGTCGAACACCTGCGATTAGTGACCACGACCACAACACTTCCTGATTATCTCGATGTCGGGTATAGCGTGCTGGTTGATAAAGTAGGGTTGACTGACAAACTCGCGGCACCGAGCTATCGGGCTCACATCCCCGCGAAGCCAACAGAGGCAGCGTATCGGGCACTCGTGGAAGAGTTCTGGTGGGAGACAACGTATGTTGCCAAGAATCTCTGGCGCGATGAACTGCTCCAAGCACGCTACTGCTTCGACTCTGTAATGCGTCATCAACTGCTGCGCCGGATGCTGGAATGGTATATCGAGACACAGCGCGACTGGTCATGGAAGCCGGGGGTCTTCGGGAAAGGGATGAAGCGGGTACTACCACCGGCGAACTGGCAGGCCGTCGAAGAGACATTTGCGGGTGCATCAATCGAAGAGAACTGGCAAGCACTATTTCGCATGACGGCACTATTTAGAGAAATCGCGACCGAGACAGCCACTCAACTTGGCTTTGCATATCCGCAGGGACTTGACGACGGTGTGACCCGATATCTTCAGAAGATCCGGCAGATGGCGCAAGCGGACACGTAAGGCCAATTCTGTGCCCAAATGCGATGCAAGCATCCCGTCATGCAAGGGATGGGAGCCACGGATGACCTTCGGGGTGCATCTGGCTCAACTGATCCGCGAGCCACCCCTTGGCTTCAGGACGCAGCAGTGGCAAACAGGCTCGGAAGTCGATCTCATCCTTCGGCCGCAGGTGGCGCGCTTTATAGAGCAGTTGCACCTCGATCCGCACGCACGGTATGCCATCGTAGGCCACAAGCAGGTCGTCGCGCTGCCCGCGAATCCGGTGGTCACGTCGGCTGAACCACTCATCTCCTTCGACTTCTGCGAGCATAATCTGCAACTGCCACGCGTGCACGTCACGACGATGGCCCCAGATGTCATGGATGCCGATGGGGAGATATTCGTCCGCCATCCACGACCGTAGCATTCCGGGAGGATCGGCGGCGTACAACTGCCAGCCCACCAGCCAAGATTGGAGCGGGAGCTGTTCATCGCGGAACACGACGATATCAATATCATCATGCGCGCGGATCGCCGTCCCCAGGAACTGCTCGACGGCATAGCCACCGCCCAAGCCCCACATGAACGGAGCGTGGGCGAAGAGCTGCACCACGTCGATAACCGCCAGCGGTTGCCAAGTGTTGGAGGGAATGTCGATCATCATGGCTGGCCTTCACAAGGGAACCGCCCGATGGATTCATCGAGCGCAGGAGTCGCGCTTGGGCGAGTGTAGCAGATCGTGCTTGGGCAACAGAGCACCGATTATGTGCCGATAACGATGGCGACGCGCGATCATACCGGCACCCCACGTGCCTGCAATGCTACGATGGTGCACGGGAGGCGACGATCATGGTTCAAGCGCTACCACACCGGAGCGATGTCCCCGAGGAACAGACCTGGGATATCAACAGTGTTGGAGTTACCCCGCTTTGGTGGACAGGTTGATCTTAGGCCACCTGACCGAGCGTTGTCCACCTCCTCTCGTACGCCATCGGCGACAGATAGTCGAGTGCCGAATGGCGTCGCTGCGTGTTGTAGAAC
>JAABUU010003839.1_pt1 | contig 18576 bp, 16 predicted proteins | sample 5559301 | NCBI WGS metagenome assembly JAABUU01 (sample SAMN10711884, study PRJNA513360) | rock metagenome | isolation source: Antarctica rocks | place: Antarctica: Victoria Land, Richard Nunatak white | reverse complement strand
AAAGAAGAAATGATTGTTGATGCTTCATTGATGATCTTGTTGAACTCACAGACTTCGCGAAATTGAAAAATTGTTACGAGCGTATCAAGACTGATTAGAACTAGTCAACGATCTAGTCGAGATCTGATCTAGATATGACTCAACACTCTTTTACTTTCTCAACATTCTTTTTCTTCATCAACATCTTGTTCATTTACATCATCTTCTTTTCGTGTTACAAACACATCTCTTTTGAGCCTAGCGCAGTCTCTGAACATTACATAAATAGAAGCTCTTGTATCAATCTTCTTCTGTATTCTTAATATTCAGTTATAGCTATCTCTAAAGATCAAGCACTATCAATTCTGACCTTCATTGATTGTATCATCTAGGCACGATTCTGACAGTTTATATTAACAGCATATTCAACATTTACATGATACAAGACAAGAGCAGAACAGAATTATTTATTACAATCATATTCTATCTTTTTATCATATGCATCTTTCTTTCATCATATATTTTCTTGCTTGATGAATGACAATCATTAAGCAGAGAATACAGTTTCAATATTACAATCATAAACATCATGAGTGCAAAGAAATTATGATTTTTGTGATCGAAGATTGAAACATCATTGTATAGAATATCATCAATATGAAGAGCAGAGCAAGAATGATGAATCACAAAGAAACAATGCAGACATGTATCAAGAATTTACTCAAGCATCATGCGCTGAATAGAAGCTATAAATTCATTACTGAATATATAGTCTCAGAGTTATCATCATATGACAATATTGTTTCAATGACATGCAAGTCGCTGTGTAATTGACGAGCGATTTTCTCTCTCAGAGAATTTTGTTTATTTGATATACATAGCATAGTTTTTTATCATGAGTTGAACTTAAATTGATGTCACAAGAGCATATGAACAATCAATTAATCAATTAATCAATTAATAAAAAAGTCGAGCATAATACTTAAATTTATGATTTAATCGCGTAAATGACTTAATCGCGCACTTTAACTGAAGTTAATTAAATGTTAATTATAATATTATTTATAATTAACTTTTAATTAACTTCAGTTAAAGTGTGCAATTAAATCATGTACGTGACTGAGTTATAAATATAAGTAAATAAAAGTAACGTGAGTGATTTACATAATATAAAAGTTTAAATCTTTTAAATATAACTACATTTATTATATAAGTAATGTGTATTTTATATAACTTATATGTAGATTGATGATGAGATTCATCTATACATGATGTTGACTACGAATCTTTTGATTCTATTCTGCATTTAAATAGAATCAAAAGAGTCTAGAAATCTCAATATGATGCAGTTTGATCGAAGTTAGAACGTTGCATGACTGCAAAGACTGTCGTGCAGAGTTTTCACTTATGCAACAGCATTTATTCTAACAGTCACAATCAATTTATGAAGTGAATTTAATAATAGATTGATGTCAGTAAGAGATAAAAAGATACTAATAAAAGAAGAGTTGATTCAGATGAAGCTAAAGTCTGAGATTGTGACTACGAGTGATCAAAAAAGTAGTGATTCATTAACTGCGTTGATATCAAAACATCTTCAACACATCAACAGATCATTAAGTAATTGATGAAAAGATATCAGATAGATAAGTTGTTTCAAATGATGAGTCTGAATCTGTTACTACATGTGTTCAAAGAAGTAGTGACTCGTCAAGCACACTGATATACTGAGAGAGCTTGAGTTCATTTTCTTTACTTAACATCAAGTCATGCATTCAACTACGTGAATGATTAAACATTCAAAAGAATGATCAGAATGCATTCTTCATCATCAATCAAAACTCAACATTTATTCAACTGCAATTACATATTTATAATGACAATTTATTCAACATCTACGTGACATAAAACAAGAGCAGAATAAAATTATTTACAATCACATTTTATTTTCTCATCATACACGTCTCTCTTTCACATATACTTCTCTGTTGAATGAATGACAATCATCAAGCAAAGAAACACAGTCTCGACATTACAATCATGAGCATCACGAATGCAAAGAAATCATGATCTTGACAGAAGATCAAAACATTGTTGTATAGAATTTCATCAATGAAGAGCAGAGCAAGAACGATGCAATGCAAAAAACAGTACAAACACGCAGTAAGAGTTTACTTGAGCGTCACGCGCTGAATAGAAGCTATAGATTCATAACTGAATACATAGTCTCAGATTTACAGTCTTGATGATGAAGAAGTCGCTGTATAGTTGACGAGCGATTTTCTTTCTCAGAGAATTTTGTTTGTTTGATACACATAGCATAGATTTTCTCATGAATCGATACATTAAATCAATGTCGCACAGAATATGAATTCAAATCAAATCAAAAAATCAAATCAAAATAACTTATATGTAAATGATTTAATTTAATGAGCTGAGCGAGATCTTTTAAACGATGCAAAAATAATGAAAATTGAATCACTTTTACATAAATTATTAATTTTTTTATGTTTCGAAGTTAATGTAACTTAGTCTTAACATTAAACTTAATGAGTTCGTTAAAGTAAATTAAGCTTTAATTAATAACTGAACTTAACTCTTTAAGTTTTACTGAGATGAATTAAGTTTAAAAATCGACTGTTAACTAAATCATGAATGAGTTTAAAACATTGCACTTAATTAACTCAATACGATTAATCATTTATTATATCTTTTACTTATCAGTTAATTTTTAATATAACAGCAAAAATAATGATCGAGAGAATTGATAAAGAAAAATGATAATGAGATTAAGAGAATGATTTATGAATTTAATGCATTTGTTTTATACTTTAAATAATATATTTTATAATGATTTTAAACGCTCATCATTTAATTATTATTTAAAACTATTTGCATCTTCTCGATTAATCATTAAGTTTTTAAAGTAATCATGTAATTAATTAATGAAGTTAACGACAACGACGTTATTTATTAATTTATCATCTTGTTAAGAAAACATATTTAAGAAATATATATTCGTTTACTTGCGCGAATATTTAAAAATGTTAAAGAATGATTATTAAAATAAAGTATCTGGTCAGCTTATTTAATAGAGGGTAAAATGCTAGCGTATATGTTTAATATGACGAAATGAACTGATCGCTAGTGATGTTTAAAACACGTCAGTTGTAGAAATGACTGTCATTTACCATGCCCTACTGCCAACCCAACCCAACGGTCACAGTATAAATAGCGATTTCCGCACTTAATCTTCTTTCATTTTCCCGAAAACCGAGGTGCGGGAAAATCAGTCTGAATACCCCTAGTATTTAACCTTAATTTATGTTGATCGTTGTTCTCACAGCAGCCAGTTGTTAAACCAAGCGATAGCCTGCAAGAACGCTTGGTCTTTCGCGAACTTCTCAACCTTCTTAGAGAGGTCGCAGCGGACACTGAAGCCATGTGCAACGTGGCTATATAAGGCAATTTGATAAGGCTGGCCGTTCTTAGCCAAGATTCCTTCCGAATCGTGCCGCAACTCAGCCGTAAAGAGAACATCTTTCTCTGCAGCAGAAATGGAAAGCGGTGCCTTGAACCTAGCAAGCTCGTCCTTCTCAACGAAGGCCGGATGGGCAACGTAGCCCACCTGGACTTCGGGAATGTGGCGTATGGCGTACTAGTGAGACACTCGTATTAGTGACGGTACAAGATCTCTTTGATCAGCTTGCATCAACAGGAAACGAGAATAGTCCCACCTTTGCTCCAATACAGTATCCAACGGCGCCGAGCTTCTTAACGTTCTTGTTGACTTTGAGCCATTCAATAGCCTGGGCTACGATAGGATCAATGGCTTCTGGCGTGTGCGGATTATCCCCCGTGCTCCCTTGGGCGATCCAGGTCATGATATTGAAGTCGGCGTCGTCGCCGAAATTTAGGGGCAATGCGTCGCCATTGAACAGGTCAATGATCAAACATAAGTAGCCATTGGCAGCATACTGGTCTGCTATCAATTTGGCATTCTGCCAAATCCCAATCACGTCAGGGCAATACAAGATCCCGCAGCCTTGATGGGCATTTGACGGGTCTGGTGTAGCCAGGTAGGCGTCGTAAGAGCCAATCTTAATATCTTGCCCTGTAGGCTCTCCCCTAGCGATACGTCAGCTAGCGATACGTCAGCTAGCGATTCTGCGTCAATCTACAACGACTGCCATCATTGTAGACTTCTAGCCAGCAAGATTGGTAGGTCTGTGTACGTATGGATTCACAAGGAAGATCTTACTCATGCTTGACTCCAACGGTGCAACACTTCGCTGGGGGGTGAGACGCCATCTTCCAAGTCGAGGAGGGCTATGAATTGTTAACACGCAAAGAACAGAGGTTTCACGTAATCCAAACGATCCCACGACCTTTTAGCACATTGTGCACGATTAATCATCACGTCGAGCCTAACGCCCTCATGGCGATGATTTACTCCGTAAACAGAGTCACCAAGGACCTAGTCTGTGCCTCAGCTGGAGCCTCCCTCGGTAGGCCGACATGTTACTCCGTGAGGATTCCTACAAAGCTGTGGCGTGAACAATTGGCCCACTTCCAGGCGGGGGCTCGTGTATCCGAACTCGGGAACGCGACCAAAATGTGACCGCATATGCATCCTACAGGTCCCGCTTTTGATAAGCTCAGCCCCCTGCACAAGAATACTACAGTCGCAGCGGGTTATACCGAGTAGCGGAGTCTCAGCTAACGGAACTCCCTTTGTTACGGAACGAAAGTGAAGATTTCACGATTTTTGTATGGTAATTCCGTTAAATCTGATGATTACTGTATAACGGAAGTATTTTTGAGAGATTTTGATGATGTCCGTTATAATTAACTGTAAAATCCTCATACAAATATGTATTGAATTTATTTCAGAGATTATTTTTCTCTTAGTTTTTCTTACACTAATATTTATATAGCTTAGCGTTGCATTTGTTACAGGGAACTTCGGTTTTAACGCTTGTCATCTCCGTTATAACCAGCTTTGACTGATAGGTTGTACATACAACGTAGTACAGTAGTAGTTGCTGCAGAACAAAGATAGGCCTAGCCCCTACAGTAAGTCAAATAATAATATCCCTTGCCCTTGTGTCAACGGTACTGAGCCCCGCTATAGTGCGTGTCCCGCTTGGGATTACCTTACTGGCGTCTCGAGATGCCTCGAATAGGTAATAAATTTTCCTGAGCGTGCTCCATCCAACATCCTCTGCCAAGTGGGCTCAGAGCTCTTTTGTGGGTTCACATTGTTGGCCTGGCCATTTATGTGTACATCTGGGTCTCCACGCTTAACATCGATAGTCGTTGGGTTGGTTGAATTATTAATCGCCGTAGAGAAACCGCAGTCAATTCAGCAATACCCTCGATCCTACCTCCGTAACTCCGTAGAACTCAACGAGCCTTCTCGCCCGGGATTAGGGTTACGAATATTGGATAAGAGTTGAGCCGAGTTTCTGAACCTGAACCCTTCGGTTTTGCGTAATTTGCACCAACCAAACACCAGTCCCTTCCTCTCGTTCCTCGTTTCAGGGCACCGAATCCACCCTCTACAACGTATCCAGGGGGTTTATTGTTAATACTGAAGCCACAGCCAAGGATTATCTTCACTTTGCTGATCAATCAACTCCCCTGTCTTTGACAATCAATCTACGTAGTAAGTCGTTATCTGAGTATAGGAAGAGCTCAACGGCCCAGGTATTTGACTAACCACCTGTGGTGTCATGCTTGATAAACACAGATCGAGGTACCGTAGGCACGTGAGCAAGCACCAGGAACCTTGGCGTGGCCAATAAACTCTTTTAGCATTGAAGGCCTTCAGGCCTGCACTGTCTCCGCGTGGACTCCGACGACCGCTTTTCGTGCATTTGTTTACTGCTTTCCACATAACGGGCAAGATCATCTGAAATTGGTTTTATGTGAATATTCATTGGTGCCACCATTGAATCACCAGCGGGATTTTCTTCTGCGTAATGAGACGGAAATCAAGAGACTTGGCAAATGATGTCTTCACCCTTCAAGACCGCCGAGATTTCTTCTCAGGTCGCCAAAGCCTTAGCCCTATTATGTTTGCTTTATGCCCTATCCAACGCCATATACAATCGGTACTTTCATCCACTCAGCCGCTTCCCCGGCCCATTCTGGGCCTCCATTACATCTCTGTGGTATTTCCAAACAATTCGCCTCGGAAAAGCCCGAAATGTCCAGCACTCGCTTCATGAGAAGTACGGCGATTTCGTTAGGATAGGTCCAAAGCAATTGGCCGTGTGCAACCCTGAAGCTATTGAGACTATCTTCGGGGCCAAAAATGGCAGGGTCTGGCGTAAGGGAGGCTTCTACGATGGTTTCGACTCACATTACCCCAATTCCCGGACAGACGGCTTCTCGGAGCGCGACGAGGCCAAGAACACCGAGAGACGGCGACTGATAGCGGGGTTGTACGCCCAGGTCAACGTTCTGAACTACGAGCCGCGCGTGGACCGAGTGATCGACCTTTTCTACCGGAAGATGGAGATACTTTGCGAGTCGGAGGAGCCCGCCGACATGAGTCTATGGCTGAAGCGGTACACATTTGACGTGATTGGGGAGATTTTCCACGGCCGCGAGGGCGGCTTCGGCATGGTCCGCGAAGGGAGGGACTACAACCAGTGGTGTTATCTCATGGAGGTCATGCCCGACATTGGTGCCTCTATCACCTACATACCCTGGCCTTTCCGATATTTGTACCTGGCCTCTCAGCTCGTATACAAAAGCGGCCGCGACGGGGTCAAAGGCATGCTTGACATAGTCAAGCAGGCTGAAAATGCTACGCACGAGCGTTGGATGACCATGCAACAAGGGCATGAGTACTCCCATGATGACATCCTAACCGGTCTGCTCGGGATTGTGCAGGAAAAGGGCACCAAGGTTCAATGGACCGTCGAGGATGTCGTGACGGAGGTATGGTCTACGATCTGGGCTGGTAGCGACACCACGGCCATCGCGTTGACGAGCATCTTCTACCACCTGCACAAGGCCCCGGACAAGCTGGAGAAGTTGAGGCGCGAAATCGACGCGGCATTCCAGGCTGGACATCTTTCGTATCCTATCAGATTCAAAGATGCGCGGAAGCTACCATATTTGCATGCTATCGTCGTAGAAAGCATGAGGGTGCATCCTTCGGTAGGCTTGGGCTTGCCAAGGGAGGTTCCGTCCGAGGGCGCCGACATCTGCGGCACATTCGTCCCAGGGGACGTCGAAGTCATCATGAACCCAGCTGCCGTCCAATTCGACAAACGCGGTTTCGGAGAAGATGCTCACGAGTGGATCCCCGAAAGATGGTACCGTGACGAAGCGACAGTCAAGCAAATGGAGCGCGCCATGCTACGATTTGGCCATGGGCCGCGGATGTGCATTGGAAGGCACATCAGCGAAGTTGAGATGTATAAACTCCTTCCGACAATCCTCAGAGAGTTTGAGTTCGAGCTCCTGGTTCATCGCTGGGAGGTCTGGAGCGGATGGTTTCACCGCACAAGCAACGTAATATGCAAGGTGAAAAGGAGAAGGCCGGAATCTGAGAGGCCGGTGTTGGTGCTTGGGTCATGAACTACTTATATGTATGTGCAGATGTTGGACCTTGGATGATCAGGCTTCTTTTGTTGCACTGCCTGATGCATGCAACATGAATCTGTTTGTACTCAATTGTCCCCTCAATATGGATGTAACCTTCAATGCGTCGACATCCTTACTGTTTACACATAGAATTCGCAGTTACAGTCACTGCTTCTATCTCTTCCGGCACAGCTACTAGCGAATGGTATATAACGAAACCTAACTCCATAGTTCGTCTGTGATATCAAGCTAATTACTGCCACCAGCACAACATCCAGGGCCCGGAAGGTTTCACTCTGGTCAACATTCCTAAAGTGGGGGCATATGGCAGGACTTTAGACCCAATTCTTTACATTTAGCTTCATCAGGTCACAGGAATGTTGAGGTCGTTGCTCTCGGTGTCATTATATTTCTGAATCGCTATGAATTCCGCTTCTTCTTATCGGTTCATCGTAAGCGCGCCTCACCGTGAGATGCTCAAATCCTTGCAGCCGCTCGCCCCATCGTGCTTCGGTCATCGCCCACGGCATGGGCGAACGCGAGTGACTTGTCCGGTGGAAGTCGAAAACAGCCCGTTATTGGCTACGGGATACGCAGGCTCCCTTTATGGGCATGCGAATCCGAGCTGCGTTAGCTGCTGCGGGTACGGGGTGTGCTTGACCCTAAACAGACGGCTTAATTCCGAATACGCCAATCAGTGCCTGATTCCCGCGGCATTCCTGGAGCTTGAGTGGGGAGAGCACACTACTGTTCGACCTTCCACCTCAGGACAGTATGTTCTCCGTTAATAAGACTCTCTGGAGTGGCTAACACTTGCTCGGGACTCCCGTAGCGATCTATATTGTGAGTCTACGCGGAGAGCAGTAGAACAGCGAGCAATCGAGGCCACCAGCTTATTGAGAAAATAAGCTAGTTCAATTCAGAGCCGCGCTTCGTTATCGGCTTACACCTACTCACAAACTTTAGGTCATCTACATAGGTGCCAGTCGTGATTCCCTTCTCTGAAGTAGTAACATCCCAAGGTCATGGCTTTTCCAGAGCCAAAAGATGCCTCGGGCAGGACAAACGGAGAGCACCGGAGTGGTGGACAAGAGGTGCATCTCCCTCACACTTACACTCATCCGCCTCCACCCACGCCCATTGCCATCATTGGTATGTCCATGAGACTGCCAGGAGGCGTCGATAAAGAAGCAAAGCTTTGGGATCTCCTTGTCAACAAGAAAGATGCCATCTCGCCCGTTCCGAAGGACCGCTACAAAGGTCACGGGAAGTCAGGACTCTTGGACACGAACCAGGGCTACTTCCTCAATGATCTGGACCTCGCGCAGATGGACGCTGGATTTTTCAGCATGTCCAAAGCCGAAGCAGACCAGCTGGACCCTCATCACCGGCTGCTTCTGGAAGTCGTTTACGAGGCTTTCGAGAGTGCTGGGGAGACGAAGTGGAGAGGTAAAGATATCGGATGCTATGTAGGCTTCTCTGCTGAGGACTGGAACGACCTCCAAGCCAAAGACCCCCAAGACTTTCCGACGTACCGCGTGACTGGCTCATTCGATTTCGCACTGGCAAATCGTGTCTCATACGAATACGACTTGCGTGGACCAAGGTAATTACGATATACGCTATGTTTCTTCTTCATTCTCAACTAACAGATGTCAAGTTTTGTCATTAAGGCCGCGTGTGCATCCTCCTCCCTAGGTTTTCATCTGGCATGCGAGGCGGTCGCCCATGGGCAATGCTCCTCGGCTGTGGCGTGCGGCGCGAATCTTGTCCTGACTCCAGCCATGACGGTTGCATTGTACGAAGCTGGGGCCTTATCTGCGGACATCTCATGTAAGACGTTTGATGCAGCCGCCAATGGTTATGCGCGTGCAGATGCCATTAACGCTGTCTACATCAAAAGATTAGATGACGCAATTCGGGATGGAAACCCTATCCGTGCCATCGTACGGGCGACCGCAACCAACTTCGACGGCAAGACGTCCGGGATAAGCAACCCCAGCATTTCCGCGCAAGAGACCCTGATTCGTAAGACCTATCGGCAAGCCGGGTTAGATGTTGCTGAGACTGCTTTTTGTGAATGTCACGGCACAGGTACGGCTATAGGTGATCCTATAGAAGCTATGGCAGTCGCCAATGTCTGGCACGAGAGCGGCGGCGTACTGGTAGGATCGGTATGTGTGCTGCCAGCCTGAAGGAGGGTATATGCTAACGTAGTAGGTCAAACCCAATGTGGGTCACGCAGAGGCAGCCTCAGGGCTGACCAGCGTCATCAAGGCGGTCTTGTGTCTGGAGAACAAGACCATTGTGCCCAATATCAAATTCAACACACCGAACCCCAAGAGTGAGCTGAACCCAGCAGTTTTGTGCTTGCTTGAAGCCTCAAGTGCATAGTTCTGTTTGCTAACTACGAGAAAGTACCTTGGGAGTCAGCACGCCTTGTTGTCCCCACGGAACCTACTTCGTGGCCCGAAGGACGAAAAGAACGGATTAGTGTCAATAATTTTGGGTTCGGCGGCGCAAACTGCCACGTAGGTCTACCTCTAGCCCATGTCTGTTTCTGCCCTTGGACCTCGATCAGGAGCTCTGCTACCAACCTCTCCCGCCGACTTCTGCGTTTTTTCCATGTATAAACATGTCTCTCCCGTACAGGCTGATCTGATTCTGGACCAGGTGATTATCGACGCAGCAAAATCATTCTTGCCATCCTACTTCCAACAACAAGGTCGAACCTCTACTATAGCCACAAAGCTGGCAACCTTCAATGGTACCAACGGTGTGAACGGCCATTGTGTGAATGGAGATGGCGTGGACGGTCTCAAGAGTACAAATCCTTTACTACTTGTCTTTTCAGCCAATCATGAGGAATCTTTGACAAATTTGGTCAAAAATGCGGAGGAGTTTTGCATCCGGGAACAACCATCGTTGAATGATCTCGCCTACACACTCGGCGCTCGAAGACAGCATCTGCCATACCGCGCTTTTGCAATCGCGGAAGTCTCTGCGCCTTTCGAGGTCACCACGATGAAGGCCAAGACAGCAAGTACAGGCGCGAAGCCAGTGTTTGTATTTACTGGGCAAGGCGCACAGTGGCCAGGGATGGGAAAGGAGCTGATGACAGCCTACACCTCCTTTCTTCAGGATATCCGCACGATGGATGCCCACTTGGCCACATTCAAGCAGCCTCCAGGGTTTAGTATGGAAAGTAAGCTTTGCGTAACCACGGGCTGTGAAGGCGATATGTGGGGACTGACTTTTTCCAGCTGAAATGCGAAAGCCGACACCGACAAGTCTTCTGGATCAGGCTCAGTATGCACAGCCCATCTGCACGGCCGTCCAGGTTGCGCTCGTCAATCTATTACGCTCATGGGGCGTCCAGCCTTCAGGAGTGATCGGCCACTCCGGTGGTGATGTCGCCGCTGCTTACGCTGCTGGTGTCTACACCATGGAAGAGGCCGTCACAACCTCCTACTGCCGTGGACAAGCACTAAAAGCCCAGACACGTAAAGGCGGTATGGCTGCCATCGGCCTTGGCGCTAGCGAAGTGGCTTCACTACTTCCGCCGACTGTGTGGGTTGCTTGCGTTAACAGTGGCAGCAGTGTGACTATCTCTGGTGACGACTCAGCGCTGGACTCCTTCATTGAAGACTTCACGAAAACCAGGCCTAAGGTCTTTGCACGCAGAGTGCGTGTAGAAATGGCCTATCACTCGCGTAACTCCTCACCACAAGTCCAGGTTTACGTTCGATAGACTAACGTTTCTGTGAAGACCATATGCAAGACGTGGCGGGGCTGTACAAGCAATTGCTGGAAGGCTGTATTGCACCAAAGAACCCGACGATCCCTTACTATTCCACTGTCAAGGACAAGTTCATGACGGAAGCGAAAGAACTCGGACCGTCGTACTGGATCGCCAATTTGCTATCTCCCGTCTTATTTCATTCGGGAGTCAAAGCTATTCTCAATCATCCACAGCTTATGGGCAAACCGCATGTCGAAATTGGACCTCATCCGGCTTTGGCTGGTCCGTTGAAGCAGGTCTATAAAGAACTTGACGCCAAGCCCCAGTACCAGTCTTTGCTAAGTCGAAATGTGGACGCCCGCAGAAGCGTGCTGAAAGCGATGGGCCAGCTGTTCTCTGTCGGCGTCGAAATTGATTTCGCAGCCATGTACCCGAACGGTAATACTCTCCCCAATCTCCCCAACTATGCCTGGCACCGTGAGGGAAGTTACTGGCACGAAAGCCGCGTGATGAAGAGATGGCGCTTCAAACAGTTTGCTCATCATGACATCCTCGGTTCTCGCGTCGCAGAGGCAAGCGACCTGGAGCCCGTGTGGCGCAACCACCTCCGTCCGGACACTGTCCCTGCATGGGTCCGGGAGCACGTCGTACGCACGGATACGGTGTTCCCAGCAGCAGCGTACATCACTATGGCTGGTGAAGCGGTAGGTCAGCTCTCCGGCGCCAGCGATTACACAGTTCGTAATACCACCATCATCGATACGAGCCCTCTGATTATCAAACCCGGTGAGTCGCTCGAGATTATTACCTCGCTGCGAGCTTACAGGTTGACTACAACGATGAAGTCTGTGTGGTATGACTTCTCGATCGTTTCTAACAGCACTGTTGGCTGGGTAGAGCACTGTCACGGACAGGTACGATCTGGGCCTGGATCAAAGTATGAGGTGGGACACAATCCCCTGCTACCAAGGAGTGTACCCGCCGGGAGATGGTATAAGGCCTGGAGACGCCTTGGCTTGGAATACGGCCCATCGTTCCGGGGATTGCAAGACGTCTCAGTTGGTACAGACCAGAAGCTCGTTTCGGCCACTGTTGTTGGAGCATCCACAGAATCCGAGTCATCCTATCAGCTTCATCCAACCTCCATGACAATTATCATTCAGGCCATCGACACCGCAATGCATTATGGTCAGACAAGGACCCTCACGGAAGCCTATCAGCTAAACTATATCGAAGAGCTGTATGTTGGTCTCGCTGCCGGCAATTCCACGCGGGTACATCTTGAGGCGAAGTGCCTGCCCGGCAACGCGGTGGCGGGCAACGGGTACGGTGTGAGTCAAAACGGCGAGCTCGCAGTGTTCCTGAAAGGCGCCAAATCATCGCTACTGATCAGCGACAGTGACGAGCGCGGGAGTGATCCTCATGGAGCAGTACGATTGGAGTGGAAGCCTGACATTGACATGCTCGACCCCGGCACACTAATTAGGGCAGAGCTCCTTAGGGAGTCGGCCATCACCATGGTCGAAAAATTGGTCGTGCTTTGCGCGATAGAGAATCATCTTCAGCTGGTGGGGCATACAGCGCCAGAGGGACACTTGCAGAAGTTCCGCGGCTGGTTGCAGGAGTTTCTCGAATTTGCAAAGGCAAATAAATCCAGACTGGTATCCGGAACAGCGAAGCTCTATGAGCTTACTTCGGCGGAGCGACAGGCAATGATACAGGACCTGATGGCTGTAGCCGAGGGCACGCCGAACATGGCTGCTTGCCGTATTATACATAAGGTTTACGAGGCTGCTGTGGATATCATTGATGGGAAAGTTGACGCCCTGGAGCTCCTGTTCCGGGATAATATGCTCACCGACTTCTACAACTTCTTCGACTGGATTGATTATCAAGGCCTAGTGGAGCTCTTGGGTCACGAAAACCCAAACCTCCGAGTCCTTGAAATTGGCGCCGGAACAGGAAGCACTACTGAAAACGTCCTGAAAAATCTCAAAACCCTGTCTGGGCGGAGGTTATACTCCAAGTATTTCTACACCGATATCTCGGCTGGTTTCTTCATCAAGGCAAAGGAGCGGTTCAAGGACCATGCGGCCATTGAGTATCGCCCGTTCGACGTCACCAGGGCTCCTGCTGAGCAGGGTCTTGAGGAGGGTTCGTTTGATTTGGTCATTGCAGGCAACGTGAGATCTTAAGACCTTTTGATTACCCTTCTGACCAACTAACGCGCAGGTCTTACACGCCACGCCCAGCCTCGTAGAAACATTGACCAACGTCCGGAAACTGCTTCGACCCCGGGGTCGCTTACTCCTCTCCGAGCTGTGCCCAGGTGAGACAACTTCCGCCTCCTGTCGATTGCGCCAAATACTAACCTTCGGACCCAGAATCCAAATTCGTGGACTATATCATGGGACTTCTGCCAGGGTGGTGGCTTGGAGAAGCCGACGGGCGCCCAAAACAGCCATATGTGTTCCCGGAGCGATGGGACGAAGAGCTTCGCAAAGCAGGCTTTGATGGAGTCGAGTCTGTCTGCTACGATCAAAAGCCACCATATCAACAAAATGCCACCATGACAGCGAGAGCCACGGACGGGGTATCGCAGCAGCAGCTTAAAAGACTGACTGTTCTAGCACCTGAAGGTACCAGCCCCAATGCCTTAGCCTTAGAGGAATATCTCCATGGCAAAGGCATTGAAGTCGATCACTGCTCCCTCCAGCAGACGCCTCCATCTAACCAGGCTGTGATTTCCGCTTACGAGCTCGAGACCACCTTCCTTCACGACATCACAGGAAAGGAATTTCGCGACCTCGTCGATTTTGTATGCGGTCTAGGAGAACGCCCGATCCTCTGGTTAACCCGCCAGGCCCAGATGGCGCCTACGGACCCCCGGTACTCGCTCGTGAATGGGATGGCACGTACGATCCGATCCGAGTTGAACTTGCCTTTCGGTGTTCTTGAGCTGGATCGTCTCGACAACCAAGCGTGGGAGGCCACTCTCAAAGTGTTCGAAAAGATACGTGGAGATCGAGTTAAGGAAACAGATCCAGATTACGAATTCGCTCTCCACAACGGGGTTGTTCATGTGAGTCGGTTCAGCGACATCTCGGTGAGGCATGAATTGGGAAATATCGGAGTTCAAGGGTCGCCAAGGCGCCTCCAGATCGCGAAAAAGGGTGTACTAGAGACCCTTCGCTGGGCGACAAGGCCGCAAGAGAGCGCCTTGGGTCCAACGGAGGTGGAGGTGGATGTCCATGTGTCCGGCATGAATAACAGCGATGTATACGTTGCCATGGGTATCGTCGAAGGCGACGATTTCGGCTATGAGTGTGCCGGGGTGGTACATGAAGTCGGGCAGGAGGTGCAGCACCTCCAGGTCGGTGACTGTGTTATGGTGCTCAGCGAACAATCGCTGTCCTCGAGGCTCAGAACATCGTCTCAGAGGTGCATCAGGATGCCCTCCAGTCTCAGCTTTGAAGCAGCAGCGACTATGCCTTCCATATACGCCACCGTTATACGGGGGCTCGTAGACGTCGGTCATTTGACTCGAGGACAGGTGAGTCGAGACTTAGTTCCAGGACTGCACATGATATTCTGACGTGTTTTATCTTTGCTAGACGGTCTTGGTTCAAGCTGCAGCAGCGCCGGCTGGCATAGCCGCCATGTATATCTGTAAGGCTGCCGGAGCGCAGGTAAATTATCTCCGTGCCATGAAGAATGCAAAAACTCAACTTCATATTTAGGTGTACGCCACGACCGACTCGCCCGAGAAAGCCGCTTTTCTGACCGAGACGTTCGGCATTGCTAAAGATCGCATCTTTAGCTCCACGGACGAATCGTTCCTGACTAACATACTGAGAGCGACAGATGGCAGCGGCGTGGACCTTGTCATGAACTCGTTGGCTGGAGAGCTTTTGCACGCTTCTTGGCAGTGTGTCGCTGAGAACGGCGTCATGATTGAACTGGGCAAGCGCGACATAACCGGCCGTGGCAAGCTAGCTCTTGACTTGTTCCACGATAACCGAGGATTCTTTGGGGTAGACGTCGCCCGGCTGTGTAAGGCAAGGCCACTGGAGGCGAGGAAACTGCTCGAGACTATCGTCGCGATGTACGAAGCTGGAGAGATCAAGCCTTTCCAACCTGTCACAACATATGACGCTGGAAATATCTCGGAGGCCTTTCAGTTCATGCAGAAGAGGAGCTACGACGGCAAAGTTGCTATTCGCATGCCTCAGGATCCTAATGTCCTCCCAGGGACGGCTGTCCTAGGTCAGAGGGACCTTTTCCTACCCGATGTTTCTTACCTTCTCGTGGGTGGACTAGGTGGCCTTGGCCAAGCCATAGCAACGTGGATGATCGAGCGAGGAGCCAGGAGCTTGATCTTCTTCTCCAGGTCGGCCGCTAACAAGGATGTCCATGGGGCATTCTTGCACGAGTTGGAAGCATTAGGATGCTCGGTCCAGGCCTTTTCGGGCCACGTTGGCAACCTCAAGGATGTGAAGCGAGCAGTCACTGGTGCGAGCAAACCAGTTGCGGGAGTGATGCAAATGTCTTTGATTCTAAGGGTATGGTGCTCTGCGATCGTGGACCTTTCATGGCCGCCTGACTGATGCTCGATAGGACCATTCGCTTGCTAAGATGACAATCGACGAGTGGAATGATGTCATAACGCCGAAAGTGTGCGGAACCTGGAATCTACACGAAGCGTTGGGTAATAACCTAGACTTCTTCGTCATGTTCAGTTCTGTGTGTGGACTGGCAGGTCAGTGGGGTCAGGCCAACTATGCTGCTGCCAACACGTTCCTGGATGCTTTCACGCAATACCGACAGCATCTGGGGCAGCCGGCTAGCGTTATTGACATCGGAGTCATGGAAGACGTAGGATCTCTCACTACTACTAACCCAGGGGCTCTGGAACCTCTTCGGGCCAGTGCATACTGGATGCTGATCGAGCGGGATCTCCTCGAATCTCTGGAACTCATGATTTGGAGATCATCGAGGGAGTTCTCACCGCCTCAGGCCCATACTGCAGACTCGACTGTACAAGCGTATACAAGTCTCAACCAATTGGGCTTGGGTGTACGATCAACGCTGCCTCTGTCTGACCCCCGCAATCGGGTTGTCTGGCGACGCGATCGCCGCATGGCGGTGTACCGAAATGAGGACGATGTCACGTCCGCCGCAACTGCAACTGCTTCAAACAATGGCCTAACGCAATTCTTGGCGTCCGTTGCGAATAACCCGGCGATACTCGGTAGTGAAGACAGTGACAAGGTCCTGGCAGGTGAAATCGGCCGTCACCTGAACAGCATCCTGCGAGCGACCGAAGGCGATCTTGATCTGCAACTAAACTTCCAAGATCTAGGTGTAGACTCGCTGATGATGATTGAGTTACGCAACTGGCTTCGACAAAACCTGGGCACCGAGCTCTCGGTACCTGAGATACTCGAATGTGGTCCCATACTGGAGTTGGGTCGGCTGGCTGGTAGGCGGCTAAAGGATAAATACGATGCCGCTACTGAAGGAAAAGGAAAAACGTCGGCTTAGACGAGACAAGTGTGAGGAGCGGTATAAGAAGTGCGCATGACTGATCTTACGGCAGCCACTCTCGAACTTTCTGGGGATTGCGTTCGGGAACCAAGAGTAGCTACCATTGCTTTAGTCTCTGAGTTAGAGTAGAATCCTTGCCTTGTTTTTGGAAAGTGTCGAGTTTGTCTTCGTGTATTGGTGCTGTGTCAGGTGATGGCTGGAGAGTAGTACTTAATCGGAGGTAGAGATGGGGTCATCGTCTCGGTTCTCTCCCATCGAACTAGTTACTGGAAACTTGCCATGCCTTGTTCGGGACGGCCCTGATCGCGTAGGGTGGAAAGACTTCCGGGTGAATCTCAGTCTCGGGCCAACGCTGCTTCCCGTTGAAACGGGGCTTCCAGGAGCACCTCTTCTTCTTAATCAGTAGCATTCAGGGTGACATTGCCTCAATTTCCGACCGTACCATAGCCGAACCCACTAATTTCTAGGAAGCCTTTCACCTAAACTGTAAACTATTTGAGCGAAAGGTTCGCGAAGCGCGCACATAAAGCGCGCACTTGTCAGCGCGCACTTACTGCGAAGTACTTAATTTACATAGCGAGTCTCATTAAAAGCGAAATATATGATGATAAAATCTCGCTGTCATTGATTTAATCAATTATATAAACTACATTTACAACTCTTCGCTGTTGTAATTTTCTTTTCTTTATCTCTTTAACATTAATTAAATTATTTTTAAATTTCTTTTTAAACAACTCATGAAACAAAATTTATCACGAATTAAACATAAATAAGATTTAAATTTAACTTAATTTTAAAAATTAAATTATAATATAAAACGTTACACGAAGAAACAAGAAATAATAAAGAAAAGTAATATGATCATTGAGTTGAGTTAATGATCGATTTTTAAACTCAACTTATCTCAGTAAAACTCAATGAGTTGAGTTCAATCAATAACGAAGATTTAACTCATTCTAGCGAACTCATTGAGTTTAATGTTAAGATTTAAGCTATTTTAACTTTGAAACATAAAAAATTCATAATTTATGTAAAAGCGATTCATTTTTCATAATTTTTGCATCGTTTAAAATATCTTGCTCAGTTCATTAAATTAAATCATTTACATATAAATCATATAAAATGCGCATTGCTCACATAATCAATGCAGTTATATTCAGTCGTATTAATAAATTAAGATTTTTCAAAGTTCGTAAGACTATGCAAGACACATGTTTCTCATATGAAATATTAAACATATAATTGCATTTACTATGCGAGCAATGCGCATCTTATATGATTCATATGTAAGCGACTCAATTTAATGAGCTGAGCGAGATCTTTTAAACGATGCAAAAATAATGAAAAATGAAGCACTTTTACACGAGTAATTAGTGTCAGAATCGTGCCTAGATGATACAATCAATGAAGGTCAGAGTTGATAGTGCTTGATCTTTAGAGATAGCTATAACTGAATATTAAGAATACAGAAGAAGGTTGATACAAGAGCTTCTATTTATGTAATGTTCAGAGACTGCGCTAGGCTCGAAAGAGATGTGTTTGTAACACGGAAAGAAGGTGATGTAGATGAACAAGATGTTGGTGAAGAAAAAGAATGTTGGGAAAGTAAAAGAATGTTGAGCCATATCTAGGTCAGATCTCGGCTAGATCGTTGACTAGTTCTAATCAGCCTTGGTACGCTCGTAACATTACCCCCTTCTTCGAAA
>JAABUU010003836.1_pt1 | contig 18584 bp, 22 predicted proteins | sample 5559301 | NCBI WGS metagenome assembly JAABUU01 (sample SAMN10711884, study PRJNA513360) | rock metagenome | isolation source: Antarctica rocks | place: Antarctica: Victoria Land, Richard Nunatak white | reverse complement strand
AAATCCTTGAGCGGGTGTGGGGGCGTGCAACACCCCTATAGCCGTATTCATGGCTATAGCACCGTGTACAAGCCAGTTTGAGCGCACAAGCGTCTCGCACCTCACTTCATGCTTCCCGCCAAGCAGATTGTTGAGGGTATTATTGTCCAAGAGAGTCTGCAATGATGTGCCATGCACTGTGGCTACCATGGCAACCCCACGGCGAGCAATATCTGCCATTGCTGCCACTTCCTTCGCATTGTACACCTCATCAACCACAATCACCTGGGCACACTCACAACTTCAGCACACAGCTCACATGTGCTGAGGCCCAACTAGAAGTGTATCAGCAAAGAATGGAAGGGCAAACAGAGGGCAAGGGCATGGTGGAGTAACTCAAGGGCAGTCAGACCGGTTCTTGGCTGTGATGTGCCATTGCTGGCTTTGCACACATCAAACACAAAGGCACATAGACAGACACAACCTAGACACATAGATGATGCCGTGGGCACACAAGCTAGAAGTATGGGCAAAGGTCCAAGGGCTTCTGAGCCCTTCGAAGCATGTACCTCTGGGCCATGATTGGTCACAGCTTCTTGCAAGACTTCATGCTTGGACTGCTTGATGGTGCCTGTCATCCTGCGTGCGCTGCCTATGCAGCTGTGAGGCACCTGCCCTCCTCCAGCAATCTCCTGACTCGGGTCCACAACAATCACAACCTTCTGGAATGTGTCAGCCAGCATACGTGTGATGTCACGCAGCAAAGTTGTTTTCCCTGCAAAGCTCATCCTGTCTGTCAGTATTGAGGATGTTGCTGAATGCATGGCAAAAAAAACATGTCAGTGCGGTGTTAGGATGGAAAGTGCATAAAGCTGTCACTCATGTCAACTGCTGATGTTGTCAATGAGTATGTGAGTCGCAGCCAAACTTGGCAGCTCTCCTGTTGCTAATGCTGCATCCAGCCATGCCATCTGGATCCACTTGCAAAATCTAAACAGCGATATCAATCAGCCGTCAAAGAATGATCATGCAGCGCAATGTTTCTGAGATGGTGCAAGAAGGAAAGGCTTACCAACACCAGGAGGACCCAGCAGCAGGATTGAACCTGCCTGTCTGTTGGCTGCATTACCTGGAGTCGCCAATTCTGCCAACTTGTCCATCAGCATAGTGGCCACACCTGTGCACCAGACAGGCCTTGCTTGGCATAAACAAAGTATGTATAGATGAAGACACCTTCAAATTTCATGCTTGTTGAGCAAGGAAAACCAATCAGCCACCACAGCAGCGTTTACAAATACAATATGTGAGTCTCTTTCTTGGGAGCTGACTGTCAAAATCTCAAGGACTAAGGACCATGCTCAGGCAGGTGGCGCTACCTTGTTACTTGTCAGCTGGTGCTGTGTGTATGGTCAGAAACGTGGGCAGCATGGTCTAGATTAGGTGCTATAGGAAGGGAAAATGCTGATCTGAAATGTGCCTGCCAATGCGGTATGTGAGGCCCTGTATCTCCTCCTGATCACCCTTCATGGCACTTATCCTGTGCAAAGAGCCAGGCAGGCTCATTCTGTTCCGCACAGCAAAAGGGTCTGCTGACCTCCCTGCAAGGCATGTGCCATTCTCCAAAGCATGTGCCAATCTTGCTGCAACAAAGGTGGCACATGCACTGATGGTAGATGTGAGAAGACCACATGTGCTGCCACACATGCATGCAAACTTCTTGCATGAGTACATGCAGAAGATCACAGATTGGCACGAGCTGGAACAGGGTTTGCGGTCTGCAGACAGTACAGGCCTTGTACAGGATTGCCACGACTGTCAACATGGCAGGTTGGCATAACACAAGCCCTTTCTGCATTGCATGTACTGAGAGCAAGCAGCAACGCATGCCAGCGGCAGAATGGCTTTGTTTGCCAGGTACTCACAGTAAGCATTGTGCAGCATCATATACATTTACAGTTGTGACATATACAGATCTGGTTGTCCATTATATTTACATATGTATAAATACAGACAACTAACTGGATTTTTCCACAATGCATGTTACCTGTCTGGAGTTGCATTTGAGCACCCTTCAGGGCTTGCACAGCCTCTGCTATGTCCAGATCTACAGACAAACTGTGTTCTCTTGATCCTCTCTGGGTGCTGTCAAACCTAAGACGCACAGGCCTGCCCACGTCTGCCACAATATCAGTCACCCTGCAATGGCAAAACTCAACGTGCTTAGTGCTTGTACCTGCTGAGAAGTAGTGGTGATAATGCACTTATAATGATGTGTTGTGGCGCCAATATTCCTTGCATATGTTGTCTGCAGCAGCCAAAAGCTTTATACGTATTGCGAGCAGCCCTGCTGCAGACTGTCTAGATGCATTGATACCACCCTTGAGAGTGGTTGGCAATGAGAGCATGCCATGAGGCAACAACTGACCTGATGGGGTATAAACTGTTCATGCTGTCAAGGTGGGTGTCAATGGCAGCTCTGATGGTGTCAGGCACCAGCTCAAGAATGTCCACCATGTCATCTGCATTGCTCCTTTCATCTGCACATGCCCGTATCAGTTTGAGCGCAGTTGCAGACGTTACAGAGGCAGACGTCAGCAACACACGTAATGTGGAACAAATAAAGCAATAAAAAAAGTTAGGTGTGTTGCTGGCATGGAACAAATGTGGTACATGGAGTGCAGCAGCATTTTCAGTTGTGGACTAGTCAACTGGCATGTTGCAGCTGCGAAGTGGCGTAGGTGCAAGCTTGCAGTCTGTGTTGCAAAGCAGTTGAGCATGTTGGGTCAAAAGCTGCAGTGGCATGGCTTGGATTCAAGCTTGCAGTCTGTGTTGCACAACGGCTGAGCATGTTTGATACCAGGCAGCAAGCTGACCTGGTGTGTCAGCAAAATTGTCTGTGGAAGGTTGCTCAGCAGGAATGGAAGCCTGATCAGCTGGAGAGAGAACAGTGAATACGGGGTCGCAGCAAACAGCATCAGCATTGTTGTAATACCTCAGCTGTGTCTGCAGATTGTATGGCAGCTTTTCCAGGTGTGTTACCTGCAACAGTATAGCATGCTCACAGGTGGCAGATGGCGTTGGTCTATTGCCAGTGACAGCAACAAGCTCCTGTTTTGCCAACAGCGTTTCAGGATCAATGGACATGGTCCACTAAAACACAACCTGCCACTAATTGATGAGGATCTCAAGACAGCTCTGTTTGCAGGTGGACACGCACATTCCATCCAAACTGTCACATCATTGCTGTTCAGCACTGCCATCAGCAAGACTCACAATACACACATGTGCAGCCAGCTTGAGGATGCGTTGGATGCACTGCACTGTTGGTCAATCACAAATTGTACTGATTTAGACAGTCTGGATTCAGATTTACGTCAAGCCACCAGTGCCTTAATCAATAGGATGAAGCTGAGTTGAAATCATGATGGACAATGAATACTGAAGACATGTAATGAGGATGACAAATGACCCACCTGTGTACCAGGCATTACAGGCAGTTTCAGCTGGCAGCTTGCTTGACTCAGCACCTTGACCGTTTCTTGCCCAATGGTCCCCAGCATGGAGCATAACCTGTCTACCACTGTCAGTAGTTGGGAGACATCAACAGCTGCATTCTGCTGAAGCTCTGATGACAGTGGGCGGTGTTGCCATAGATTGGGGTTCTCGGCCATTTTTGCATGCACCTCTGTAGACAAGACAGTGTGGTCAGCCTTGAAATGTAAGTCATGGCATACCCTTTTGGCAAATGACAGGTGCTGGATTAGGGCTGTACCGAAGCATGCCTAGACTGGAGGATTCATATAGTCTTTGCAGTTGACTTGCATGCAATCATACGCTGAGCAAAACATGACAGTGTTGCCCTGCCACACAGCAGAGCAAGAGCTGCTGACTCATCGTACTGTCACAGGTGCAGCTGCATCTGTTGCCATTACATCGTTCAGTTGCTCAGGTAATGGGCTCATCACCTGACTTGCTTTGATGACCTTTCAGCCCAACATGCTTGAGCAGGTCCTGTAATCCCAGCCGTCTTGTTGTTTGTTGAGAGCCCAGTTGTGACCTCCAGCGTGATACCAGACCGTATGCCACCTGCAGAAGACCATAATCAGCTGACTTTCAGGCTGGGTATGCTTCACAGTTGAATGTGAAATGCCTGCTGGCTGTGAGCACCACCCAGGATCACAGCAAGGCACAAAAGTACAAGACTTGACAGCCCCGCGAGGGTGGCTACAGCTTGTGAAAATGAACAGCATAGGCCTGTTATCAACATTGATTTGCATTCTGTGATGTACATAATGTGATGATAACAATATTATAGGCCAATATTGTAAGCCAATATATACACATACAAACACCTAGGACATATTAGTCTATGTGTACATGGAAGACCATGTCACCATGTCACCATGGGACACGATGCATGGCATCTGTGCACATGCATGCATACATCTGTAGCTAATTGCCCAGTATTGTCAACATTTATCATGCCTTGCCACAGTGCTGACAGTCTTGCCTGGGTGTCATACACATTCCTCAAAGATATGCCCTTCTGGACCAACAGAGCCGCTGCGTCCTGCCGGCAGTCATGCAGGATTTTGATAATTTTTGGGTCTTCTAAGAGCTGCTTCAAGAAAGATGTTGCTCCTGGTGACTCATTCACCATGTCAAAAAGGAAGCACTGGTTGTACGCTTTGTTGCCCTGGGCATCACTTGCTCTTACAGGTATCAACACCTGCATTTGGGCTGGACTGTGTCAGCAGCGGATGAAACAGTCAAACAGTACTGCTGCAGGAGTGCATGAATGACCTACATAAAGTCGCTAGGCGCAATGCTTTGAATGGTCCGCCAGTGGACTCATGTGACAGATGGTGAGTTGATTTGGTTGGACCTTCTGCAATGTTATGCAGTAAATACTGAAGCAACGTGAAGCATGAGCAGTGTCATCTACTGGAGTGTCACCAGCACACAGTCACGATATACGTTGAGCTGAAGAGTGCAGGCCTACCTGTACCAGGCACAGCCTTCCTTTATGCGACAGCTGACACCCCTCACAGTCGATGGCAACCCGGTCTGTTTGCTTGCTCAGCAGCATCACTCTTGCAAGCTGCTTCTTTGTTGTGACGAGCTGTGGCAAAACCTGCATGCATAGTACAGGTGTAGTGAAGCAGGTGCAGCACTCAGCGCATGCCTGTCATGAAGTGCAGGTCAGTTACTTACAGGTGTTGCAGGCAGGCTGACATGCAACAAGGCCAGGGTCTGAGTGAGTGGGAGCAATGCAGACTCGCATTCCATCAAACGCCAAACAACACGCCTTGAAGGGCATAGCTGTAGTAACATACCTCCTTTGCTGTAGGCTCACTTGTAGCTGGATCAGCTGAAGCCTGGTCTTGAGCAGGACGTCGGACTGGCTTCATGAGCGCTGCAAGGTCTAGAGGTGCAATACTTGTTGAGGGCATCTGTCCTGTCGCTGTAGCATTCTGATGTTTATCATATGAGGGACCATCAGCTGTCGGGAATGCTTGCTCTGGATTATACAGTAGCTTCTGTTGCCAGTCCACATATGGCAGCAAAGACCTGACCTGTTGAGTTGGCTCAGCAACAAAGGCTGGAACGTGAGCAATAACATGTCTGTGTCCACCCTCATAGACGTTTGCAGGGCTCAACCAAAAGAAAGCCCTCTGTTTTTCTTGCTGCATGAAGGATGTGATTGACAACTTACTGTCCTTGTATTGTGTGTCATTTTTGGATGACCTGAACTCATTGCCAAGCTTGTCCATGGGCACAGAGGCAAGATCAAACCCACGTTGTCTTTTCCTTAGACCATGCTTGATGCAGCCTAGTAAGATGGCATGCCGGTGCTTTTCTGCATATGTACATGTGCCTTGCAGCAGGGCTGAACCAAACTCAGCAGCATTGCCCAGTGCTCGGCTGACACGGGAGATCTGCACATGCACATAGACAACAATTATTGCATCCAGTTGCTGTATATTGTTGCTGGCGCTGAGCCTCAGAAATTCCATGGCAAGATCATCAACAGACAACACAACAAAGGGACAGTGCAGACAATTGTCGCCTGACAGATAGTGTGACGCAAAGAGAGGCACTGCTCTGCTGATATTGCTAGACAGGGTGCCACACTAATTGGAAGTCTTCTGAAATGCAAGCAGTTGTAATTTGGCCAGACTGTAACTAGGTCACAAGATGCAAAATTGCCATCAACACCCCTGTTTTGACCAGCCGACCTCCTGGAGTGAAACGCTGTCCTTTTGGTCTGGCGTACATGATGCCTTTGCAACCAGCACTGCAGTTCTCTGTCTTGTGCGCATGATTGTCTTGATATAATTGATTACCCGCTGATGTTGGCGTAAGCCTATAAAGATATTGTCACATCATAGCAGCCTTACTATCTGAGACATGCATTGTGCAGTTGCGACAGCACTGTACATGATAATGATGCGTTGTGAAGGTTGTGATCTAGCAGAAATACCCTACATGTTGCAAAGCTTGGCCCTGCCTGGTCAAACTGGCCATGCCATGTGGACGTTCAGACAAAACAAATTGCTTACCGAACCGCAGGCTCTGGCATCTGCTCATGTTAATCAGCGGCATGTTGTGGTTCCCTGTCGGGTACGCAACGACACTCACGCCGATCCACTGCGGCCGAGCACTTGCAGAGCAGCGGCCAAGTCCAGTGTCAGATCCACACCCGCAGGTGTAAAGGCGGTTCAATCACCGCCAGCCAGATAGTTATCGCGAAGGTGAGGCCTGAGGGACAGTCCGCACAGGTCTGGCACCGACTGATTGCCTTGTCTGCAACGATGCATCTGCGCGGAGACCTATCTTGTCGATCTTGGTGTAATCAGCCCACCGCCGTGTGTAACACGGTTAACTTGGACAGTTCAACGGTAGCTGTGTCTCATCAGGATGACGAAAGAGGGCTAGAGTTGGCCTCAAACTCAGGGATCTTACAACATATTTTTCTCAACATTGCGCCAAACAACATTTGCGTGCAAGCATCAGTGTTTACTGGCTTGACCTGAGGATCTTCCGTAGAATGCATTGCCCTGCAAGGATTGCTGGCAAAAGCACCATGCTGGGCTGTACAATAAAGCTAGCTGCATTAGAGACATGAAGCTGACAAACACGGTAGCTACACATTCAATGTACATACACATACATTCAACATCCATTGACAGCTGTATCAGATTTGCTTGAATGTGCATCTGAGCTGCTTGTATCTGGATTGACCTCTGGACAAACCTCAAAGCTCAATCAGATCAGCGCCAAGCGCCACATCCTGCTGCTGTGCATCTTGAGCTTCCCATGGCAGCTTGCCCACCAGGGGGGGCGCAGTGGGGTAATCTGTCATATCCAGACTTGGGCCCCCAAAGCTGCTGATGACATTACTGAGCCAGGGCAAGCCCTTGGTTACCTGCCTTTTAATACTTAGCTCTGTCAACTGTGCTACAGCCCTGCAGCATTGCATCAAAGATACACATCAGTGGCATGCATGTTTACACCACAGACTCCTGCAGCAAGGTATAGGTACTTTGCAACTGGCAAGGCCGTCTGGAGGCAGGTAGCGTACAAATACAAACAATGGTCCATAAGGCGTTGCTGTCAAGGAGGCCACGCCGTCAGGCATTGGTGCATGCTTTCGCTGCCAAACATCGCTGCCAGAAAGTATGCACTAAATAGACAGTAGCCAAGCCACTCAAGCTGGTCCTATGATCATTACATTCTAGCAATGTCATCTTGCATGTTGACTCACCTGCCCCAGTTTACATTTGGCGCCTGAGGTGTGCCTTTGACAGGCACTGGCAAAACATAGTCACTTGGCAATTCCTTGATTCCTGTTGCTGCCAAGGTGTCTGCTGGGATGCCCAGTGTCATATCCAGCACATCATTGACAGTGTCCACTTGTCCCCACATGATTACATGTACCCCTGTCAACACACATCAGGTTAGTCAATGCCCTTCACAGCATGCAGAAGCATGGTCCATCACCAGTGGCAGACTGAACGGAGAGGATACACCAAGGCAAGAAGCTTTTTAAAAAACAGGCTTAGTTTGCATGTGCAGTTTACAAAAAACAGACGCTTGTATACTGGTGTGCCATAGTGGTAATCTGGGCACAAGACGTGCAGACAACTGCCTCAAATGCAATGTGCCAGGTGTTACCTTTGCAGCTGCCAAGACTGCTCCCTAGCAATGCATCCATGCGCTTGCTGATGATCTGGCCATTCTGAAAGATGTCAGCTTCCACTGTGGAAGTCCATGCCTCCACATTTGTGCTCTGCATCTTACTGCAACAACAGGAATACTCTGCCATGAGCACATACTATAAAGAAGAGCTATTGTGCAGGCAAAGTGTCATGTGCACGCACTGCTTACACTCTGGCTTTATAAGCTGTGAACCTGTAGCAGACATGTTCCACATTGCTGCACAGCACTGCAGATGTGCTTACGTCCCAGGACCATGTAACACTACAAAGCGTACCATGCCAGCAAGCTTACATTGCTCATAGCAATCAAAGAGAAACACTCATGTGACAATGACAACAAGCAATTGATATCTAAATGCTTCACACTGCACAGCAAAGGCACCAAGCATACTTGAGTTTGAGGAGGCCCATGATGCTGGACAGGAAAGCATTGCTGCCAATGACCAGCTTCATGGGCTGGATGCGCACAGTGTAGCAATCAGCAGGCAAATGAGACTGCAAGGGCTCCAACGTCATGTGCAAGCTGCTGTCCCCATGCAGACCGACTGCTGACCCCAGCAGAGGATGCATCTCCCTCAACGCAAACCTGCAACACCAGGCGTATCACTCTTGAATCAATGTCCATTATAAATGGCGCAGATGCATTTGATTGACTGCAGTCAGCATACAGGCTGCCTGCTAAAGTGAAGAATGGTTGCAACTCCCTCCATCACTGGGTCTTGTAAGCAATGTTTTGTGTCTAGAGTGCTTGCTTGATGGAAAAGCATCTAGCAATGGAAGCTTCGCCAAACTGACAAACCAAGCTATGCATCACAAATACATGACACAGAGTGCAATCATCTGCATACCTTGGACAAGCAGCTTCCTGCTTGGAAGCAGACACAGACAGGGAACAGCAAAGCTGGAAAACTGCGCTTTTTCCAACAACATAGGTCCAAGGTGCAGCCATTGCTAAGGCTGAAGGGGCTTGCGCGAAGTGCTAAACACAGAGGCAGCACAAAGTGTGCAGAAATGCCTACTTGGCCAAGGCAGGTGTGAAGTTGAGGGACATAGAGATGGGCTGTTGCAGCAACAGGCCTGTTGTGGTTCGCCAGCCTTGCACATGCAGCTTGCAGTTCTCTGCCTGAGCATCCAGCACTATTGGGTACAGAGGTCTCCCTACGTCACATTACTTCAGCTGTCAAGATCAGAAGCAACAATGTCTAGTACATAGTCTGCATGATTGCTCTTTGATGCTGTGATCATGCTTGCACAACTCCAGGAACAAAACGCTTGAAACGTTGAAAGCTCTCCACAAGCTTGCATGGACAGGAATGAAGGCAGCAGCAAGCATGTCATGGAAGCAAGACAGACCACAGGCACCTGTACTGTAACACTCACTTGATGACAGCTTTGCTATGCATCCTTGCTCATTTTTGGACTAGGAGCCAGTGCGCAGTCAGATAGCTTCACGACGCTTGGGTAGGCAGATATTACATGCAGTAATGTCCCAGATATGGCGACCCTTTCCATATGAGGATGCTGAGAGAGCACAAATAGCACTACCTGTTATGGTTGATGTTTTTGGCCAATGGTTAGCATTGCTACACCAGGCACTGTCATAGCCAGGTGCAGCGTCCGCATACAGCGCTACATTTGGCATACCCAGAGCGCCTTTCACTTTCAAATTGTCCCCCACAATCAAGCTGCAGGGGCAAAAGGGTTGATGAGTGCGTGATCTTTCCAGCAGTGCATGGTGCATAGTGTAGCCTATGTAGCCAATTGACAGTGTGGACGGCGATGCAGACTGAACTCAGTCACAATTGCGCGAAGTCAAGACAGACTTGCACTTGAAGCCTTTGTTTTTGCAATGGCAGCTCACGTGATCCAATAGGTTGCCTTGTGGGATGCCCTACCAATGCTCTTTATTCTGCTACTTCAAAATCAGTCTGTTAGGTGTTGATGGCAAGGGACCTTATAAGTGAAGTCTCAGATCGCTGGTAGGCTGTGAAGGGGGTGCACAGCAAGTGAAGACTTACGCTGCATGTTCTGGCAGCTCCAGAAAGCTGTTGCGCAAGTACAGCCGCAAGATGTATGCTGACACATCAGCTGTGAAGGGCACACGCTTGTATGGGACCACAGGCAGCTTCTTACTGCTTTTCAGCTTGGTGGACTTGCTGCTTTTACTCAGCGAAAACCTTCTCTTGAGTTTTTTATCACTGGCCGAAGGAGATTCAGATTCCTTCTCAGGCTTGCTGGTGTCGCCTTCATCAACAAGGCCAGCAGGTTCACACGGAGCTGGCTGCATGTCCTGGAGTATTAGTGCAGATTTGCTTCTTTTGCAGATGGACGGCAGGACTTGCCAGTCATGCCAGACTATTGGTGTTTGTGGATATGCAAACTCAACTTCACAGCGAGTCTGCTTCTGTGGCATTTCTGAACCGCTCTGCAACTCAACATGAACAGCAGACAGTGAAGTGGAATATCAGCTGTTTACCTTCTTCCAGTGAAACAGGTGCAGGCGGGATTGCTTCAATATCCTTCACAGCATCTACAGCCTGCAAAGCCACAAGTGCCCTGGCACAGGTGAACTTGCTAATCAACAATTGGCCAGGTAAGCGGATGCAGCAGCTTGTTGCAGCAGGCAGTCACCTCAAGGAGGTTCATCCAGCGCAGACTCCCCTTGCTGTCCAGACGCAGAAACAACGTTGCCTCATGGAGGGCTACAACAACCTTGGTGCCTGTGAGTCCCAAACACTCTGTGAAGCCCTAATTTGAAGTGTACAGACATCCTGTCAGACGTGTACATACAACTATTCCTACCAGAGAAAAGACCTCTAAGGGGACTCTCGACAACGCTGAGACTTGCAGAGAACAGCACTTCTCCTCCTGCCGACTTTGGCTCAACGAGTTGGAAGTTCCTGATCGATATGTAGGGGCGGAAGGCGAGCCTGCCGAACTTGAGGGATCCTGCGAACAGAAGGCATGTGAGTGATCCGTGAGCGATGCTTAACTAATCGATTGGCGCTGAATACCTTGTCGAAACAAGCGCCAACCAACGTTCAAGATGTCGGTGCCGATGTAAAGAACGGCGAGTTTCGCGACGTATGTCAGACCGGCGATGGCAAGTACAAGCAGCACAAGCAGGGCTTTTGCAAGGAAGCCCATGCGCACTTTAGTGTGGCGTAACGGCTTTCTTGAGACTGAAAACCTCTCCCAGCACAAAAGCCGGCAGTTGAGCGCTGCAGCGCTGCAAATCATGCACTAAAGTTTCGGTCAAAGTTGGCGTTATGCCTTCCTACGCAGGCTCAACGTAGATTCACGGCTGAGCTGTGAAGGCCCAGTGTTGAGCCTGTCTGAGCTGAGTGTGGGTTTATGATGAGCATGGATGCTATTTGGTTGCAGCTGGGCGCTGTCGCTCACGAGTAGGCAAACCTTGATATGCATCCCGATTGTATATCTGAACAAGAAAGGATACGAGCGGCCCTCGCACGAGCAGCAACTCCAGACTCAGGACTACTCGCGTGTCGGGCTTGTCGCATGAGAGTAGCATGTGAATGAACGATTACATGTGTACAAGCAATTGCTACAAGACACCACAACCAGATCAGCTGTGCTAGCATCTTAGGCCTATCTGCTCTTACTTCTTGCCAAACAGGTGTTGAACACCTATCTATTCAAAAGTGCAGAAAGTTAGTTCAAGTTGAAGGCTTCCGCCTGTGCCAAGACACAGGATGGCACTTGGTGACGACGTCAACCCTTACGAACAACAAAGACAGCAGCTGTAAGAAACAAACCAGAGCTCAAGGTAACAGAGTCAGTACACAACGACGCAATCAATTTTAGCTTTGGCTTCTCACAGGATTGCGCGGAACAGAGCCCGTCTGCAGGCTTCAGGAATTGGTTCTGCTGTGTCTGCACTCAAGGAGAGCACACCAAAGGCACCTGTCAAGTGAGGTTTTTGCTTTCCGCATCTCAAGAGGCAAGCTGACTTTTGATGCCCCAAAGGCCTTGATAGACACGAGCCTTGACTGTGCTTTGATGTAAAGACACACATCATTCCTTGTGTTTCAGGCCCAAGCAAGTGCGCACAGCCAAGCCTGCTTTGCCTCATAAACCAAGCAGGCACTCCTCTCGCTTGCAACCTGACACAGCTGACGAGTCTGCTGCATCAGCTGAGCCCAGTGACCTTGCTCTTGCCATTGTCAACGGAGTCTGCCCTCGCTGTGGCAAGGTGACTCTGCCAGGAGTAGATGTTATGAGGATATTTGTGTGGCGTAATTGCTCTTGCTGACATCTCCCTTGTAGCCTCCAACAGTTGTGACTTGTACTTGGAGATCAAGAAGCTGCATTTGGTTCCTCATGACGTTCCTCTTGACGTTGGGTACAGAGAAGTGCCAGAAACAATCCTGCTGAAGCACTGTCCATCAAATACCCTGCTTCAAGGGCCTGGATGCAGAAATGCACTGCAGACAGTGATGTTGACCTGACCTGTTCATGCCATGCTTTTCTTGAAAACAGCATGATTGAGCACATTGATGCGTATGTGTCGTCAGTTTCAGCAGTACTGTCTGCTATAGAATCTGGATGTGGGGCACAAGCGGCATCTGGAGCAGTGCAAGGGCAACCGGAAACGCAAACAGACTGAGGGCACTGGCCATGTGGAGATAGAGGGACTGGCTGAGCTGGAGGCTGAAGAAGAGGCACGCTCTGCAGGCAGCGCAGAAGAAGAGGGTGATGCGCATGTCAAGCCAAAAAAGGTGTCAGGTCTCGTTGGCCATTGGCTCCAGGCACTTGATGCCATGAGCACATTGTTTGAGCGCTGAAGGAGTGCTGAATGAGCAGCAAGTCGTCAGCAGACCTGAGTGCTTGCACTTGCAAAGGGAGGCAGCTTCAGCCTCAACGCATTGCAAGAGCAATCCTCTTTGGAAACTTTGACCATGTCCACTCATGCCTGCTGACAACGCCTTTGCATACAGCATTTTCACAAGATGGCGCATTCCAAGGAAACTCTGTATAGAGTATGGATTGGGGATTCGTGCAGAAATACAAGCCCAGCAAGAGTCAGGCAGAGAAGCTGAAGGAGCTGGAGCTGTCTGGCCTGGTGGACTTCACACAGCAGCATGCCAGGTCAGTAGCTGACCTGTGTTCCAACTTTACACCAGCACTTTCTCAGGCCAACAACAGGACGTTGCTGTTGCTGTGCGCTGGCCAGCATTGACAACTGCTGCAGCCTGTTGTAGCTTGTTGTCACATTGTATATGTACATGACCAGCTTCTCCTGCTCAAGATGTATAGACCTGCACAGCATGCTGAGCTTGCCATCACAATGCACTTTGATCTCATTATTTCGTAAAGCGTCAACAGTCAGAAATAACATCTTGTTACACCACCAACAAACAAAGAATTGTAGGTGAAGCATTTACCTGTTATCTCCAATACACTCTTCTGCATAGCCCTGATTGCACAGCCCAACAGCATCACACACTCCATTTCAGACTTGATCTGGTCACCACATTGTCCAACTTGAGTCTCGACCCTGATTTTGCAACTCTCAAGCTGCACGAACAGATCACCAGATCCGCATCCATGCTAAGCATGTCTGATCAGTTGTCACACTTCACACATGCCTTTGACAGTACTGCCTTCATCCTTTGCCAGGGCGGGGGACCAAGCAGCACTCAGCAGCCAGACAAGCTGGCGTGGTGCTGCAGGTTTGCAGTGATCGGGTCTACTGGCAGTCACTACAATGTTGAGCTCAAGGATCCAGCTCCCACTTGCCAGTGTGTCGACTACCGTATCAGAAAGCGCATCTGCAAGCATCAGAAGCTGGTGCTGCTGCAACTGGGTATACCTGACAAGCCTCAAGACTGGCACAAGGTGGAGGTCCACTACATGTCATGATAGTTGTGCACAGAAATGCAATGAAACAACACAGCCTGCTCTAGACGAGTCACTGCCACTTGATCTGAGCATGGCAAGTACATGTGTTTGCCCTGCATTCAGGTCTGGCAGTGATGTTTAGCTTGAGCAGGAAAATCCGCCTCTGGATGAGTTTTCTGTGACACTGGGTTTGCAAGTGCAAGAAGCCCGCCATTCACTGCAGCAGACTTTATCATTTTGATTCCCTTTAGCTTAGCAGTGAGATCAAGTGTGGGGGCGCAGGCAGTATCAGCTAAACTGGATGAGCTGGCTCAAACAGCACCTCCAGGGAGAGAGTCTCATCTGGGAGAGACCGAGCACGATGCTGACTATCAGCACAAGTCCCAAAAGGCCTCAGCACCATCAGCCTCTGATGCCAAGCATGCCAAGCCACATTCAGCAGCGGCTGCTCAGCCTCCAAAACCAGCACGAAGGTCTGCTGCCAGCAAGGTCAAAACTGACAAAGAAGACGGCAATGGTGACTACTGGGGAGAGTCTGCTGAGGAAAGCACTGATATGGAAGAAGAGCACAATTCTCAAACGCATGCTGGGACAAACGACAACTTGCTACATCGTCACAAAACGTTGTCCTGGCCGAAACGGCTCCCAAGGAAAAAGTGAAGTTGCACGCTGCCCCAGGCGTTACAGCTGCATTTGACTGGCATATACACTGCGCAGAAATGGCACTTGCATAAAGCAAAGAGGTTGTGGTCACATATATGTATATACCAGGGTGGTGATAACAAACACAGATGCCAACCTTAAATGAAGGGTTGATGTTGAACGGTCTGTCCTGCACCACTGCTCCTCCAAGTGCTAAAGTGAGCCTCACATTGTGAGGGCCTGCAAGCAAGCTATTGAAAGCAAAATGCATTACGATTATGATGGATATTGCACATTAATGCAATATTGCTGTTTGGTAGTTCGGTGATCTTCGTGCTGGCGTTATGGTTTTGGCGCACTCCTCCACCAGCACAGATCAGCAGCGTGCCATGTTCCGGGCTACTGAGCCTTTCAAAACGATCAGACGATTGCTAGTTGTCTCATGCCCTCATCATTGCAAAAGTCTCGCATAGTCAAGCCGAGGGATCTTATTTCTGGGGGAGTGCAGGCCAGCCCTGGGCAATGATTAGAAACCACGGGTCAGCAGGGGCGGCAATTATTGTGCAAGACTACCACCCAACACAAAGCAGCCGGTACACCGATTTGTCTCGGCGGCTCCTGCACTTCTGTGCAGTATAGCTGATCAGCTGCTCCTGACAGGTTTCAATGGAGTCCAGCTTGTGAACAAGACTTTCCTCGTCATTTTGCTGCCCCGGTGGTCAAGCAAGCTACTTTCGAAGCGCTTGATACGTGAGTGCTTGGCAGCCCTCTCAACACTGGCCTGAATAAGCTGACTTGCCTAAGCGCTACATTTGGAGTTTATAGATAGCAACAGTCGACTGCTCAGCAGCAATACCAAGCTGCTATGCAGTCCAAAAGAGGAGCAGCCAGTCCAGCCAGCTGCTGGCGTTGTGCCAAGAAGGCGCTCACTTCGCTTGCACCCTGAGCTACGTGTTGAGGCTGGTGCATCAACTAACCCCAGTGACCTCGAGCTGTTTTTTCTCAGCGGGAACTGTCCCCGATGTGGCATAGTAAGTGTTGATATTTTTGTCTATGCCAATTGGCTCTTGTGTATTGCAAGAGCAGCACGCTAACAACAGCAAGACACTTTTCTTGAAGCACTTGCCAGCATTATACATGGACAGAGATGCTGTAGCTCATCAAGCCATTTGTTGTGCATGGCAAACCAAGATGTCTGCAGCCAGTTGCCAATCCTTGTCAGATCAACGATGACCAGTGACATTTTGGTCTGTGACATGTCTGCGATCTTGATCATGCCTTATTGTGATTATATGCTGTGAATTGCCACCTCTGCCTCAGTCTGTGCAACACCATGCTTCACAGCGTGGGGACAAGGGGCAGAGGCAGCACCTAGAGAAATGCGATGGCACTCAACCTCGTAAGACTGGCATCCCCTTCCGCAAGAGTCTGAAACAGAAGATGCTAGAGCTGAAGCTGTTTGGCCTCATGGAGTTTACTCGAGACTATGCAAGGTCAAGCACAATCAAAATCATCATTTTGTTCAATGCATGAAAGATGGCAGTGACAGCCAAACGAAGCATTGCATGTGCAAAATCAATGGACACAGGGCTGCACTTTTGCATGTATACCTGCTGCCTGGACTGTCCAGAAGTGGCCAGAAAGATGCCTTCATATACACACATACTAGCCAGGCCATGCATTGACATCCATACTTGGAGGAAGTTGAAAGATTAAAATAATCGTGCTGCAGATTTGCAGTCATTGGGTCAACAGGCATCCAGTACATTGTGGAGCTCAACAGCAGCAAAAGAAGCTGCAACTGCCCAGACCACATTCAGAGGAAACACGTTTGCAAGCATATGTACTTTGTCTACAAGTACTTAGACATATTCAAAGTGCACCAGCGGCGGCATTGGCATCAGGTAAACATGTTCACAGATGCCAGAATGGAGGAATTGATTTCTTTGTGCAGTTCCTTTGGCAGTGCCACGCTGCAAAAGTCACGCCTACCTGATCATTGCATAAAGACATACCCGACTAGACTCCATCGGTTTACCAAATGACAAAGCATGCTGCCTTTGTTATGTGTTGGCAAGGTGACACTAACTCTTGCAACATGACCAGGCAGTAGTGCAACAGAACAAGGAAAGCAAATAGTATGTCAGACAGCTGCAAGCATGGGCGTGCCAACGAGCGGTACTCTTGCCTGAAGCCTGTGTAGTGTTGCAAGAAATGCAGGATGCACTGCAGGCAGTGACAGCTAAATTGGTGGAGCTGAGTCAGATGCACATCCCAAAGTTAGAGTCAGAAGCTGGTGAATCCAAGCATGATGCTGACTATAAAGAGCTGACATTGTTCCCCTGCAAGCCTGAAGCAGCAGCAACAACCCCAAATGCCGCTGCAATAGCAACTGCGGAGGACCTTATGTCAGCATGGATCGCTGCTGCAGTAAAGGGTGAGAACGACTGACATACTAGGGTTGCAAGGGCTGAGCCCTGAAGCACTTTGCTGACGCCATGATGATTGGATTTGTTCTAAATTGCAACAGCTTGGTTGATGTATTGTTATTGGCCTTTTGTCGGTTACTTGTCTACTGTAGACGGATTTTGATGAGTAATGCCAATGACAATTTCTCTTGCAGTGAGCAATAACAATGCCTTGACACTCTCGATAGTGTGGCGCCACTAAAGGCAGCGTCAGCCTAAGGAAATTGCCTTGTTTCTCATACTGCATTCGATGTGTCAATTATGCAACTGTGGTCCCTCAGGGCTGCCCTCAGGGTGGCATTGGGGGCAACAAATCTGCCCTGAGGGACAACAACAACATGCTGTTGGTATTGTCACATCGTCTACGGTACCAGATTGACCTGCGGTACTCTATCTTCCTTTTTATCCACGGAGGCCTCACGCAAATGTATGCTGAGGCTAGTTCGCAGTCCTAGTCGAGTTTCGTAGGTTTTTGCAGCACCGTCTCACTCAAGCAACTCGCCGCTTGACACTGCAGGCCTGTGAAGACAATTTGACAGAACAGAACCAGCATCAACCCGACGATATTCACAGAGTTATCGGTGCACATTGGCGCAATCTTGTCTGACTGGGAGGTATTGCTGATCACCGAGGATAGTGCTGATCAAGCGATCCGATCATAGCATCCCCAACTCCTCAGCGAGCAGTGAGCAACGCCTCTGCTGAACCAAAGCCCGTCCGTCATGCCTGTGAGGTAGGCGTTGTGCAGCACCTTCAGCTGGATTGATAACTGACAAGCAACTGTAGTGACCGGCCAGTCAGTTGCGCTCAGTCTGCAGTTTTCTGTCAGCATGGCAACAATTGCTCAAGTATCTACCTCAGGTCGAAGTGTGGACCCTCAAGCAATCCAGCTGGTTCTCATATGCCAAGCAGGCGATCGTTTCGCTTGAACCCCCAGACCACTGCAGAGGTTGCTGTGTCAGAAGAGCCCAGTGAACTTGCCCTGTTCATGGTCACTGGAACCTGTCCCCGGTGTGGCAAGGTGAAAAGCTGTTCCAGCAATCTTGACCCTCTGCAACCCAAGTGGCAATTGCCGTGAAAATTGACAGACTTGTTGGAGGTTTTGTCAGCATGGCAATTGTCAGCATCGCAATTGTCAGCATCCCAATTGTCAGCGTCGCATCTATGTCAGCTGCTGAGCAGAGGTCCCCACAGGTCAGGCCACCCATCCAATACTGTTTACAGAAACCATTCTGTATATCTGTTCTCTGCAGAGCATTGCACATCCATGTTGGCATGATTGTGTCCAATTCTAAATCTGAATCAATTGATGTGATCAATCGCAATCCTTGCTTGAAACACTTTGCCAGGATTTGCAAATGGACAGCCTTGACAACACTGTTGCTCCTATGTAGTATCAAGATAGTAGGCA
>JAABUU010003831.1_pt1 | contig 18598 bp, 20 predicted proteins | sample 5559301 | NCBI WGS metagenome assembly JAABUU01 (sample SAMN10711884, study PRJNA513360) | rock metagenome | isolation source: Antarctica rocks | place: Antarctica: Victoria Land, Richard Nunatak white | reverse complement strand
AAGACCTCGCCACCCAAATGCTGGCGTTCGTCGAACATCACAACCTCACCGCCCGACCATTCTCCTGGACATACAGCGGCAAAGTCCTCGCCGCATGACCCACAACACTTACAGGATGAACCACTAGGCGGTGGCGGCGAGGGGAGCCTCGGCCCGGCGCGGCAGCAGGGTCTCGCGGGCGATGACCAGGCGCTGGATCTGAGCGGTGCCCTCGTAGAGCTGCATGATCTTGGCGTCGCGCATGAGCTTCTCCACCGGGTACTCCTTGATGAAGCCGTAGCCACCGAATACCTGCACGGCGTCGGTGGTGACCTTCATCGCCGCGTCGCCGGCAAAGCGCTTGGCATGGGAGGACAGCAGCGTGTTGCGCTGGCCCTGGTCAAGCAGCACCGCCGACTTCCAGGTGAGCAGGCGCGAGGCCTCCACGTCGGTGGCCATGTCGGCGATCATGAACTGGATGGCCTGGTGCATGGCGATGGGCACGCCGAACTGCACGCGCTCCTTGGAGTACTCGGTGGCGAACTCAAAGGCCGCACGGGCAATCCCCGTGGCCATGGCCGCCACACCCGGGCGGGTGCGGTCGAGGGTCATCATCGCGAGCTTGAAGCCCTTGTTCTCCTCACCGACGAGGTGATCGGCGGGGATCTCCACGTCGTTGAAGGAGATGGTGGCGGTGTTGGAGGCGCGCTGACCCATCTTGTCCTCCTTCTTGTCCACCACCACCCCGGCATCGCGGGGAACCACGAAAGCGGAGATGCCGCGGTGGCCGGCATCCTTGTCGGTCTTGGCGTAGACCGTGTACCAGTCGGCATAGCCGCCGTTGGTGATGAAGCACTTCGAGCCGTTGATCACCCACTTGTCAGCGCGACGTACGGCGCTGGTGCGCATGCCCGACACGTCAGAGCCGGCGTCGGGCTCGGTCAAGCAGAAGGAGGCCAGCAGGGGCTCCTCGGTCAGGCGCCCGAGGTACTCCTTCTTGAGCTCCTCGCTGGCGCCGAGGACGACGGGTGCGGCGGCCAGGCCGTTGCACCCCACCGAGGTCTGGATGCCCGAGCAGCCCCAGGAGAGCTCCTCCTCGATCAGGCAGCCGTCGAGGTAGGAGATGCCGGGCCCCCCGTACTCCTCGGGGATGTGGGTGTTCATCAGTCCCACCTCCCACGCCTTCTTGATGACGTCGGCGGGCCAGGTGCCCTCCTTGTCGTACTCCCAGGCGACCGGACGGATCTCCTTCTCGGCGAAGTCGTGCGCGAGCTCACGCAGGTTCTTCTGCTCATCGGTGAGGGTGAAATCGACCACGTGTTCCTCCTAAGCGGCGACGGGGGCGGGACGGGCGGAAGGTAGGCGGTGGGTGCCCCGGTCAGTCCTACCCGACAGATTGACTGGTCAGTCAACGAACTCCCGTACAAGGGTAGCCGAGGCCCAAGGTCGCCTGGCGAATGGCAGCCGGGCGGGCTGGGGGCGACGACGGGGCTGAGGAGGGGCGCTGGAGCCGGCGGCCGACGGCGGGTGGAGGGCCCGCCAGCGGCCGCTCGGCACCTACCAGCGGGTGGCGAGGATGACCACCAGCACCCCGCCCACGATCGCCGCGACGGTGACCATGACCAGCCCGATCTGCTCAGGGAAGATGGCCGGTCGGCGGGGGGCAAAGGTCCTGCGCCGGTGGCGACGCCACATGAGCGACAATGTAACGCAGTGCCCATCCCAGCCAGGAACCAGGGGGCCTAAGGTGCAGGCGACGCTCGGCATCGTGATCTTCGCGGTGATGGGGGTCGCCGTGGTCGTGGCCATCGCATCGCTGGTGGGACGCGCGGGGTTGTATGAGCGCATCGGCAGTGGCGGCCTGTCGCTGGACCGGGAATCCGAGGACCGCGGCTCGGGGCCAGGCGGTGTCGTCAACGTCCGTGAGCGCGACGAGGAGATCCGCCAGCTGCTGGAGGCGCGCAACGCACGACGGGTGGCCCGGGGCGAGCCGCCGCTTGAGGTTGAGGCCGAGCTCGCCCGCCTCACCGCCCCGGCGATCGATCCGGGCCTGGGCGCCGAGGTCCGCGAGCTGGTCATCGCTCGGAACAAGCGGCGGGCTCGAGCCGGCAAGCCCGTCCTCGACGTAGAGGCCGAGGTCAGGCGCCAGCTGCATGACCTGGGAGCGTGACCCGAGACCCGAGAAGGATGTATAAGAGGGCCATGGCCGACGGCCGACGCTATGAGCTCGATGAACTGGTCGTACGGCCGGGGACCTACTTCAACCCTCAGACCGAGGTGCTGCTGGTCATTGACGACTCGCCCGAGATGGACGCCGAGATCTTTGACATGGAGGAGTTCGAAGGCGCCGACTGGGTGCTCATCTCCGATGACTCCCCAGTGGACGAGCACCGCCGCGACGAGCTGCTCGAGCGCTTTCAGGTCGCCCATCACCCCGGAGCGCGCACGGCGCTGCCCGAGGAGGACGACCAGGAGGACGAGGTCGACGAGCTCGAGCCCGATCCCGATCCCGAACGCCCACACTAGACTGAGAGAATGCAGAGGCGCAGCTTTGGAAACAGCGGCCTGGAGTGCTCGGCCGTGGGCTTTGGCACGTGGGCTCTGGGTTCGGACTGGTGGGGAGAGCACGAGGACCCCGACCTGCTCGTGGGTCGCGCCCTGGAGCTCGGCATCACTTTGTTTGACACCTCTGACGTCTACGGCCAGGGTCTCAACGAAGAGCTGGTGGGGGCGGCCCTGAAGCGCACGGGCACTCCCCGCGACCAGCTGCAGATCGCCACCAAGTTCGGCTATGTCATCGAGCGTGAGCGACTGGCCCACGAGGAGTCAGAGCGCCCTCAGGATTGGTCGGGAGCCCACGCACGTCGGGCCCTGGAGGCCAGCCTGCGCCGCCTCGACACCGACTACGTGGACCTCTATCAGCTCCACAATCCACGCATGGACGCGATCGAAGATGACGAGCTGTTCGTCGAGCTCGACGCGCTGGTGGCCGAGGGAAAGGTCCGCCATTACGGCGTCGCGCTGGGACCCAAGATCGGCTGGCGCGACGAGGGGGTGCGAGCCCTGCGCGAGCGCGAGATCACTTCGCTGCAGACCGTTTACAACCTCCTCGAGCAGGAGCCCGGAGCGGAGTTCCTTGCCATCGCCGAGCGTCGGGGCAGCGCCATCCTCGCCCGCGTTCCCACCTCCAGCGGGCTTCTGGAGGGACACCTGCGTGCCGACAGCATCTTCGAGGGAAACGATCATCGCCGACACCGGCCGCGCTCATGGCTGGTGGAGGGGCTGCGCAAGGTCGAGCAACTCGACTTCCTCACCCGCGACGGAGAGCGCACGCTCGCCCAGGCCGCCTATCAGTTCATCCTCGCCCAGCCGGCCATCGGCTGTGTCTTGCACACCGTCACCACCCGTGCCGAGCTCGAGGAATGGGCTGGCGCCACCGAGGCACCCCCGCTCGGAGATTCAGAGTTGAGCAGGATCGCAGAGCTGTATCAGTCGGGCTTCGGCCTGGCCGTCACCGCGCCCTAGAGTCCCGCTGTCCGAGCGCAGGGCGGAGGGAGCTCGAGACGGCGCTGCTTACTTACCGATCAGGCCGGAGCACTTCTGCGCCGCAGCGATGTCCTGTCCGGCCTTCTGCAGACAGCTGAGGTAACGCTGGCCGGCGCCGGTCGAGGTTCCCCCACCGCCTGAACCGGTGCCACCGGGGGCGGGCGAGGAAGGGGAGGAGCCCGCCCCGGCGGGCGCGGGTGAGGAGCCCGGTGACGCGCCGGCTCCGGCGGCCGCACCCAGGGCAGATCCCGACCCGAGCAGGCCCGACAGCGGTTGGGCGTTGGCGGGGGCGGTGATGGTCTGATCGTGGTTTACGTTGGCGAGCATGAGGTCAAAGGCGATGGTCCCGCTGCTCAAACCCGACGCTGAGGAGCGCGCCTCGGAGGGGACATCGAGGTTCATGCGCAGGCTCAGACGGCGCAGGATCTCGTCGCTCTTGCCGCTGTAGACGTCGACTTGGGCCGACTTGACCGAGCGCGTGAGCTCGAGGCGCTGAATCGGGGTGATGGCAGTGGGCAGCTTGCCCACGCCGCTGGCGCCGAGACGGTTGGCCTTGGCCAGCAGGGTGGCAACGTCGTCGAGGAAGCGACCCACGTCCAGGCCGGCTCGGATGTGAACGGTGTCAGCGCCTCCGACCTGCTCGGCGCCCACCTTGACCGGGTTGATCAGCCAGCGCGAGGGATCGACTCCCAGAGAGGCGAAGGTGGCATGCGATCCCTTTGCGTTGCCCGTCTGGGCGCTGGCGAATCCCTGCCGGAAGGAGGCGAACTGCTGATCGGTGACCGCGTAGTTGGCCCCCTGAAAGCTCAGATAGCCCTTGTCGCCGGTGGAGATCGCCCCGGCGGTGACGTTGGTGGTCCCGCCGTGGATGCCCAGGGTGAAGTCGAACTTGGGCAACGAGCCCTTGCCCGGGCTCTGAAACGGGCCGCTGAGACGAAAGGACACGGGCCCCTTCAGACGGTTGACGCCCTGGAGGTTCAGGTTGAAATCGAGATTGACGTTGGCGCTGTGTACCGGCTTGTTGGAGCCGAAGGTGGCGCGCAGGATCGACACCGGGTCTCCACCGGCGCCTCCACCGCAGCCACCCAGGACGAGAGCCACGGCGAGGAGTAGTCCAGCCATCCCCGACAGGAGCAGGCGGCGTGGATGATCAGCAAATCCGGACATGGCGCTCGGGCCCGACCTGCTGCACCGGACCGGATTCGAGCGTAGCATTCCCCCGATGGGCCGCCCGCCGGTAGCCGGGGCGACGCTGGTCGTCGCTCTGGCCTTGATCTGCTCCGTCGTGGTCGCCAGCCTCGCACTGGGCGCCACCCCTACGGCGACGAGCGGTCTTCACCGAGCATCCTCGTCAATCCTGATTCTCGACCAGGACGGCGAGATCAGCGTGCGCCGCGCCGGTCGGGCCGGCGCGGCACCGCTCAATCGCCTGGCCCCCATCCCCCACCCGCGCTCGCCACCACGCCGCCCCGTCGGCGGCGGTCGTCCCCACGCCGCGGCCGCGGGTCGGCGGCGCACGGTCAGGGCCGAGCTTCACCGCATGCTCGCCGCCGGTGCCCTGTCGGTCCACGATTACCACGAGCGAGTGACCGAGAATGCCGCGGCCCGCTCCACCCTCAAGCGGCTGAGCGGAACCCGCTACCTCGAGCTCGCCGCGGTCATCGCCAATCTCGACGACATCGCCGCCCGCGGCCTGCTCATCGTCTCGCGGGTCCCCGCCCTGTTTGAGACGCTGGACCGCAACCGACAGTGGTGGAGCACCGGACCGCTGCTCACCGACGGCCAGCGCGTGGGCTTCCCCGCCAGCAGGCTGGTCTGGGAGTACTACCCGGGGCAGGGCATCGAGATCCAGTGGCTGGCCACTTTTGGCGCGGCCAACGGGCTGTTCGCCGCCCACCGCGACCGGGAGCTGGGCGAGCTGCTCGGCGAGGTGGTGCCCTTGGCCTCTGAGCGAGCGGGTGGCCTGGCGTGGGAGTATGAGTTTCGCTTCGACGGCGGCCGGCCGCCCTGGGTGAGCGGCCTGGCCCAGGGCACCGCGGTCCAGGCCCTGGCCCGTGGCGCCCAGGAGCTCAGACAGAGCTCATTTGCCGATGTGGGGCGCCGGGCGCTGGCGGTGTTCAGCGCGCCCCCGCCCGCCGGGGTGAGAGTGGCCACGTCGGCCGGAGCCCATTACCTCATCTACAGCTTCGCACCCAGCGAGCGTGTCCTCAACGGCTTTATCCAGGCGCTCGTCGGGCTCCACGACTTCTCCTCTCTGACCGGCGACGCAGGAGCACGCAGCCTGTTCACCGCCGGCGATGCCGAAGCTCGCCTGGAGGTCAGCCGCTACGACACGGGGGCGTGGTCGCTGTATGACCAGTCCACCGAGTCAGACCTCAGCTACCACGAGCTGCTGCGTGACTTTCTCTCTCACCTGTGCGATCGCCTAACCGCCGACTCCACCAGTGCGGGGACCAGGCCAGGGCCACCGGCCTCGCCATCGGCCGGCGCGGATGAGATCTACTGCGCCACCGCCGCGCGCTTTACCTCCTACCTGCACACCGCTCCCGTCCTGAGCCTGCTCACGACCACCGTGCACGCCCGTACGCACTCCCACATCCGCCTGACAGTGTCGAAGATATCGGTGGTGGCGGTGACCGTTCGGGGGCCCCAGGGAGTCACGCGGCTCTCCTACCAGGGCAAGCTGGCCCACGGGACTCACACCCTGACCTGGTCGACTCCCCGGCAGACCGGCAGCTATGGCGTCGACCTGAGCGCCACCGATCTGGCCGGCAACCACGCCCAGGCCAGCGCGACCATCAACGTCAGGGGGCGGGCGCGACCGTAGAATGACGATGCATGGCGGCACGGACCATCCTGTACACGGGCAAGGGTGGGGTGGGCAAGACCTCGGTGGCGGCGGCGACCGCCCGACGCTGTGCCGCCGCTGGGCTGCGCACGGTGATTCTCTCCACCGATCCCGCCCACAGCCTGTCAGATTCGCTGCAGACACCGCTGGGGAGTGATCCCACGCCGGTCGGCGAGCGACTGTGGGGACAGGAGATCCAGGCCCAGCAGGAGCTCGAGCGCAACTGGTCGGCGGTGCAGGACTGGCTGGGGCAGCTCCTGGTGGCTCGCGGGGTCAACCGCATCTCTGCCGAGGAGCTCACGGTTCCCCCTGGTCTGGATGAGCTGTTCAGCCTGCTCGCTCTGCGCCGCCATCACGACGCTGAAGACTTTGACGTGGTCGTCGTTGACTGCGCCCCCACGGGGGAGACACTGCGCCTACTGTCGTTTCCCGACGTGGCGCGCTGGTGGCTGGAGAAGGTCTCTCCCCAGCGAGGCGCGATCCTCGCCGCCGCCAGACCCTTCGCTCGGGCCGTGCTCGACGTATCCCTGCCGGGAGAGGGGGTGCTTGATGACGTCCAGGGGCTGGTGAGCAACCTGATCGCCATGAACGAGATTCTCCGCGATCGCCGGCGCGTCTCTCTACGCCTGGTGATGAACCCCGACCGCATGGTCATCGACGAGGCACGACGCACCCTCACCTATCTGAACCTGTACGGCTTTCTCACCGACGCGGTGATCGTCAACCGGGTGTTCCCCCAGGAGGTGGGCGACTACTTCGGCGCATGGCGAGAGCGCCAGGCCGAGCACCTGCTCACCGTCCGGTCGGCCTTTGCTCCCGTGCCCGTGCTCTGTGCCCCCTACTTCGAGCAGGAGGTGATCGGTCCCGTCATGCTCGACCGTCTGGGCGGAGAGCTGTTCGGCGATCTCGACCCCGCAGCCGTACTGCATGATCGGCTCACCCATCGTCTGGACGTACGCGAGCACGACGCCATCCTGCGCCTGGACCTGCCCTTCTCCGAGAAGGGCGACATCTCCCTGAAGAAGATCGGCCTCGAGCTCATCGTCAGGGTCGACGGACACAAGCGCACCATCATGCTTCCCCCGGCAATGGACGCCTTCCGCCCTCGCCATGCCTCCTTCGAAGCTGGGGCCCTGGAGGTGACCTTCGATCCCGAGCCCGCCGGGGCCTCGGGCATCAAGGTCTGATCATGGCCGAGCCCCCGCGTCCGTCTGGCGTCCCTCGCCTTCCTGGCGAGGATCCCCTGGAAGCCTTGAGCATCAGCATCGAGGCCACCCGGCGTGCGGCCGAGCGCCTGGCCTACGAGACCACCCAGTCGATGCGAGCAAGCGCGGCGGGACACGCTCCGCCACGCGGGTGGGAGGTGCCGCCCTCCGGACCGAGCGCCAACCGGGAGCTACAGGCCCTGGTGGGCCTGGCCGATACCGTGCGCGAGGCGCTGCCGGATCACGTCCGACGCCAGCTCACCGAGCTCATCCGTCAGCTGCTGACCCTGCTGCGCACGCTGATCGACTGGTGGATCGCGCGCCTGCAAGCTCCCGAGCGTGAAGATGTGTCGATCGAGGAGATCCCCATCCTCTGAGTCGCGGGCAGCGCGCGTACAATCAAAGGGTGTCCTCAGCGCCCGCGCCTCGGCGGCGTAGCCCCCCTGCACCTGCCACCGCCAGCGGCCTGATCACCATCATCGGGAGGGCGGCACGAGCGTGGCGCGCCCTGGGGGCCGACCAGCGCCTGGCGGCCGGCGCCGCGCTCGGGCTGCTTGCGTCCATGCTCCTGCCTTGGTACGTGGAGACCTACGTGGCCACCGGCAAAGCGCTGTCCATCCACCACCGCGGCGTGAGCGCATTCGGGTCGTTCTCCTTCGTCGAGGCGGCGGTACTGCTGGTCAGCGCCTTCGTGCTCGGCATGCTGTTCGCCCGTGCCGAGGGCCGTGCCTTCCACCTGCCCGGGGGAGACGGCAGCGTCATCCTGGGAGCCGGGGCGTGGACGGCTCTGCTCATCTTCTATCGCCTGCTCGATACCCCCAGCACGAGCCGCCACGGTCCCCAGGTGATCACCGACGTCGGGCTCGCCTGGGGCATCTTCATCGCTCTGGCCGTAGCCATCGCGCTGGCCCTCTCGGGCTACCGGGTGCGCAGTGCCGGCGTATCCGAGCCGCCCCTGCTCAGATCCCGACCATCCGCTCCGGGTCCGTCTGTCACCGACGCGCCCACCCGCGCCTCCACGGCCACCGACTCACCCACCCGTGTCTGGGCTGGCACCCCAGGGGCAACGGCCAGCGACGCGCCCACCCGCGCCTCGCCACCGTCTGACCGTCAGCCGCGGGCCTCGTAGCGCTGCTGCTCGGCCACCGTGCGCTCGGCGGTGGGCTGGGCGCGTAGGCGCTCGTCGGGAATCGGGTCACCACTGTCCACCGACCGTCCGAAGCGTCCTTCGCTCAGGCGCTCGTCGGCGCGGTTCAGCGCGTGCATCGTCTCCTCCAGACGCTCACGTTGGCCCTCGTCACGCCCAGCCTGAAAGAGCTCCTCTCCGCCGTCCTCGTGATCGGCGACCGGGTCCTCGCGTTCCTGGCGGGGCTCCTCATCCAAGGCGACGAGGGCACGCTGGACGCGTTCGCGCTCGGCGCTCAACAGCTGCTTTGCTTCGGCGTCGTCCATGCCTGCCTTTCGAAGGGAGCGACGATCCTACGTGAGCTTGGGCGCCCAGGACGCTCAGGCCAGGTCTACTGACAGCCCACACACGGATGAGTGGCGAGGATGAACAGGGCGGTGGTCGCGGCGATCACCAGGATTCCCGAGACGATCACCAGGTTGGATCGGATGATGTGGCCAAAGCCACCGATGGCAAATCCAATCACCGTGCCCACGAGGTAGGGCGTCGGTGCTGGGTCGGTGGCCAGCACCCCCGACCCCAACAGGGAGACCAGCCAGGAGGACGTCAGAAGGGCGGCCACCGGGTAGTTCCTATCATTGACCGTTGATGCCCGCGTCGCCCGCCTCCCCCGCCGAGCTCGCCGCCGGACTGCGCGGCGTTGGATACCTACCCGGCGCGAGTACGGCGCTGGTCGCCTACCTGGCCACTCGGCTGGGAAAGCCCGTGCTGGTGGAGGGACCCGCTGGGGTGGGCAAGACTGAGCTGGCCAAGGCCCTGTCGCGCTATCTGGGCCGGGAACTGGTGCGCCTGCAGTGCTATGAGGGCCTCGACGAGGCCAAGGCACTGTATGAGTGGAACTACCGCAAGCAGCTCCTGCGCATCCAGGCCGAGCGCGAGGGCGCGGCATGGAGTGCGGTCCAGGACGACATCTTCGGTGAGGAGTTCCTGCTGGCCCGTCCCCTGATGACGGCGATCGCATCACCGGAGCCCGTGGTCCTGCTCATCGACGAGATCGACAAGACCGATCAGGAATTCGAGGCGATGCTCCTGGAGGTGCTCTCGGATTTTCAGATCTCCATCCCCGAGCTGGGCCGGGTGGAGGCGACCACCCATCCGGTCGTCCTGCTCACCTCCAACAACTCGCGCGAGCTCACCGAGGCGCTCAAGCGCCGCTGCCTGTATCTGTGGTTGGACTACCCGGGCCTCGAGCACGAGCTTGAGATCGTTCGTCTGCATGCCCCCGAGCTCCCGGAGACGGTGGCGCGCAAGCTGGTGGAGCTCATCGGCATGGTGCGCGAGCTCGATCTCAAGAAGCCCCCCTCGATCGCCGAGTCCATCGACTGGGCACGAACGCTGCTGCTGCTGGGCGCCGAGGACATCGACGCCGCGACCTTCACCGACACCATGTCGGTCATCATCAAGCACCGCACCGACCTCGAGGTCGTCTCCGAGCGCGTGGGGGTCAAGCTGGCGGCCATGGCCGGAGCGGGCGCGCCCAGCGCCGGCAGCGGTCCCACCGCCGGCTGAGGGCCAGGGTGTCCGGCGAGCCGTCGTCGCTTCGCGCTCCACATGCGCCCGGTCTCGCTGCCCGGGTGCTCGAGTTCGCCGACGAGCTGCGTGGCGAGGGGTTGGCGATCGGCACCTCCGAGCTCTTGGATGCCTTTCTGGTGCTCGAGCAGACCGACTGGCGCTCGCCTGAGCAGTTTCGCGAGGGGCTGGCCGCCACCCTGGCCAAGTCCCAGGAGGACCGACGGGTGTTCGAGCTTGTCTTTGAGCGCTTCTTCTTCCGGGCGGTGGAGGCGGCGGCGGTGCGCGAGGGGGTGCGCGAGCAGGGTGGCATCGACGCTGACGGCGCCGGCGAGCTCAACCTCGACACCTTGCGCCAGCAGATCGCGGCAGCCCTGCGCGACGGCTCCGAGGGAGCCATGCGCGACCTGGCCCGCTTGGCGATCGCCGCTTTCGGCCGTCAGGGCGAGGGATCGGGCGTCATCGGCGTCGACGTCCAGCGCATCCGGCGGGCGCTGGGCCTGCGCACCGAGCCCCAGCACGAGCTCCCTCCCGAGGATCCCCGCCACGACGGTCTGCCGCGCGAGGCCCTGAGGCGCTTTGAGGCCTTATTGCGCCGTGAGCTCGAGCGCTCCCAGATCGAGCGCGCCGAGAGCCTGCCCCCGTCGCGCCCCCTCAACGAGATCGACCGCGCTCTGCCGTCGGGTCCGCTCCAGGATCTGGCCGCGGTACACCGGGTGGTGGCCCAGCTCAAGCGGCGTCTGGCCACCCAGGGTCAGGAGGCACGGGGAAGGCAGCGCCATGGACACGTCGACTTCCGGCGCACCATGCGCGCCTCCCTGCAGACCGGCGGCGTGCCGGTGGTGCTCAAGTACCGACCCCAGCGCCCCCGCCGGCCAGAGATCTACGTGCTGTGCGACGTATCCACCAGCGTGACGTCGGCTTCGGTGTTCTTCCTGTCGGCGCTGCACGCCCTGCACGACTCCTTTCGCAAGATGCGCTCGTTTGTGTTCATCGAGCGGATCTCCGAGGTCACCGACCTGTTCGCCCGGGAGCGCAGCTTCCGGGCGGTGAGCGAGGCCATCGGGCGTGAGGCCGGCGTCGCCGACATCTCCGGCTACACCGACTACGGGCGGGTGTGGTCGGAGTTTCGCGCTCTGGTGGAGGATGACCTGCACCCCCGGGCCACCGTGATCGTGCTGGGCGACGCGCGCACCAACGGACGCGAGCCGCGGGCCGACATCTTCGCGCAGGTAAGCGCCCGGGCAGGAAGGACGTTCTGGCTGAACCCCGAGCCGCGCCTGTACTGGAACTACGGAGACTCGGTGATCGCCGCCTATGAGCAGCACTGCGAGGCCTTTGAGTGCTGGACCACCGGACATCTGGAGACCTTCGTCAAGGCGCTGACGCGGCCGATGAACGAGGTCAGCTAGAGCAAACGTCACGGGTACTCTGTAGGAGTGGGCCGCACCTACTCAGAGATCGACGGTTCCCTACGCAGGTGGATCGACGCGCAGCCGCTGTTCTTCGTGGGCAGTGCACCGCTGGCCGACGACGGTCACGTCAACCTGTCGCCCAAGGGTCCGATGGGAACGTTGCGGGTGCTGGAGCCCCACCGGGTCGCCTACCTCGACGTGGTGGGCAGCGGCGCCGAGACCATTGCCCACCTGCGCGAGAACGGACGCATCGTGATCATGCTGTGTGCCTTTCAGGGACCGCCCCGGATCGTGCGCCTGCACGGGCGCGGGACGGTGGTCATGCCCGACGAGGAGCCACGCTTCTCAGAGCTGCTGCGCGAAGGCGCCTTTGATGAGCCCGCCGCCAGCGAAGCCCGCCGCGCGATCATCGAGGTCAGGGTGACCCGCATCGCCGATTCCTGCGGCTACGGAGTGCCGCTCATGGCCTTCGAGGACCACCGGCCCCATCAGGACGCCTGGGTCGCCAAGAAGCTGCGAGTCGCAGGCCCCGAGGCGCTCGTCGAGTACCAGCGGGAGAAGAACTCGCGCAGCGTGGACGGGCTGCCGGCGGTGGCGCAGCGGACGGGAGCCGACGCGCGATGAAGTGTGGTCCTTGCGACCTGATCGCCGCGAGGCGGTGCTACGCGGGGCGTCAGCTCGATGCGCATGGATCTCCGGCGCGCTCCAAGCTGCAGGCTGCCCTCGCCGCCACTGGTCTCCATGCCCGTGAGCCGAGAGCCGCTGACGGGGCTGCTGTCTGGAGCTTGGGGGCGCCGACGCGATCTGCGCCTGGTCGATGCTCTCTAGGTCGAGCTGGCGGCCCAGCGCCAGGCTCCGCTGATCACCACCGACCCGCGCCTCGCGCGTGCAACCCCTCTGGCGCAGGCAGTCACAGCCCGAACCGAGGCCAGGCTCGGCTGACGATTCGTGCTGCGCGCCTCGAAGCTCCGAAGTTCACTAGAATCGCAAAGGAGAAACACAACAGGGGGGCTGGCGGGAGAGCCGGCTGAGATAGCGCCCCACGGAGGCTGCCCTCCGCCCGGTGCTGACCCTTCGAACCTGTGGGGTAATGCCCGCGGAGGGAGACATGGTCAGCGGACTCAGAGCCAGCGCCCGACCTCGCACGGCGCCAGCCGCCGACGAGGGCCCCGACGGCCCCCCGGCGGCCACGACGACACCGACGTCCAGCGCGGTCCTCGACGGGGTGACCCACGCCTACGGCGAGCTCACCGTTCTGAGCTCGTTGTCGCTGCGCCTCGGCGCGGGTGAGATCCTGGCGGTGGTCGGACCCAGCGGCTGTGGCAAGAGCACCCTGCTGGAGCTCGTGTGCGGCCTCCAGCGGCCAAGCGCGGGCCGGGTCACAGCCGATCCCGCCGCCCTCATGCCTCAGCGCGATCTGCTGTTGCCCTGGGCCAGCGCCATCGACAACGCCGCGCTGGCCCTGCGTGTCGCCGGCGCCTCGCCGGCTGCGGCCCGCCGCGACGCCCGACCGCTACTGGCCGCGGTGGGGCTCGGGGAGTTCGAATCGGCCCGGCCGGCCCAGCTCTCGGGAGGCATGCGCCAACGGGTCGCCTTCGTGCGCACCCTGCTGTCGGGCAAGCCCGTCCTGTGCCTGGATGAGCCTCTGGGGGCCCTTGATGCCATCACCCGCCGCGAGATGCAGGGCTGGCTCATCGACGTCCTGGCGCGCGAGCCGCGCAGCGTCCTCATGGTCACCCACGATGTCGAGGAGGCGGTGCTCCTCGCCGACCGGGTCGTCGTGCTCTCACCGCGTCCAGGTACGGTGACAGCCCAGGTCGAGGTCGGGCTGCCCCACCCGCGCCGGGGCACCGACGCCGCCGTGGTCGCCCTGCGCGAGCGGACCCTGAAGGCCCTGCACTGATGCTCGCGGGGCTCCTCGTCCTCGTTGCCCTGGGCGGGTGGGAGGCCTACGTCGATCTGGGCGCCAAGGCCAGCTTCGTCCTGCCCGCCCCCCATGCCGTGGCACAGGCCCTCTATGACGATCATGCGCTGCTGTGGTCAAACCTGCTGGTCACCGGTCAGGAGATCTTGCTCGGCATCCTGGTGGCACTGGGCGTGGGCTTTGCCCTGGCGGTGGCCATCCACCTGTCCGCCACGCTGCGCCAGGCCGTCTATCCCCTCCTTGTCGCCTCCCAGGCGGTGCCCGTGGTGGTGGTGGCACCGCTGCTGGTGTTCTGGTGGGGCTTTGGCCTGGCCTCAAAGCTCGCGGTGATCACCCTGATCTGCTTCTTTCCCGTGGTGGTGACCACCGTGGACGCCCTGGGCGCGGTGGACCCCGAGCTGCTCAAGCTCCTGCGCACCCTGGACGCCTCGCGCTGGCAGCGCCTGCGCCTGGCCGAAGCCCCGGCGGCGCTGCCCGCGGCGCTGAGCGGGGCACGCATCCTGCTGGCGGTGGCGGCGATCGGCGCCGTGTTTGCCGAGTACGTGGGCTCAGACTCCGGTCTGGGCCACCTCATCCAGACTTCCCTGTCTCAGTTTCAGACCCCGCGTGCCTACGCCGCCGTCGTGGTGCTGGCCCTCTTTGCCATCGCCTGCTTCTACGCCCTCACCGTCGCCGAGCGTCGCCTGGCGCCCTGGGCTCACCCTCCGAGAGGATCCACCACCCCATGAAATGCCTCACCGCCCTGTGCCTGATCGTGCTCACCGTCGCCGCGCTGGGAGCCTGCGGGTCCAAGCACGACGCCCTCGCCCCGGTGGGCCGCCAGCCCTTTAATCTCGTGCTCGACTACCTGCCCAACGCCGACCATGCTGGGATCTATGGCGCCCTGGCCGCCGGCGACTTTGCCCGGGCGGGCATCGACGTCTCAGTCCACGCCCCCTCAGACCCCTCGGCTCCACTCAAGCTCCTCGCCTCGGGGCGCGCCGATATGGCCATCTCCTATGAGCCCGAGCTCCTGCTGGCTCGAGACCGCGGCCTCAAGCTCGTGTCGGTGGGGGCCCTGGTGCAGCGCCCGCTGACCTCGATCATCGCCGTCGGCAAACGCCATATATCCCAGGCGGCCCAGCTCGCTGGGCGCACCGTGGGCACCGCCGGAATCCCCTATCAGTCGGCTGAGCTTCAGACGATCCTGAGCGGCGCTCACTCCGCGGCGCCCGCCCATGAGGTCAACGTGGGCTTTGACCTGGTCCCCGCCATGCTCTCGGGCAAGGTGGACGCCACCCTGGGGGGATTCTGGAACTACGAGGCCATCCAGTTGGAGATGGCCCGCCAGAATCCGACGGTGATCCGCGTCGATGACGTCGGCGTGCCCACCTACGACGAGCTGGTGATGGTGGTACGCCAGGACGAGGCCCACCTCCAGGGCGCCCGCATACGCGCCTTCCTGCAGGCCCTGACCCGCGGCGAGCAGGCCATGCGCAGCGATCCCGCGCGGGCGGCCGACGAGCTGGTGGCCGCCAACCCCGACCTCGATCGCCGCCTGCAGCTGGCCTCCATCCAGCGCACGCTGCCCGTCGTCTTTCCCACCAAGGCGGCTGAGCCCTTCGGCTATCAGGACCCCCAGGCCTGGGATGTGTTTGGCACCTGGATGTTTGAGCACCGGCTGCTCAAGCAGCCGCCCAGCGCCGGCCTGGCCCTGACCAACGAGTTCCTGCCCGGGCAGGGGATCTGAGCCGGCCTCGGCCGCCGGCATCCCCGCCCGCCCTCCCGGCGGCGCCGGCGCGCACGGCGTAGATGGCGGCCAGCCCACCGTAGGGGTGATAGGCGGCGAAGTGCTCGCGCACCTCCTCGGTGCTGGCCCGGGCACCGGGCCGACCGGTGCGCAGGCGTCCCACCAGCTTGAGCAGATTCAGATCCCCGGCGGGCACCTGATCCAGGCGCCCCTGGCCGTGCAGGGCCAGCATCTCAAGCGTCCATGGCCCGATCCCCGGGATTCGGGCCAGGCGCGCCCATGCGCGCTCGGGCTCGGGCGCGCGCAGGTCCACCCGTCCGCAGGCCACCTCGCCTGCCGCCCGGCGTAGAGCCTGGGCACGCAGCTCGCCCAGTCCCAGGGAGCACAGCAGGGCCGGCGACGCCGCGGCCAGCGCGGCGGCACTGGGGGCGTCGCGTAGGCCGCTGAGCGGGCAGCGCCGTCCCAGGCGCGCGATCAGCCGGCGCTGGATGGCCAGCGCTCGCTCGTAGTCGATGAGCTGTTCACACACCGCCCAGGCCAGGGCCTCAAAGGGCTCGGGACGGCGGGGCACGCGCAGGAGGGGATCGGCGCGCAGGGCCCGCCCGACGAGCGGATCGTCGCGGAAGCGCTCGTGAAACGGCCGGACGTCGTCATCCACGCCCAGCGCCTGGCGCATGCGGGCGATGCCCTCCCCGGCTCCGGCGGTGCTGGCCGCCCGCGCCCGGAGCACCACCTCGCGGGCGCCGGTCTGAGCCACGGCCACCACGACGGCCTCGCCCTCGACGTGCACGAGACGCTCAAGCACCGCGCCGCGCCGGCGCAGCAGACCGTCGGGGCCGGCGCCGGGCAGGCGCAGCGGCCACGGAGCCCGCGCCTCACAGCGCAGTGACACCGGCCAGGGCCGGGTCTGCACGGCCGGGTCGACGGGCTGAGTCAGTCGCGCCCTTCGAGTAGGTGAACATCGATGAGAAAGGAACGACTGCCCACCACCCGAATCCGGTCGCGGCCGGGCTTGGAGGTCTGGCCCAGACGCCTGACCCCACGTCCCCGCCGCGAGCGCCGACGGTGAAGCGCCGCCGCCGAGGCGGCCCCGGCCAGGAAGCCGCTGAGGATCACCGCCGCCCCCTGAACTCCCAGCGAGGGCCGCACCGACACCGGGGCCAGGGGCCGAACCTCCGAGAGCACGGGAAAGCCCTCGCCCTCGCCCTCGCCATCGCCGCGACGCTCACCCGCCTCCATCGGGACCCAGCTCCTTCTCATAGACTCGGAAGCGGCGCACTACCTCGCCTCCCATGCCCTTCATCGCCCGGTTCATGGGCTCGTTGGTCTCCAGGATCCAGCCCATCTCGCCGCCCTTCTGGGGGGTCCGGGCGGCGGCATCGAAGTGCAGCTCATAGAAGCGCGCCGCCACCCCGGTGTGCTGATATTCGGGCTTGACCCCGAGGGCGAAGACGCGGACGGCGTCGATCTTGCGCCGGTACCACAGGGCCTTGGCCCAGCCGAAGGGCAGCAGGCGGCCGTTGAGGTGGGACAGGACCTGATTGAAGTCGGGCAGGGTGAGCGCCGCACCGACCACCTCGCCGTCGTCCTTCTCGGCGATGAAGGCCCAGTTCTCGTCGAGCACGGGCTTGAGGTCAGAGGCGTAGAAGCGGGCCTCGGCGTCGGTGAGGGGAACCGCCCCCCAGTTGCGCTCCCAGGCGGCGTTATAGACGTCCAGGAAGCGCCTGACCTCGGCCTCGAGGTCTGACTTGCGCATGGAGCGCACACGGATGCCGTGCTCGCTGCTCACCTTGGCGGCCGCCTCCCAGATGGCCGGGTGGACCCGCTCGCGCCCGTCGACCCACAGGCTCCACATCAGCAGGTCCATCGCCTTGTGCAGCCCGGCGCCCTCGATCAGTGCGGCGTAGTAGGGGTGATGCCAGGGCGAGAGGATGATCGGCGTCTTGTCGTGGCCCTCGATGAGCAGGCCGCACTCGTCGTTGGTGGTGAAGTCCATCGGTCCGACCATGCGATCGCGTCCACGCCGGCGCAGCCACGCCTCAGCGGTGTCCAGCAGGGCTTGGGCGGTGACCGCATCCTGCTCGCTCTCAAAGAAGCCGAACATGCCCCAGCGGTTATCCTGGAACTCGTTGAGGCGATGGTCGACGTGGGCGCTGATGCGCCCCACCACCTGCTCGCCGCGCCAGGCCAGGAAGTACTCGGCCTCGGCATGCTCAAAGAACGGGTTGTGCTCGCGATCCAGGCGCTTGGAGACATCGGAGAGCAGCGGGGCCACCCAGTGAGGCTGGCCTCGGTAGAGTGCGAAAGGCAGCCGGATGAAGCGTTTGAGGTCGCGCTTGCCGGCGACGGGGCGGATCTCGACGGTCACGGCGGGCCCACGTTACATGCCAGCCCAGATCGACGTCTTCGCCAAGGTCCGCGGCCACGAGCGCGAGGAGATCCTGCGCGCCGCGCGAGAGGCGGGGCTGCTGCCCTACTTTCGCACCGTGGAGTCCGCGGCCATGCCCGTGGTGGAGATGGAGGGCTCCCCGCGCATCATGCTCGCCTCCAACAACTACCTGGGCCTCACCGGCGACGAGCGGGTCAGGCAGGGCGCCATGGACGCCCTGTCTCGCTACGGGACGGGCCTGACCGGCTCGCGCCTGATGAACGGCACCACCCCTCTTCACCTTGAGCTCGAGCGCGAGCTGGCCGAGTGGATGCAGACCGAGGACGCCCTGGTGTTCACCACCGGCCACCAGGCCAACGTGGGGACGATCGGAACCCTGCTCGGACCCGCCGACACCGTCATCGTGGACTCCGGTGACCATGCCTCCATCCTCGATGGGGCGATCCTCTCGAGGGCCAAGCTGCGCGCTTTTCGCCACAACCGACTGGATCGCCTTGAGCGCACGCTTGCACGGGCCGCCGGCGACGGTGGCGGCATCCTCGTGGTGGTGGACGGCGTGTTCTCCATGGAGGGCGACGTCGCCCCCCTGCCCGGGATCGTCGAGCTCTGTGAGCGCTTCGGCGCGCGTCTGATGGTCGATGAGGCTCACGGCGCGGGCGTGCTCGGGCAGCGTGGCGCGGGGACGGCCGAGCTGGCTCAAGTCGAGGCCCAGGTCGATCTGCGCATGGGGACCTTCTCAAAGTCACTGGCCTCCTGCGGAGGCTTCGTCGCCGGCGGCGCCGACGTCATCGACTACCTGCGCTTTCACAGCCGTGCCTTTCTGTTTACCGCCTCGGCGGTACCGGCGGCGCTCGGGGCCGCGCTGGCC
>JAABUU010003829.1_pt1 | contig 18603 bp, 21 predicted proteins | sample 5559301 | NCBI WGS metagenome assembly JAABUU01 (sample SAMN10711884, study PRJNA513360) | rock metagenome | isolation source: Antarctica rocks | place: Antarctica: Victoria Land, Richard Nunatak white | reverse complement strand
ATGGCTGTGGCAAAGGACTTCCAGCAAGCCAAAATAGGCCTTGGCCACCTTCTGATATGCCCTGATGTCCTCAAGAGGTATGGAGAGCGCCATCTTGAGGGAGACATCCAGAGCGTCCTGTGGGCAACAGCATTGCTGCTCACAGCTCATCATGCTCAGTCACAGAGGGAAACTATGGACTGATCCAATGTGTATGTAGGCTTGTCAGTGTGGAGGCGACAGTGTGAGCCTGGCAGTGGCAGTGGATCAGCATCGGACAGCAATGCACATGTGAGGTCAGCCAGCCAGAGACAAGACGTCTCATCAAGATCAGCAAGTAACTTGTTGAGACCTTCCTCATCACCTCCACGGGTGGCAACGAGCCTGTGCCTAACGGCATCTTTGACAGCAATCCCTGAGACAGAAGGCAGGCTCAGGCTCAATGCCGCAGTAAAAGCCTGCGTCTGAGTTGTGTCTTAGCAATTGCTGCCAGAGATGCTGTCAGGCACAGGCTCATTGGCACCCATGGAAGTGATCAGAAAGATCTCAACATGGCAGTTGCTGACTTAGATGAGGCTGGTTGTCAACCTTCTGTGACGGGTACAATACCTTGAGTGCAGGGTCTCCGTAAAGGTCAAACACCCCAAAGTTGACGTAATTACCCGCCAGGGCCTTTGTCAGGATGGTCAGGCTCAGCCAGATTCCCTTGTACTTCTCTGTGTAGGGATTTGAGATTTGACCAATCTGAAGGACGTATCGCCCATATATAGTCAAGATCTGCAGGCAAAAGACGTAAAGCTGTTGGCCATGCCTGTGCAGTCTTGCAGAGCACTGGTAGCTAGGAAATGGCAGAAACAAAACGTCGATGCCCCAGTCTTCATTGCATAGCAGTGAAGTGCTGGTGTGCCCTGCTGTGCAGTGTCTGCCATGTACCACACAAATGAAGAGGAGGCAACGGAAACAATGTCACTGATCGTCACCCAGCCATGCAAGGCACAGCACCGCTGAGAAGGTATCTCCTGCTGCTAGCACTTCACCACGCAGTGTAACAGCTACGTTCAGCAAAACATCAAGCAATCAATCAGTTCACATTTTCTATCTTTGAGTTTCATCAGGGGACTCAACAGACACATGTATCTAAATGCTGTGAATAATTGGGAATATAACACAGATTCTGCTCATCTTGTGCCTGCTGTGCAACAGGGACACGTCAAGAACAACAGTGCATGTGCAGATGCACAGCATGCCTTGGACACTTCTCTGAACAGCAGGATGCCATTGGGAGAGGAAGAATCAAAGGCCAGGCGCGTGTTCTTGTTCACGACAAACTCTGCCATGAACCTGAGCAGAGCTGTGGTGACCTCTGGGCTGTCTGCCCAGGCCTCTAGGCAGAGCCGTACCACAGGAAAGTGTGTGGGATACAGCCAGTCAAACAGCAGGCCTGTATCAATCATGTGAGTCAGCAGCAGTACAGCTTAATAGCATAAGGCAGAGGTGGGGTGTGACATCAGTAGTTGCAGCATGGGAGAAATCAACATGCGAGCAGATACCCATTATGTACACATCAGTCTGACGCATCCGACCATGGCCTGTAGTTGCTCACTGTCTGCTCAACTCAAAAATCATACTACTCAGTGACTGCTGTTTGCATCATGCTTGCGCCCAGAAGTATGCGCCTGAAACAGCAGGCACTGACCATATGTTCTGCGGCTGTTGGTAGCCATGGCAATGCCTCTCAGATCTCTGAAGATGCCCACCACCGTCTTCTCTGGCACAGACTGCCGCAGTGCTCCAGCACTTGTTGCACCGCTGCTGGCACTGGCCAGACCAACAAGAACCTGCGTGTAACAAGTTGCAGGCTTAGCTGCCGCACAGGGGGCCCATGGGTTGACACCTTCTAGAGTGGGACTTCCAAACAGCATTGCATCTGCAGCTGAGATGAATCTGGCAAGGTCACATAGTCTGCTATGTGCCTGCATGTGTGACTTTGCTAGCAACAGGTGGGAAGCTGGCGTAATGAGGGGTGGCAGTCAATTAGATGCATATGACCTTAGGAGCGAATGGCCTAGGAACAACTTTATGCAGATGTGCGGCTCATGCCCATCATTGACGCTCATACAGGCGACAGCCCAATTTATCTGAGAGTTCTCATTCATTTAGATTTGAGAAAAACAAGAGCTTACCTGCTGCAGGGGTGCAACAAAGGACTTGAAGTTAGATGGGGTATCTTCCATGAACAGTAGTTTGGACAGTGTGTTGTAAAAGATGGTTCGGTTGCGGGTGTGCTCCTCAAGGAACCCAAAGTGCTCGCTGGTATGGTGTTGCAGCATGAAATGAACCGCTTCTAGCTTTTGCAGGAGCTTGCCGCTCATGTACCCTGACGCCAAATCCTGCAATGACCGGTCCACAGATAAGTAAAGGACCACATATGCTGTGCATGACAAAATATAGAATTGTATTTGATCATGTATTGAACAGCCTTGGAGATCTGGGCATATCACAGCAGCCAGCTTTCATGTCGAGCACGGTTGGAAGGGAAGCATTTCTTCTGGCAGTATTGTGTGTGAATCAACGCAATAAGGGGTGGCTCACTGAGAATAAGCTGAGTGTGTCCTGGATGACGTAGTCTGCTGAGCCAAAGACCTTCAGATTGGTGCAGATCTTGGTGAGCATGACTGTTAGCACCATGAGGTGATCCCTCAGCCCTAGCCGCTCTGTGAGTCTGACATACACCTGCACCCATTGCAAGACAGCATCCTAGCGCATTTGCAGATGTCCGGAAGCTTCATGAGACTATTGAAGGTAAGAGCAGCTTGTTGCAAAGGAGATCAGGCCAGGCTAGCATGTCTGACTGACCAACCAATGCAGGCATAAGACTATATGTTATGCTAACAGGACTTACAGGATCAGGCCAGTATAGCATGTCTGCCAGACGAACTGACACATGCATGCAACAATACCTTACCTCAGTTAACATGTCTGACAGATCAACTGATGCACACACAGGACAAGACATCTCTGGCTCGCAGAGCAGCATTAGGACGAAGTGGGCATTAGTGCCATGCAGTGGCATGGCAAACTGAGATTGCTGATGTTGAACAGATTGGAGTGCTCCTTTCTTACCTTGGAGGAATGCACAACTTGCTCGCCAATATACACCTTCCTGAAGCCTTGAAAGACAGTCAGAAGGGCTATGTCCAACCTCTGCCTAGACACCTGATCATACCGGGTTGCGTGGAAGCTGCAGCACAAACACAACGTATTGATTAGGATTTATGACATGCAGCACTGAGATTGTACGCTTCTGTCTTTCTCACACAATCTCAGAAGAAGGGCACACCTACAGCTGCCAAACTTAAGCAAGCGACAGAGGGAAGGCGTTACACCAGCTGCAAGAACAGGCAAGAGCTGACACATGCCCTCCATTGATAACTTTTACTTATTCATGAAAGATGTGCCTTCCCGTCGCTTCAGGCATGTACAGTCCTGTGTAGCTCCCCATATCATGTCTTGTTTTGGCAGTCAGAACACCAACAATTGTGTGTGCTGATGTGTTCTAAAACAGAATGGACATCTTCACGCCAAGCGTTGCAGCTATGACCAGGGCGTCTTCTGCCTTGTATGCACAGACTTCAAAGGGCAGTGCCATTTGACAGGGTACCCATATCAGCTGTCACGCTGCTTAGCATCTGGGGAACACAGGGATGGCCACTGAGGCCCTGCCATTCAACAGGAGGGAGGATTCTAGCAGGCATCTATGTTTGCCAGATGCAAAGCAGCGTGACAGCCACTATGGCTCACCTTGCAAGAAGCACTGTCTTTGATTGTCCCACTTAGCCAGCTCGGTTCATCAAAGGTGACACGGAGGTGGCTATCAAGCAGGCACGCACCATGATTCAGAACACTAAGCGTGAGCACATGATAGACTCAGCTCAGAATACTGTCAGCAAGTATGCTGATGTTGTAAGCAAGCATGCTGATGTTGTAAGCAAGCATGCCAAGTGTGCAGTGACACAAGCAATCAGCAAGTCAGCAATGTCAATTGCATGAGCAGCATACCCACTGTCGACGATCTGGAGCAGGCCAAAGGCACGCGCTGTCAGATCTCCATCAATTGTTTCTTGTGACTCAGCTGTGCTTGAGGACAGTCGCCCTCGGATGACAGCTCCAATGATGTGCACCAGCCATGTCAGCTGCCCCTCAAGCACCTCCAACTGCACAGCATCCTGGCCTGCATACAAGCAAGCTTTGCAGTAGGCAACATTGCACAAATGCCTCTTAGGCTTCAGCTATGTAAATGGTGCTATCCAGTATGAGCTGTGTAAACTGTGCGACCCAGTACGAGATATCAGACCAGGTCAGTGTTGCAAACAAGGACAAATTTTAGCTGTCAAAGGCGCAAACAGATCCTCTAACATGACGTACCTGGTACAATGCCGCGGCTGTAAGATTTGACAATAGGATCCATGATTGAGCAGAAATAGGTATTCATGTCCTCATACTCAAAGCGGAAAATGTAGGGCAAGCTTTCCATCTGGTCAGCCAATTGCTCAGCATTCTCCAAGGGATCATCTAGGTTGCTGTTGGCAAGGACTGTGGAGACTGACTCCAGCCTGCATGCAAGCCAGTGCTGGCGTCGCAGATACGCTCACAATTTTGACAGGGTCATCACCAGGCATGTGTGAAGGCTAATGTTTTGCATGCAGGTACACCTGGACAGCTGGCAGACTCTATACATCAGCATGTACACATGTGCTGTGCTTGAAGAGTTTCAACAGCAGCAGCAGCAGCAGCAGCACAAAGCTGGCAAACAGATTTCAGCAGTATCACACGCAGACTGATGCTTGTCTCCGGATCAGCTTTTGAAACTGCTGGGTAGAGGGCAAGCCATTCAGCACACAAACAAATACATGGGACCTGGGTCAAAGTACTCAATTGCATGTCTAGATTGTTGGCAGTACCCTCAAGATTGCTCAGCAAGCTGGAGGGATACATTGTCAAGATCAGCAGCAAATCTGAGGATGAGACTGCAACTGCTGAACTGAAGAGGTCTTGCCAGGCGTTTCACCTAGAGGTGATGTATGCTCGTGCAATTTTGGGTACACAGGTCTCCATGTATGATGGGGCGTCACCCTTGAGGTAGGGCATACTGGACACCAGGCGGGACCACAAACCCAACAGGTAGAAGATGCTTGCAGAAGCCCACTGCCAGGAGTTCAGCGACTTGATAGTGAAGTCTGCCACAAGCTGTATCCACTCTGGATAGCTCTCGACACTCACCTGGAACCACAAAAGAATCCTGTGAGGGCTTCTGGTGTTTGCATTGCTTGGCCGGGGACAAACACAATGTATGTTGTTGTAGGTGATGGAGTGAAGTGCCAGCTGGACAGTGTGCACTGGGTGTATCTGGGTGCATCCTGACTAGCACATTGTCTCACTTGTCAGTTGCAGGCACCCACCAGCCTGATCACAGTTGCCTGCACAGTACTGTACTTTTCAATAACGGGTAGTCATGAGTCTTCACAACTAGTACCCACCAGTTCACAGAGCTGGTAATTTGTTTTGAGACGGCCCAGCATGCGGCAAAATTCATGGTAGTTGCTGTGCTCAGACAACCCTTGCTGCTGCTTCAGTATGTCTCTTGTGCCTGCTACCAGCTGAGACAAGAACTTGGAGCGCTCCACCTCAGTTGTAAATAGTGAGCGCCGAACCGACGCAAAGCGGACCTGCAACAGAGCAGCCAAACAGCTTGTGTCTGTTTTGCTGCTGGTTCACTGTCGTCCAGCTCAGGTATGACTAGTGCTACAGTATGATCTCACCAAGCATTCTAAAGCCATGCTAGACAGAGGCGGGGAGGTAGAGCTGTAGAAGTTGAACAGAAGCTGCAGATTGCTCATATCCTCAATCTGAGGCCTCCATGGTGAGGGCACCTGCAACAAGAAGGCATTTTAGGGAAGCTGTATGTGGTGAAGTGTGACCAGCAGGTGAAAGCAGCAAATGTTGAGCTGACCTGTATGGTTCCCAGATCCTCAGAGGAGTCATCCATTGAGGTTCCAACAAAGTCATAAGACAGGCACGCCAAAGCTAGCGCAACAGCCTGCAGCAAGCACCAATAGAGTGAGATGGGTGTGTCCCAAGCTCAGAGACATGTCATCATTTAGTCACATCATCATTGGTCATATCGCATAAGCGACAGACAGTGTGAGGCATCACCTGCTCCTTGAGCTTCAGATCTGGAGTGCCTTGCAGTTGCTTCAAGGCGGAGAGTGACAGCGCAAAGGTTTTCAGCAGAGATTGATCTCTGAATGCCACTGCTATCTTGCGATGCTGAGTCAAAGTTCTGCCAGGTGTTGGCTGGTTCATTTCTGAAACTAGCATGCTGAGCAACTTAAGACCCAAAAGATACAAGCCTGGCTGACCCGCAGCGCCCTTCTCAAGCAACTGAGAGGCATCATCTACAATCTTGCGGTACTGATCCTCTTCATACCAACACAGCTTTGTCATGCGGCACAATAGCTGCACCAGACTGGTTGTGACAAAAGGCTCAAGCCCAGGCCCCCGACTGCATGAGCAGTGGCAATCATCATGACCCTGTTGCATCTGAGGTAATGCTGCAATAGTTCGAGATCATGGTATGTAGTGTTACCTCTCGAGGTAATGCAGAAAGTACTGCCGCATGTCAGACTTCATAGCAGAGCTGCATTCACATCAGCGTGTGAGAAAGCTGGAGCTGCTGTATATGAAATGCAGGACACTCAGTTAAGGATCACCTCAGAGCTTGCTCAGTCACTATTTTGATCAAGCTTGAAGATGCTAGTAGCTGAGCGTAAGGGGAGTGTGAGTTGTCAAGGACAGCCTGAGCAACAACTTGTGTCAAGCAGGAAGGGAGAGTGTAAGCTATAGCATCCAAGTTCCGAGCTACCTTGCACATAGACACAGAGTCAGCAGACTGGCCAAAGACTCTAAGATACTGCTCAGCTCGTGACCTTTCCTGATGATCCTGCGCCAAGCACATAGACTCAACAAAGTCTGAAGACGGTATAAACGCCTATTGCGCACCCTCACTAAGGCCAAACAAGCTACCTGTGACAGATACAGCGCCTGGCACAGAGACTCAAGCTGAGGTAATTGCTCGATGACCTGGCTGGCCATTTCTGCGTATGCATGCGAATGCCAGAAGAATAGGTATTGCCACAAAGTATCAACACGACATGTGCTTGTCCATCAAACCGAACGCAAGGGGTCAAGCTCGAACTTGATCATCACAACATGCCATCAACGTGCAGAACCCTTCCTGATGATGAGATTGATATAGAGATGAACAGATTGCGGTGCCGCGCGAAGCTTTTTGCGTAGTGATGTCAGGCGCGCGGGTGACTGGGCTTTTTTGGCCGTGCCTGGGCGTACTATGCGCTTTCTTCGCTAAGTCACGTGCGAGGTTAAACGGTAGGGTTTATCTAAGCCAGTTGCTTGCGCAACTGTGAGCACCTGCATTTTTGTAGGCCTGAGCGGTGCGAGGTGATTTGTTTGTTGGCATAGCGGATATGGCCACCCTTTTGGCGGAGCGGCTGGCAAGCTCAAGCAATGCAGGCAGACCCAGCCCGGTATGCTGCCGACACAAAGATCGCTGGCAAACGAGCTTTGAAACGACGCTGACCGAACACATGTTTTGCAGACTTTGAGATGTTATGAGGGATTCAGGGCGTCTGCGCCACGGCACTCAGTGCACGTCTGTAGACAAGCTACGCACGTGAGTCTTGCAGCAGACCTTCTGCTTGGACTATGCCTTCTTGGGAAATCGTTGCAGCATTATGATGGAAGTATATTGGTCCTCATACACACCACATGTATGCAGACCATCAGGCGGCAAATCCCTTTGCGCATTGAGTGTGCACGTGTGGGTGGTGTGGAAATCCCCAACCAGAAGCGTATTGAGTTCTCTCTGCAATATATCTATGGCGTGGGACACACAACAGCAAAGGCCATCCTTGTTGAGACGGTAAAGCTTTACGTGCATCATCCATGACGAGCAGTTCATGGCTTGTCCTTTGTATTGTCGCCTTTCCACGCTGGCTGCACATTCCATGCCATGTATACTGCAGCCTATGGTGTCTGCCGCTGATTATGTAACTATCTTATTCATGGTGGCTGCTGTAGGGTGTAGAAAACAAAAGGACAAGAGAACTTAGCGAAGAAGAGCTGACCACTCTTCGTGAAGAAGTTGACAAGTACACTGTTGAAGGAGATTTGCGCAGATTCAATGCTTTGAACATCAAGAGGTTGAGAGACATTGGATGTTATAGAGGCAGGCGGCATGCAGTGGTATGGCCAGATCTGTGCACAGTCATGCCATTGATGGCTGAACACGTGGAACCTTTTCATCTACCAGTGCCTCGACATTGGTGTTGGCCTATTTGTGTGGCATTCCCGTATGTCACAAATACTTTTAAAACATACTTGCAGGGCATAAATTGCTGCTACTTAATCCTGAAAAGAAGCAGAATCCCAACAAGGATGCATTCAGAAGATACACATGTCCAGCAATGCACTGACGGTCGCATCCTGTGTTATTTGCAGGGCTTGCCAGTCCATGGTCAACGCACCAAGACAAATTCGCGCACGCGTAAGGGCAAAGCAAAGACCATGCCCGGCAAAAAGAAGTAGTTGCATAAGTGTGAGACTATTTGTAGTCCTCCGCAGTCACACATGCTATACAAGTTCATTGTCTTGCCGCCATCAGGCTGTGAGCTTCAGCACCCAATGCTTGCTGCAGCAGCATCAAAAAGCCTGAGCAGCATGCAGCTTTATTGTGTACAGTGTCAGGAGCAGGGCCTTGCTCCTATGTTGACAGCGTAGAATTTGGTTTCTTGACAGGCCAAGTCTTGCTTTCTGATCTTGTCCTGTTTTTTGAAAAACTTGAGTCCATAATGCCCACCTGCAGGAAGAGCAAGGACAGCACCCGTGTATGCACCTTTCTCCAGTCATGCTTCATTGTTTGCCTGACAGAAGTCACTTACTGCATGTCTGAAATGCTGCCAGGTCATGCTCGGTGATCACCTGTGCAAAATGTTGCTCTGCAGCAGACATGAGCTGCTGCAACGGTTTCTCAGCCAGCCATCTAAATTTACAAGCATCAATGTAATGTTTTGTGTGCACTCATTGGCTGTCACTGCATACATGGTATGACATGTTCCAAGTGCGCTGCTTGCTCGATGCTGGGCTCGTGACAGTCCGTTGCCTTTGGTGTTGCGGGTTGAAATGGTTCAGAAAGCTGGATGGGGACTACAGAACTGTCTTTGGGGAAGAAGATGTACACGCAGCATCGGCTGAAAGTTTGGGGATCGGAAAAGGAGTGCGGAGAGCTCTTACGAGCAAGGCGTCTTTGTCTCGCTGTCAGCCTTGTTCAGTGCAACGCGCCACACGGTCTCGCTCCAGATTCAACAGTGAGCCGTGTTTTCAACGCGTGATACATACTGTCACCCGCTGTTTACTGCTTGTGGTATCACCTTTGCAGAAAAGCGTAGCAGAGCTTGAGAGAGATGAGAGAGATCGTTCACATACAAGCTGGACAGTGTGGAAACCAGATTGGTGCCAAGTTTTGGGAGGTGCGTGCAGCCTCTGAGTTGGTCGAAAACAGCTTTTTGTGGCGACAGCGCGGACTCTTGCAACACGTCTTGTTTGAATAATCGTGCTGTCGCTCACGCCGTTCGGGCAATCTAGCACGCGCTTCCCTGCCAGAAGCTGTGCCTTTCTTGTGCATTTGCTGTCAGTTGTTGCACATTTGGCGCGAAGCCGTCAAATTTTGGATCCTCGGGACCATCCTGACTTGTTGCACTGCTGTTGCGATAGGTCATCTGTGACGAGCATGGCATAGACCCCACCGGATCCTACCAAGGAAGCAGTGACCTTCAATTGGAGAGGTTGAACGTCTACTTCAACGAAGCCTCCGGTGGCAGATATGTCCCCCGCTCGGTACTGATGGACTTGGTGAGTGCTGCTTTGCTAAGGTCGTAAAAGTCTCGGTGATACGGTAACAGTTCTTTGTGCGGATATGTGTGTGACGATTGCAGGAGCCAGGCACCATGGATTCAGTGCGATCTGGCCCTTTTGGCCAGATTTTCAGGTGAGGCACCACTTTCAGGACAGAGTTGCTCTTGCCACTGAAGTAATGTTGCATACGATCTGCATGCGTGTTGCAGGCCCGATAACTTTGTTTTTGGTCAGACTGGAGCTGGAAACAACTGGGCAAAGGGTCACTATACAGAAGGTGCTGAGCTTATAGATGCTGTGCTGGATGTCACTCGAAGGGAAGCTGAGAATTGTGACTGTCTACAAGGTATGATTTGCCTGAAACAACTGCTCTGGCTTTGACTCACATATGAGACAGCTGGACAGTAACTTTAAGGCCCTGCTTCTCTTTTGCTCCACTTTTGTCTGGTGCTGCAGGTTTCCAGGTCTGTCACAGTTTGGGTGGTGGCACTGGCTCTGGTATGGGAACACTTCTGATATCCAAGATCCGAGAAGAGTATCCTGGTGAGTCATGGCTCTTCTGTCTTGGCATGATATGGCACAAACTCATGTGTGTTCAAGGAACAATTGCGTGAACAGCGTAACTCCTACCAAGCCAGTGTTTGTTCGACTATCATGCAAGGGCAATGATGTACTCATGTGTTTGCGCTTGCTGTTGTGTAGTCTTGGTATGCTGCATACTGCAAGCTTTACTCTGGCAATCTGACCATATGTGGTGTGTGTCCAACATGTACTTGATGCTTTGATATGAATTTGTGAAACTGGCTGTGGCATTTGCAGACCGTATGATGCTCACCTTCTCAGTGGTGCCCTCACCAAAGGTGTCTGACACTGTCGTGGAGCCATACAACGCAACACTGTCAGTGCACCAGTTGGTGGAGAATGCTGACGAGTGCATGATCCTGGACAATGAGGCTCTGTATGACATTTGCTTCCGTACTCTGAAGTTGACAACTCCAACCTTTGGTGACCTGAACCACCTCATCTCAGCAGTGATGTCTGGCATCACATGCTGTCTGAGGTTCCCCGGTCAGCTCAACTCAGACTTGAGAAAGCTGGCTGTCAACCTCATTCCCTTCCCTCGGCTACACTTCTTCATGGTTGGCTTCACACCTTTGACCTCCCGTGGATCACAGCAGTACAGGTAAGCAGCAACTGCCTGCAGCTGCACAGCCGCAGTATCTTTGATAAAACAAACTATGCAGCCTGTGTGTGCAGAGCAGCAATGACATGATACACTGCAAGTACTGACACACTTGATGCTCGAGGAAGACATGCTTTTCACAGAGAATCTGCTGCATACTGCACGACTGTTCCTGGGAGCTTGGATTGTTAATGTAGTACCTTACAGACAGTTTGGGACGTAGAGGCAGTGGTTACTCATCAGACTTCCAGGCTGATTAACAAGCATGCGGGCTGTGCAGGGCTTTGTCAGTTCCTGAGCTGACACAGCAGATGTGGGATGCCAAGAATATGATGTGTGCAGCTGACCCTCGCCATGGCCGCTACCTGACTGCCTCAGCTGTCTTCAGAGGCCGCGTGTCCACCAAGGAGGTGGATGAGCAGATGCTCAACGTACAGAATAAGAACTCTTCCTACTTCGTAGAGTGGATCCCCAACAATGTCAAGTGCTCAGTGTGTGACATTCCACCCAAGGGGCTCAAGATGTCTGCCACTTTCATTGGTAAGATGATGATACATACACAGGCACATTTGATGCATTGATGTTCAGCTTACTGTGTTTACAGCTTGTTCAGAGACTTGTTTGGAGAGAAAAAACTCTTCCAGGCACAACACCTCTGCTCATGAGAATCTGTTTTGCCCATTGTGAATCATGCTGAGATTTTGATTACATTGATGATTATCTACAAACATTTAGTGACTTCATTTTGCCTGCTGTTTGCTGCATCACACATTCTGCAGTCCAGCAGGTTGTGTTTCATGCACGGAGAGTGCTGCTGAGTTTGGTTCTGACTTGTGAATGCGCTGTCCAGGTAACTCCACCGCCATCCAGGAAATGTTCAAGAGGGTGTCAGAGCAGTTCACTGCTATGTTCAGAAGAAAGGCTTTCTTGCATTGGTACACTGGTGAGTCAAATGCCTGATTGTGTTGTTAACCTCGCCAAATACGATGAGATCTGCAAGTGCTTGACATTCTAAAGATTCACAATCTTGGTAGTCAATACATATGTCTGTCCAATACATATGTCTGTCCACACAGTCTCAGGTAGTATGGCACGACTCATAAGTGTTTATGCAAGGCTATCACCGACAAGCTGATGTGCGCTAATCATGTAGGTGAGGGCATGGACGAGATGGAGTTCACTGAGGCAGAGTCCAACATGAATGACTTGGTCTCTGAGTACCAGCAGTACCAGGATGCCTCTGCCGAAGAGGAGGGCGAATTTGACGAGGAGGAAGAGGCATAGGCAGCTTACAGGTCTTATCCTTGACATACAGATGTTTACAAGCAGGATGCAGGTGTATTGCAGCGTTTCAGCTCCAGTTGCCCTATTCTTTTTTGGCAGCTGCAACATGGATATACCTCGATATCATGAGATTGTACAGCAGGGACGAGCCTGAGTGTCATAAGTATGTATGAGTCCCGCATTGCAACATATGCAGCAACTTCTTTGCTTGTATACAAAACGCATGTTTCAGTTGTTAAATGAATGCTTCAGCCTTTCAGCCAGTTGTAGACCAGTGTTTTCCAAGTTCCAGACAATCTTGTAAAGAAAATTGTTGCGTTGGATGATGGTAACATGCAATGAGACTTGTCCAACGCGAGGAGGTTGCTCACAACACACCAGTCACAAGCTTTTCTGCTTGGACCGAGGTGCTTGCAGGGTCTGTGCAGCATATCTCAGGAGGTGCATAGGCTGCTGAAAACAAGACACAGGCTGTAAGGATCTAATTGCACACTTGTGGTAGCTTCTGACTGAACAGTCTAGAGCATTATCCATTGGACAGCACTCCCCCGCATCTCAATGTGGGTAGCTTGCAGCATGTGAGGCTAAACTGCCTCTGTCAGATCTATGAATTGCAATGGGTAATGAAGCAGGAGGAGACAGCCCAGTGTCTATTTTATCAACATCAGCATCGTGCAGCATTCTGCTGATTTGGGCTGTCCAGCCTCCCATGCTGTATGCTAGCTTGACTTCAGAAGCTGTGAGGGAGGGCTGATTGGTGGTGCCCTCCTTACCAGCCATGACTACCCCAAACGGTGATGCCATCATGGTGTCCTCCATGAGACTACTGGGTGGGTTGCCTACCACTACCTGCTCAAGCACCAACAGCTTGTTTCACAGCCTGCTTGACATTCGACAAACAGACGCCTGCAGCTTGTTCAATCATGCAGCCAATACAACAATGCTGAAACAGGCATGATGAGGCTGCATAGTCTCAGATGTGCTGTGTCCGGCACGCATGGTTGTTGAGCATGGGATGTGGACACGTGCGTTGTGAGCTGAGCAATTGTCAGCTGAGTGCTCTGCACCACAGCAAGAGAAAATGCATACCATGCCATGTTGCAGGAAGGTGGCATGGAAGGACTGCAATATAGCTTCATGGCCGCCAAACCCGCGCCCATGCCCTCCAACACTTGTGAAAGCACTGCCGACCTTTCCCTGCCATAAATTATTCAAAGACATGAGACGGCCAACCCAGTGCTGTTGCTTCTGCACAGAACGCCGTGCCGAATGCTGATGTGCAGATGCATAAGTAAATGCAAATTCAATCAAGTCGGTCCTCAAATTCACCAACACGAGTTCAGCTGCTACATCCCAGCATGATTGTTCAGGCCAAACAATCACAACACAAATGCATCTGTGTATCATGGATGGCTAGAATATGTCACCTTCAATGCACCAAATCCAATTTTTTGCTCTGTTTGATGAACTGCCCATGTGTCAAGAAATAGCCGCATCTCGCCGCACATGCCACCCTGCCTTCCAGGCGCCCCGAGAATGATTGCATCAGCCTCAAGGATAGCCTGCAATAAAGCTGCTGTGAGAAGCTGTACAGCAGCCGACACATGTGCTTTGCATGGTGAAGGCACCCCGTATGCTATACACAGGCTGGAGACATCAGCACAAGTGTGGATACAACTAATCACAAGTTCCTGCTGAGGTTGGCAGGTCTGCAGAGTTGTTGCATGAAATGCAGCATTAGCATCACTTGCTCACCTGCTCTGTTATGGGTGGTGCATCCAAAACACCTTCTTCAAACCTTGATGGGTCCTCGCCTTGAACAGGATCTTGGACTCGATAGACTTTGACCTCAGCACCAGGCACCTGAATGCAGGATATCTACGATTTCCAAGCGGTTAACACAACATGCAAGATGCTGCTTGATCGGCCTAACCTTGCGTGCTCCTGCAGCAATTATGTTAGCTAAAGTCACCAAGAGCCCATGGCGACTGTAATATACTACTGCTATTTTGAAAGGCATGCTGCCATGGGTCAAGCTATGGCACGGTATTACTGCTCAACGGCCGAGACTATATGCATGCGGCTAACCGCTTCCTCACCAACAAGCGTTCTGACGACAGCAAACTTGACTATGCTAGCACTACTTGCTGACCTGTCTAGCACCAGCGGCGATGACGTTAGCTAGAACTACCAAGCGCCCACGACGACTGAAGTATACAACTGCGACTTTGAATCCCATGCACACTCGTCAGCTGCTGGGCATGTCCCTGATGCGATTTCGTGATACGTCGGTCGTCTGAACATGCACCCAGCTGAAAGCTTTGAGACTGCAGCTTGCAACGTCCGAGGTTGGGCACCGATGTTGACATGCGGTTCAGCTCAGCATGGTGGTGATTAGTCATGTCATGCAGGGATGACTTTGGCTGCTCAGTGTCCTAGCCAAATACATATACTTCCTTGTAAGGTCTCCGCCCATGACAAGCAGATGCCTGACACTGCAAACAGGGTTTGCGCTGAGTTGAACTGCGAAGTTATGGCAGCAGCCAGAGGGTCAGCACTGCTGATGCATGCTCACAAGCCGCACATGCATGACTAGCAGGCAGGTACACATTGAGATGCAAGTGGTTGGTAATGTATACATATGTACGTACATGTACGTACTTCATACAGCTACGATTCGTTTTACCGTTTGTACAGTTGCTTCATCAAAAGAAATAGCAAAGTCATTCGTTTTCTTATTCCCTCGTGCAACAGCCTTGTCAGGGTCGGCGTACATGCTTGCTGCTGCTGCACAGATGTCTGCTGCTTCCAGGCAATAAAAGGCCAACTTTGGAGAAAGCTTGCTGTGCTTGACCTGCAACAGCAGTGCTCAAATCTACCACTACCATTACTTTGCACTTAACTGTTGGCTGCCAAAAGTGCAAGCGTGACCAATGGACACAATCATCGCAAGATTGAATACACAGCCAGTGCATCACCTGCAAACCAGCAGCAGCTAGAGCTTCTTCAAAATACTTTGCTGTCATGTATGGAGAGTCATTCAGACACCGCAGTGGAGTCACAATGAAAGCATGACCACCGTGCTGCAAGTGGCCCCTGGCTTTCAGCAGCATGTCGCCCCTATCCTTAGCAGTGGGGACACAGTTGAGCACCATGGCACAGACAACAATGTCAAAGGCTCCTACTGGCTGTAGCTGTAGAAAGTCTGCTTGCTCTATGCTGGGCAGACATGGCCGCAAGTCAATGGCTCTCACTGAAAGCCAAGGAACGCTCAACAGCTGGGCATTGACTGCACCAATCTGCAAAACCACACGCAACACTTCTTTACACAAAGCAGCAGCGACAGGCAAAGCCTTCAGGCCTTGTTGGATTGTTGTACTGTTGGGCATGCCAAGTGACAGCATGGGGCTGATGTTTTGGGAAAATACAGCAAGTACAAGTTGCATGATGCGGCAATTCATCAGTTACAGCAGTCTTGGATGAGTACTGAGGGGGCGATCTGCATTGCACTTCCAGTGGTGATCATTGACAACCTGCTTGTCAGGCTCTTCAGCTGCTGCAGCAGAGGGGATGCCTATCAATGCAGCACAGCGGGCTTCCCTCTGTCTCTGATGGGCTTGTGAGCGTCTGTGAGTTGCTTTGGTGCGAGCCATTGAGATTTGCTTTTACAATTGAAGCTCGCACTTACAAGAATGTGTAAATGACATGATTGCATGCACTGCGCAAGAAACACATCAATTTTACAATAAGTCTTGCCTGATCAAGCGGTATACTGCAGCCATTGTCACGTTGCTAATGTTTTGATCAAGCTATCACGAGCGCATAGATCTGAGGTGATAGTCCTGCTTCAAGCTATTTTGACGTCGCCACACCAGATCCATTTCACATTTGGCCTTTTTCTCAGGATACTCTTCAAAACTCTTGTGGCCAGCCATGTATGAGGTAAGCTTGTGTAAGTTGTCGTGAAAGATGACATGTGTGCTGTTTTTCTCCCACCTGGTGATTCTCTGGACTTCTTTTGCTACCTTGCCTGGAGAGACATCGGTCTTTTTGCCCTTGACATAAAATCTCGCATGCATATGACAGTTCTTGCCTAGTGTGTCAGCTGTCGTACCTGTCTGCTCTAATGTGTACACAAATTGTCTGTTCTGTTCCACCATGCCAATCTTTTGGATTCTGCTGGCAATCTCATGCATCCTCTCAAAGGTGGTGCCTTCTGGAAAGCTTTGCCTCAGGTGAACAAGCTTGGGCATCATCTGCTTCTTGGGTGCAGCAGCTGATGCTCCTGCCAGTGTAGTCTGAATGCTTTTCAGTTGCTGATCTGTACGGGCACGACAGATCATTTCGATGTTCTCCTCAAGTGTTTCTAGTCGAAGGGATGCACTTCTGTCAGTGTAGAATGCACATTCATCCTGGTGTTTGAAGGCCTCGAGCTCTGCTCTTTCAACCCGCATTGACTGCAGACAGCCTGTAAGGTCACGAACAGGCATGCTTTTAGTGTGGCATGATCACAGAAAATTTGTTGCCACAGCTGCCGCAGATACTGCCTATAGACTACTTGTAGCTGTATGCTGACAGAATGACAAGCTTGTATGCATGTCGGTATGAACTGTTTTGGTCAATTGCAAGCCACAACTGACTGCCTGGTCTAACAATCAGACTCTCTGATTTTTGCCACAAATGCCACAGATCCCTCTTTTTTGTCATTTGCTCACTCTTGATTGACACGCAAGCAAATGCTCACGTGAAAAGGTATGTTTGTAGTAAATCCCGCCACGCGCGCACGCGCGTTTATCTATTTCAGGTTTTTTACAAACTTTAGCAAAAATGACCAATTGGACGGTCTAAATGGTCGTCTGGGAGAAGTCCTTTCCTTTGCCTTCACCAAGGTGTAAAAAGCATTGCAAAACATGACAAGAGCAGGGGTCTACCCAGCAGTAGGTCCATCAATGTATCATGTTGCCCCAACCTGCACAAGGCACCCCAGCTGGATTGAGCTGCATACGGAGTCTGCAGAATGGCAAGGTTCTTGAACAGGTGTCATGAACCAACAGTCAGTGCTGACTGGGCAAAGGCAACATACTTCAAAGCTGGTTGCGAGCATATAGAACAACTTGCAAGCTCTGCAAATGACATCAGAAAACAATGGACATACCTTGTGAAACAATTGGAGCAAGCTGGGTCAGAGGAGTAATGGACAGGCTACACCAAGTTGAGACAGACAATGCACAGCTCCGGCGGGAGCTTGATGAAAGATTACCACTCGCCACAAACATCTCTGGGCTACAACTGCAAATCAGAACAAGACATGATGAAGATGGTTGGTTCTTCTCAATACCTGTCTACATGGATACACCAAAGCTCCAACACCTAGAAGACTTCAGCAAAGCATTTTGCAAGGCTTTCTTGGATGCACACGGCAAAGACTATGATGATGCAAATCTGGGATCACTCTGCATGGCCATATCCGCATGGGAGGACTCATGGCCAGACAATCAGCCAGTTCGAGAAATCAAATACACTGATGGTGTTCTTGGTCCCCTGGCAGTCCAAGGAATCAACACAGCCTCAATTGCAGAAACTATCCAGACAGGCTGGCGAGGCGCTCTGGTTGGACCTACTGGGCTGCAAAACTTGTGTTCAATTGGCTGTGTTACGGGAGGGCCAAAAATTCAGGGGTATGTACAAAAAACATCACACTATTCAGTATGGTCAGATCTGATCACTTGCGATGACAACTCTGGCTATTTCAACCCTGCTCATGGTAATTATACTGTAGAAGGTGCCGAGGATTGGTGGCCAATGTCTGATAAATGGCAGTCAATAGGAGAGACAAGCAGATTCTGGTTTGCAGAATTCTGTGCTGCCATAGCCGAAGACAGCTTCAAGTTGAGCAGTCTCAAGTCAAGACAAAAGATGCAGAAACTAATAGATTGCATTCCATCTGCTTACTGACAGAGCAGCTTACCAGGACAGGATGATCTAGTTTTGGCAGAGGTCGCATGCAGGTCCGAGTCAAGATGCTCTGACGTTTGAAACTCTCCGTTTCAGGGAGAGAAGCTGTGAACAAACAACGACAGCAGGACAACAACAAAAGTTGTAATAAGCTGCATGTCGGCTCATGGTTGCTTGTTGTCTTGGTGGCAAACAAGAGTCTGTTTCAGATC
>JAABUU010003828.1_pt1 | contig 18613 bp, 16 predicted proteins | sample 5559301 | NCBI WGS metagenome assembly JAABUU01 (sample SAMN10711884, study PRJNA513360) | rock metagenome | isolation source: Antarctica rocks | place: Antarctica: Victoria Land, Richard Nunatak white | reverse complement strand
CGCCTGCTTCCGCTGCCGCGCCGTCTCGCGCCTGATCCCTTGCGCCCACCGTCTGCCCTGCCGCCCTCACATGCCTGCCCCTATCCTACCAGCCCGCCCGTGCCCCTGCACACCTACCCATGAAAGGGGAGCGATCCACCCCCCGGAGGAGTAAGACGATGGACACGACCCACGCCACCCCTGCGCGCGACGGCCGCCTGGTCTTCATCGAGCCGGCCGATACCGCCCCCCCTGACCGCCGCCGAGCGCGCCACGCTCCAGACCGCCTTCGCCGCCCTGCTGCGCTCCGGCCGCCCCCTGTTCGCGCCCCCGGCCCCCGACGCGGTCCCCGGCCCGCTCGACCCGGACGCGGATCAACTCGTGATCGAGTACACGCCAGGTCAGGGTCAGAAGAGTACTGCGCTCCAAGAATGGCTGCGCCGGTTCCCCATCCTGCGCGCGCTTGTCCCGCAACAACACACTCTGGCGTTAAACAGGCCTTGATTGTTCATTTCAGGACGTCTACCATAGCTTCAGTCCAAGCCCCTAAATCGCGGCCATCTATACGGAGCCGCACGCTCAACACTCGGCGGCCTGATGCAAATCCACGGGGCACGACAAACGAGCATACAAGCGATCCCTCATCTCCTGATGCTATTTCTCCACGCACCATCTCGTCCACCTGCCACTCGGGTGGCGCGATGAGTTTTGCCTCGACGGCTAGCTGCGACGAACCGTGGTTAGTGACGTAAAGGATTATCTCGGTTTTACTTCCCGCTACCACATCTTGCCGGTACGGATAGCACCGCGCCCAGTATGGATCCAGGCCGAAGTTACAACCGTCCCACGGGAGGATGGCGGCGAACAGTCGTTCACGCGCGTACAAAACGGCGCGGATTTGCGACAGAAACGACTTAGAGAACGTGAAGGGCTGCTCAACGTGCATATTTACCAACATGGTTGGCCGCAGCCGCTCTACTACGTCGAGACAGTATAGATATCCCTGCCCCTGACCAAGCAGGTTTCGATTGTAACTACAGTAATCGTCGATCCCTGTTGGTGTGAACGAATCACCACCAATCAGCAGTCGTATGCCGTCATATTCGACCAGGAGCGCGCTATGGAGAAGCGTCTGCCCAGGAAAATCGTACGCCGTGAGCGCAAAGCCCTCCCAGTCGATACGTTCGCCGTCGTTTAGGACACGATCCACTGGCACTGGAGTGGGGTCGAGGCAGGGCATGCAGTGGGCGGCGGGTCGCTCGAGTATGTCGCAGATGGTCTGACCGGCCCACACAGCGCAGCCAGTGCGCCTCACCAGTTCTCCGATGCCTCCGACATGATCATCGTGATAGTGCGAGACCCAGACGGCGTCCACTCCCGTCACGGTGCCATCCGCAGTCCAGCACATAACATTGTCGGCTGCAATTGCTGACCCGCAGTCCAGAACCAAGGCACGCCCAGACGGCGCGACGATAACCCTCGTGGTCGTAGCCTCGCCTCCTACGCGGGCTCCTATACGGAACCAAGATGGCGCCTCGACCGAAATCCCCGGCGAGATCTCGAACGTCCGATGGTTTTGACTTGCCACCCAATCGGGGAAGTAATGACGCATGGAGGAGACACTGAAGTAATTGGAGATGAGCGCCTCGATGTTGCGCCGTAGCGCGGCCAATGCTTCTGCCGGACGCTTGATCAATGGGCCATGGGCTGGAATGAGTACCGTTGGCGCGAAGCGGTTGATCAGCCGTTCCAGCGAGTCTGCCGCCTGCCTCGCACGCCCGCAGAAGGCATGATAATCCTCGTTACCCACTGGATCATGGGGAATGGGCCCTTGCAAACTCCAGAGCTCCCACAACTGCCCCTCACCGTAGACTAGGTCGCCGACAAATGCGTATCGTACGTCGCCCGTGTCGACCACATAGGATAAGCTACCATCCGTGTGACCTGGCGTCGCAACGGCAGTGATAGTATAACTGTTCCAGACCAGCATATCGCCATCGGCCAACGCGCGGTCGACTGTCACCGCTCGTACGAGTACATTTGCGCTAGGCCGGAAAAAGTAACGATGGAACGCAGTTCCATCGTCAGCCCAATACCGATCCACATCCTCGAAAAGCTGGCGCTCGATCTCCGGGACGGCCACCAACGCGCCTCTGGCCCGGCAAACCTCTAGGCCCCAGCAGCTATCGCGGTGATAATGGGTCGCCAGCACCCAGTCCAATCCCAGGCATCCCATGTCGATCGCTGATTCTGCCACTGCCCCTGAGCCGCACTCGATAGCGAATGCACGTTGACCGGCCTGCAGCAGGCCAACATTGACACAGTCATGAAAGATTGATACTCCATCGTATAATTGCGTGAGCTGTCCCATGCTTGCTTTCTCCTGCATCTGATACCTGAGCTTGCATTCTAACTAGCCAATGGTAGATCCGGTATTGATGTCAAGGGCAAAATCCCGGTTGATAGTGTTTGATGTCAAGCTGTGCCCGACCAAGGGGCGGGCCCTCCTTGACCAAGGCTCAACGTGTGGCAGGGAAAGAACGGTAATAACCTTTGGTGCTAGTTGACAGAGCAATGGGAACTCCCTGAAGCTGTTGGTGTCGAGACAACGCGGCACTACGTTCGGACGCAAGGAGAGCCATCTCTCCAACCTGGAGGTCTGCGCGCGGCACCTGGAACGCCCGCATACGCTACGCTTACCTTGATCTCACATCTGCGAAGCCTCGTTGCAATACTAACGAGGCTCCGCCTCAGACCGACAAGACGCGCCGCGAAAACTTGACTCATTCGCACCATATGTACCCTCTTATGAGTTTTGACGACCAAAATCGGTAGTCCGAAGCATCTTGCTGCAAGGGCGGATCGGCCCGTGTCATAACACCAGCGGAACTGGCTGACGGGACCGTAAACTGGACCGGTTGCCGCCTTCGCATGTGGTACGAACCTGGCATCACTCTATTACCGACTTTGACCGTCAAAACGCATTAGGAGTCTAACCTTGTGCACGGACCACACCCTGCACAAGAGGCTCCTGACGGAGCAGCAAACATCGACAAAAATTTGTCGATGTCGCCGCATGCGCCTAGAGAGGTGCCTACTCCTTCAAGAACAACTCGACCACCGGCACGGTAACTGCGGGTTTCCGCACCGGCAACTCAAGCGTCAGTGTGCCCGGTGCCGTGCCCCCCGGCGTCGTATTCTGCGCCTGCTGATGCGGATCGACGGTCTGTATTTTGACCTCCGAGGCGTCGTTGAGCAGTTGTGCATACTCGACCCTGTCCGCCAGGTCGTTGAGGTGGACGTGGCGGAACGGCCAGGCGAACAGGTGCAAGTATAGGCGGTTGCCATGTTGAGTGTAGCGGCAATCGGGCGGCGGCGTGAAGTCGCTGGCCGTGCAGCCGTAGATTGATCGCTTGTGCAGGCGCATCCACTCGCCGAGCCCGCGCAGCCGTTCAAGGGCGCGCGGCTCCAATTCGCCCCGCGCGTTCGGACCGACGTTGAGCAGCAGGTTACCTCCTTTGGAGACCGTATCGACGAGCATGCGTGTCAATAAATCGACCGGCTTCCAATCCAGGTTGTCGCGGTCGTAGCCCCAGCTCCCGTTAAACGTCTGGCAGGCCTCCCACACCACGGGCTGGCCGGCGATCTCCAGCCACCCGCGCGGCTGGTACTGCTCGGGAGTCTTGATATCGCCGCCGATCTCCAGGCGATCATTCACGATGATGCGCGGCTGGAGCTCGCGCACCATCGCCATCAGTTTCTCGGACTGCCAATCGTCCTTGCCCTTGCCCTTGGACCACCCCCAGTCGCGCTGCCCGTAGGAGAAGTCAAACCACATGATATCGACGGGGCCAAACTGGGTCAGCAACTCGCGGGTCTGACCATGCAGGTAGTCGGCGTACTTTCGGACGTCGCGACGGCCCTGCTGGACCTCGCGGAAGGCGACATCGTCGCGCATGGGATGAAGTCCATCGATGGGAAACTGGGGGTGATGCCAATCGATGAGCGAGTGGTAGAAGCCGACCCTGAAGTCCCGTGCGCGGAAGGCGTCGACCAACGGGCGCAGCACATCCTTGCCCCACGGCGTGTTGGGCGCTTTGTAGTCGGTGAGCGCCGAGTCCCACAGGCAGAAGCCGTCGTGGTGCTTGGTGGTGACAACGAAATACGTCATGCCCGCGTCTTTGGCCGCCTGGGCCCACGCGTCAGGATCGTAGAGGTCGGGGTAGAAGTGGTCGAAATACTGCTGGTAGTCCTCGTCGCGGATCTGTTCGCGGTTTTTGACCCATTCATGCCGGGCCGCGAGGGCGTAGATGCCCCAGTGGATGAACAGCCCGAAGCGGTCATGCATGAACCATGTCGTATCGCCCTGTGTGGAAGCGGGGGTGCGCATGTATCCTTACCACCCTTTCTTGTCTATCGATCACAATGGAAGGCGCTATTCTGTGTGGAACACCTCTCGCAACGTCATCCACCACTCGCCAGAGGCACGTTGGGGTATGCGGTTTTGCAGCGACTCGCACTTACGCCATCACTCTTGCGTCTTAGGGTCGACCACCAGCTCAGCCATATCGGCCTCGTAATTGTCGCCGACGTACTCGAAATACCCGAACAGCAGGTTCTTGTAGCGGAAGATCGATTGGCTCATCAATGTCTCCTGGTCACACTCTACGCTCACGGTCCGCTACACGAACACCACGACTTGGTGGCCGTGCACCTCCGGTACCGTCACCCAAACCACATTATCTGCCGTCTTGTGCGTCAACGTCTCTCCACTTGGGACCAAGGACACCTGGCTCACAGGATGATCCGTCCGTACGCCTATCCGAACACCATGCAGAGGGATAATATCCTCAACGATCTCTACTCCTTCGCCACGCCGTTGAGGTACGGCATGGATCAGATGCAGGATAGTGCGCCCGCCGTGCTGGCGTAGGAGGCTCGCCTCGGCAGTGGTCGGTAAATCGGGGGCGTTCAGCACGCGCTCCGGCGCCAATTGATCGAGCAAAGCTCCCACCAATTCGCGATAATACGGGACGGCATGACGGCGATAGGCACCGAAAAGGGGGCTGTGACAGTAGATCACACGCCCACATCGGACCACGGCCGGATCGGCGCTGACATGACTGAACGGCGTGTGTTGATGCGACATGTACTGGCTATGCGAGCGAGTGAAATAGGGAACGCCGACCGACGCAAGCACGAGCGCGTTGTCATGAGGCCGGACGCAGCTGCCGCGATCGTACAGGACTTGGTTGTACGCCCGTAGGATCGGAGCAAGCATCTCTCCGGCCACGATGTAATCGGGACTGTGCGGTGCCTCACCCAGATAGTCCAGGCCAACGTTCAGTGCGAAATGGTCGCCCTCCGGCGTTAGCCCCGCACGGTGCGTCAGCAGCAACGCTCCGCCATTGTCGAGGTATCGCCGCACCTTCGCCGCGAGGTCCGTTGAGAAAGGTACGTCATCCGGCGCGATCAGAACCTTATAGGGTGTGAAGTCCGCCGCAGCGTCGAGGAACTGGAAAGGCCGGTGGAGTTCCATGAGCATGCGCACCGCCCCTTCGTCGATATCGCGGCCGACGACATGGAACCGGGGCCCCGTCTCAGCCAGTAAGACGCCGATCTCCTGAACCGGCGCAACATCAACGGTCCATGGCTCGACCGCTTCGACCTGCGCATACACCTTGCCCAGGCGTTCGTAAGCCGCCGCGTCCAGCCTGCCGCCCGGATGTAATTGGTCGCCCACGGAACAGGCCGCCCCTGTCGCAAGCATGCGGGCACACTCGTACTGCAAGGCGGCCTCGGGCTTGAGGCTCCCGAAGTCGGCCCAGCTCTTGTGGAAAATGCCGGTCATCCCTAGTAGGGGTAGCCCCAGCGTCTGGAAGTAGGCGGCGAAGATCGGGTAGTGGTTATACCCCCATTGCACCGAGGGGAGGGACTCGATCTCGATGTGGGTATAGGAGGGCAACTCGGCGCGCGAGCCCGCTGCGGGGTCACGATCGGGCCGCAGCCGACTGTTGAAATACACCGTACCCTCTGGGCTGTACGTACGGACCAGATCGTGGGCGCGGGCCATGAAGTTTCGTTCGAGGCGCAGCGCCCAGGCGGCGACCTCGTGAGGATTGGTCTCGTCGATGCCGTCCTCGCGCATGCGCCTGAGCCGATACGTGGAGCCATAGCCGTCGAGATCCTGGCGCACAATGTCGAAGAAAACCCCATCGACCGGCTGATAGCGCCGGATCACCTCTTCCGTCTGAGCCAGCACATAGTCGGCATAGGGGCTGGCCAGGTCCATCATCCGCCACCCCATGACGTCGAAGGGTCCTTTCCCGACGAAACGGCCCTCCCGGTCGACCTGGCGCCATTCGGGGTGCTCGTCGGCCATGTGCTCGTCCCACCCGACGCTCATGTAGACCGGGGCGCGGACACCAATGCCGTGCAGGGCCTCGATCTGCGCACCCAGTAAATCGAAGGTGAGCGACGGATGCATCACCCCGACCTCCGTCGGATAGTAGCTCATGCCGTGGTGGCACTTCGCGAATACCGTCACACTATTGACGTGCGCGGCCTGCATGATGCGGGCGAACTCCTCGGCGTCGAAGTCCTTGCCGACATCGGGGATACTGGGTGCCGTGTGGAAGTCGAGGTGTACCTGCCGAATGCGCAAATGTGAGGCTCGTTTCATCTCCACCCTTCACTGTCACAGGTTGTTCTCTCTGATGCCGTCATCGCTCGCGACGCCTAGCGGCCGCCCATCCCTGTCAGCGAGACACCCTGGACGAACATCTTCTGAGCAAAGAAGAAAATGACCAGGATCGGCACGACCGCCAGAACCGAGACCGCCATCAACTGGTTGACGACCGTGACAAATTGCCCCAGGAACAGGTTGAGCCCGAGCGCGATCGTGTATAGGTCTTGTGAACGCAGATAGATGAGCGGGTCAAGCAAGTTGTTCCAGTTGCCGATGAAGGAGAAGATTGCCACCGCTCCTAGCGCGGGCTTGGACAACGGTAGGATGACGTTCCAGAAGACTCGAAGGAAGGACGCCCCGTCCATATAGGCCGCCTCGTCGAGTTCGCGTGGGATGCCCATGAAGAATTGGCGCAGCAGAAAAATAAAGAAGGGATAGCCGAACCAGGCCGGCACGATGAGCGGGCCAAGGGTGTTGACCCACCCGAGTTGTTTGAACAGGATGAATCGCGGCACCATGGTGACTTCATTGGGGATCATCATCGTGCCCAACACCAACAGGAACAGGAGATCACGCCCCCGCGCGCGCAGCCGGGAAAAGCCAAAGGCGACCAGCGAGCATGATACGACGTTTCCGATCACGTTGGCACCCGTGATAATGACCGAATTCTTCAGGAAGGTGGTGAACGGCAGGGCCGTCCAGCCATCGATGTAGTTGTGCCACTGGAGCGAGCCGGGCAGGAAGCTCGGCGGATAGGCGAACACCGCGCTGGAGACTTTCAGGGATGTGGAGAGCATCCACACAAGCGGCAGGAGGAAGACGATGGACCCGACGATAAGCAGGCCATAGACCAGAGTGTTATGCAGCATCCGCAGCATGCGCATGCTGCCGAAAGCGCCACGCGTGTGAGTTTGGGGCAGAGTGGCTGCTATGGGTCCGGTTGTTTTGTTCATGACGTACTCCTCCTTACCCCTTCGATTGGCCTTCGTAGTAGACCCAGCGGCGCGCCAAGACTAGTTGTATCAGTGTAATAGCGAGCAGGATCAGGAAGAGCACCCACGCCAAGGCGGAGGCATAGCCCATATCAAAATCCTCGAATGCGCTGCGGTAGAGATAGAGCAGATACACCAGCGTCGCATTCGCCGGTCCCCCATTCGTCATCACGTACATCTGGATGAAGGCCTGGAAAGAGCCGATGACACCCACGATCAGGTTGAAGAAGATGATTGGTGATATCATCGGCACGGTGACGTGTCGGAACTTGGATAGGGGACCGGCGCCGTCGAGTGACGCGGCCTCGTAGAGGTGTACGGGAATGCCTTGTAAGCCGGCGAGGTAGATGACCATGGATCCGCCGATGCCCCAGATACTCATGATGATCATGGCCGGCATGGCCCAGGTGGGATCACTCAGCCATTGCGGTCCCGTGATGCCAACTAGGTGCAGGATTGAGTTGACCAGCCCATAGTCGGGATTGTAGATATAGCGCCATAGGATGGCCACCGCCACGCCCGACACGACCGCCGGCAAGTAAAAGATGGTACGGAAGAGTGACTGCCCTTTCACATCCTGGTTGAGGAGGAGCGCGAGGAGGAGCGCGACGATGGAGCCCAGGCCAACGCTACCTGCGGCGAAGTAGAAGGTGTTCCCCAGGGCTTGCCAGAAGAGGGGGTCGTTGACGAGGCGCTGGTAGTTGGTCGTGCCCGTCCAGGAAGGCGCGGAGAGCATGCTCCACTGGGTGAAGGAGATGATGCAGGAGGCGATCGCCGGACCGCCGGCGAAAAGGATAAAGCCGATGAGCCAGGGGGTGATGAACAGATAGAAGGCGCGTTCCTCGCGACGCGCCATCTTGCCCATCTTTGAGCGGCGACCGGCGGCGGTTCCGCGCCGCAGTAAGGCGGATGACAAGGCCATGCTGGACTCCCCCTTGACATGCATGGAAAGGTGAGAACATGCTTTGCTCTGGCTCCCCATGGGTGTCCCATGGGTGTCCCATGGGGAGCCAGAGCAAAGCATGTTCTCACATGTTCTGCGACAGCAGCGGGGTGATCGTGCTGGTGATCTGCTTAAGGGCTTGGGGAACACTCATCTTCCCCGCGACGACGAGGTCCCAGACCGATTGCGCCGCCGTCGTGATTTTGTGCCCCTGGGGACTCATGATGACGTAGGGCGTGGCGTAGGTGTTCAGCGCTTCCTGCACGACTTTGGCGTGCTGGGGAGCATACTTGGAACTGAGGTACGCCGGCCAGGCCGAGTTACGTGTGGGGCTACCGCGCCCGGTGCTGGCCCACATGAAGATCTGACCTTCGGTGGAAAGGTACTCATTGAGATAGATCCATGCCGCATCCTTTTGCTGCGAGCTGTTAGTGATACCGAAGCCGCTACCTTCCGCAGAGGTTACATGCGCCTTACAGCCTATCCGAAAAGTGGTCGTGATGGGAACGGAGCGGTGACCTCGGAGACAAGACGGCCCCCACCGACCTCGCTGGAGTGTCCTGGGTGGCAGTCCACCCTCCGCGCGCACACACGGTGCCCGGCCCACCCACTTTTCGGATAGGCTGTTAGGGCCGCGCGGCCAGTGGGCGACATCCCATTTGAACTTGGCATTCTGATTGAGGTTCGGCGTGTACCACGATCCATAACTGGTCATAGCTACCTTGCCGAACAGGAAGGGGTCGGCCCCCGGCATGGCATTCGCCTCCGCTGGGCTGGGGACCAGCCCTTTCTGCTGGAAATCAAACCACCATTCCATGGCTGCGACGGCTGCCGGTTGGTCGAGATAGCACTTGGTTTCCTGCGGCTCATTGAGGTACTGTGCCCCAAACGGCATCAGCGCGACAGGAGCCAAATCCGCGCTCCCTGGACTAGGCACAGCGCTGAAGCCGAATGTTTTCTCCGGTCCCTTGCCATGAGTGAGCCCCTGAGCCACCTGCTTCATGTGCTCGAGCGTCCAGTCCGCAGTCGGATAGGGCATCCTGGCCTTGTCAAAGATGTCCTTGTTGTAGAACAGGATAATCGGTCCGGTATCGTAAGGGATGGCATAAAGTTGCCCGTTCTTCTTATAGGCAACCATGGACGGTTTGGTGAAGTCGTGGATGTTGAAGTCTGGCTGTTTGGCGATATAGCTGTCGAGCGGGATGAACGTGCCCAGTTTGATAAAATTCTGTGCCCACGCATACTGAGTGAACATCACGTCGGGCAGGCTACCCCCCGCTGCTTGTGTGAGGTACTTAGTGAGGTAGTTGGCAAAAGGTGTGACCTCGGATTTGACTCTGATGTTGGGGTGGCGCTTCATGAAGGCGCGATCGAATTGCACCTGGCGCGGCCAGAAAGAGGATTCCCAGGTAAACGCGGCGTTGATTGTCACCGGTGACTTGGGCTCCGGTACGACCGTCTTGGGCCAGCCACTCTCACTAGTGGCTAGCGCGGATAGAGCATCGGCCTTCGAGAGGATAGTCGTGAGGGCCATCGTACTGAGCCCTAGCTTGGCCCCTATCGCCAGGATGTCGCGCCGGCTCACATGTTGCTTGGCAAGTTCGCGCACATAGTCTTCGCATTGATTGTCCATCGTACATCCCTTCTCTACCACCATTGGCGAGAATCTTAACATAACGAAAATGTATCATTGCGTGGGGTAATCTATGATCGTTGCTCTATCACCTCCTTTCCACGGAGTAGATATGCGTCAACGCTAGGACCGCCTCACCGCGCTGATTGATCGCCGTGCAAAGCTCGTCGACAAAGCCCTGGCGTGGTCGCTTGGAGTCGTCGCGCTTCTCTTGGATTGAGGCATCGACATGGATCGTGTCGCCGATAAAAACGGGGCGGATAAAGCGGATGTGGTCATAACCGTAGCTGAAGGCGACGGGATTAATATGGTCGGCTGTCAGGCCGACTGCAATCGAGAGCACGAGCGTTCCGTGCGCGATGCGCTGCCCGAACGGCTGTGTCTTGGCCCACTCGGCATCCATATGATGAGGAAAAAAGTCTCCAGTCTGGCCGGCGTGGATCACGATATCTGTCTCCGTGATCGTGCGCCCGGTGGTGCGACGGGTGTTACCGATGTGATAGTCCTCGAAGTACACCGGCATCGTGTTCACTGTTCATCTCCAAAGAGCGGTTTGTGCTCACCGAGACGTGGCGCCGCGACAGAGGATGTCACGACGGTGCCGTCGATGCGGATGGGACAGCGGGTGGTGACGAAGCTGGCGTCATCCCGACTCACTTGCTGCAGCATGTCCAGCGCTTTGAATCCCTCGTGTTCCAGCAGGCGTGGCCACGTATAAACGTCGGCGCACCACATGTCGGCGGGTTCCAGGATGGCGAGCCAATGGGAGGTCGTCGCGTTGCGCAGATGCTTTGCCAGTCGGGCTTTAATCTCGTCGCGTTCGGTAAACCAGCTATCGGGATCTCTGTATGCTACGAGAGCAGGGAGATCAAGCAATTCCCCGAGTGTAGGAATCGATCCCATGGCAATCGCGATAAATCCATCCGCCGTGGGGTAGATGCCGTATGGGGCGGGGAGGTACGGGTGCCCGTTGGCAAAGAGGCTGCGTTCAGGCAGCGGGCCGCCGTTGAGGTAAGTGGTCAACCCTTCGAATTGGAAATCGAGCGCTGCCTCCATCAGGCTGACGTCGACCTGTCCGCCGCGTCCGGTGACGCCACGGCGCACGAGCAGGGCCAGGATGCCTTGGACGAGATGACAGCCGGCGAGGGTATCTATAATGGAGAGACCGAAGGCGAGGGGCGGCTCGTTGCCGTTGCCGTTGAGCCATGGCAGCCCCGAGAGCGCCTGGACGACAAGGTCCTGGCCTGGTTTATCTCGCCATGGTCCTGTTTCGCCAAAGCCGCTGACCGACGCGTAGATAAGGCGCGGATTATGCTCCCCGACGCGCGCGTAATCCAGACCGAGCTTTGTCATGACCTGCGGGCGGAAGCTTTGGATCAGCACGTCGGCGCGGGCCACAAGCTCACGCACGCGCTCCAGATCTGTCGGATCTTTCAGGTCGACGGCAAGGCTCTCTTTATTGCGGTTGATGGCATGGAAGAGCAGGCTGTCACCGTCCAGATCGAGATTGGACAGCCGCAGCTTGCGCCCAGCCTCGCCCCCATGGCGGCGTTCGACCTTGACGACCCGCGCCCCCCAATCGGCGAGACGCAGGGCGGCATAGGGGCCAGCCAGGAATTGGCTGAAGTCAAGGACCAGGAGACCATCCAGAGGTAGTACCACATCCTGTGCCATACGCTACAGTCCTTACCCAAGTTAATTGGTGGGATCGGTTCCACAAAGCTAGCGTTGAACACATGTATAACACGGACTCACCGTAATGTCAACACGCCGGGCCCGCCGCCCAGGGTCTGTGAAAAGTCAGGCAGAGCGGGTCCTGGGAACTCTGGGCACAAGGAAGCGGAGGGCTTTGGTGGGGCGGGAGCGGAGGTGCTGACGGAAGGCAGCGATTTCGTCAGTGCCGGTGCGGCGGATGAGGGTGAGGACGAGATTGCGGCAGGCGGCCATGATTTGGGGGGCCGGGCCGCTGCGCAGGTGGGAGCGATCCTCGCCAAAGGTCAGGTCGCGCAGCCAGTGGCGGCTCTCAATACGCCAATGCCCGCGTATGAGCGCGAGCAGACGGTCAGGGTCCGCGTGGCGGGGGGAGAGGCTGGTGATGAGATAGACGGTTTCCGTCGTCGTTTTCTCCGTCGTGCGGACGGTACGGACGAGGCGGGCGATCTGGGCGATGCGCGGGAAGGGGAAATAGGTGCGCAGGTAGCCGTTGAGGCGGGTGCTTGCACAGAGGGTGCGCGTGTCGGTGCGGCCGCGGCGGCGATCAATCGTCTGGGCGGTGCGCATGGTGGCGTGCGGATCAGTGAAATAGGCCGCCAGTTCGGCGCGCAGACGCGGTTGGTTGTCTTTGACCGTGAACAGATAGGCGGCGCCGTGGTCGAGGATGCATTGCGCCAGGGCGGTTTGCGTATGCAAGGCGTCGGCGGTGACGACCCGCCCGCGCAAGGCGAGATGGGGGAGGAGTTCTTGGGCCACGGGGATTTCGTTGGTCTTGTCGCTGATACGCACCTGCACGAGCGTCTCCTGCGTGGTGTGCGTGGACACCGAGAGCAACGGGGGGGCCGCCTGCGTCGCCGTGCGGGCGCCGCGCACGACCTTGCCATCGAGCGCAAGGGGCTCGCGATCGCGCAGGGGACGCGTCTGCTGCACCCAACACGCCAGCGCCCGCTCGATATGCGCCACCGAGAGCCGGGGCAGCAGACGCCGATAGAGCGAGCCCGTTGGCGTCAGATGGCGGCGGGGTCCGCACACACGGGCCAAGACGCTGCGCTGATCCCGCGTCCAGCGCCCTACCGCCTCTAGCGAGTTGCAATCGCACCACAGCGCGGCCACCAAACAGATCAGGAGGAAGGGCAGATCATAGCGTTGCCCGCGCCGTTTGCGCGGGTCGGGGATCGACGCGAAGGCCGCCTGCAGCGTGCGCAAGCTCGTATCGGTGAACAAATGGGCGCGCTCCGTCGCGCTCAGGTCGGCAAAGAAGGACGGCACGGACGTATCCTGCATAGGGGATGGTCTCCTGCTGATAGTCTGGTTGGTGTGACACCCTTAACCCTACCATCGGCTGACCATCCCCCTCTACATCGACTTTTCACAGACCCTGGCCCGCCGCCGCTCCCCCGCTGTCCAGCGCGGGTTGATGTCGTACACGGTCTCGCCTGCGGCCACCAGGTGCTGGGCCCAGCCCGCCGGGCTGTTCGGCCCGCGCCACCGGTCAATCTCGCGGCCCGCGTCGTCGAGGGCGACGGACGCGTGCACACTCTTATGGGCGTCTACTCCGATGGTGATCATGTCTTCCTCCTTCCTGGTCTCCATCCGGCGCGGCTCCGCGGCGGACAGGGCTCTCTCGGGTCAACGAGGAGCAGGCTCCTATCAGGTCACACCGGCGGAGCAACGCGCGGGGGCGACAGGTCAGGCCAAGGGCACGAAGCCCGCGACTGCGTGGGTCAGCCTCCCGCACGGTGCCCTACCTCTATTCTGACAGAGAGCGACTGCGGTCGCATGGCAGACCACGGGCACTGCGGTGCCAGGGTGGGCGCGTCAGCGTGCCGCATTCGGGGGTAACACCCGACCGCAGTCGGCGGTAGTTTGCCATGCGACCGCAGTCGCAGGCTCCCGTCCGCTCGATTCCACTATTTTAAGGTGCACCCATATCGCACCCATATCGCTCTATCGCTCTGCCGCCCTTATTAACGCGATTTAGCCCCTATTGACAAAAACGAGATACTGCGTGATAGTATTGGGAGGCTAGGTAATGTGGAAGCGCTCCCACGAAGCTACTAACACTACTTTGGCGACTTCCAAAATCGCCATACATATCGACCAATTAGCATCGTGTCTGACGCTGTTTGCGTGGCTCGCAGAGCGTCGTCACCGGTTACTATGTCCAGGCATCGAGTTGCAAAAACAGCATCACGCCAAAGTAGGGCTAAGCACATGACCATAAGTTCGACACGGTTTTCGCGCTTGGATCACGCGCAGATTAGGCCATGCCAGACTTGTAGGCATCTGTTTAGCACTACTTTGGCGTGATGCCGTTTTCTCGGCTTAGCGTCCAGGCGTAGTAGCTGGTTGCGAGTGCTCAGCGAGCCGCACAACCACTATTAAGTACGATGCTCACTGGTCAATGTGGCTAGCGATTTTGGAAGTCGCCAAAGTAGTGTTAGCATGCTGCCCGATTAAGACGAGGGCGTGACGGCATACCGCAGTGGCAGCTAGGCGAGGAAGATGTCGCGGAGAAATGGGCACTTAACGATTCAGGATATCGCGTGTATGGCGGGTGTATCGCGCTCGACGGCCTCGCGCGTCCTGACCAGCCATCCGCGTGTCAGCCCTGGGGCGCGCGAAGCCGTGTTGGGCGTTATCGCCGAGACCGGCTACCGGCCGAGCCGCCTCGCACGGTCACTCGTGCTCGGCCGCTCGTCTCTCGTGGGCGTGGTCGTGCCCAGCATTAGCACCGCTTTCTACGCCGAGCTGATCCGGGGAGTCGAGGAGTCCCTGGCCGATGAGTTCACCCTCGCCATTGTCAGTACGGAGGACGACGAACAGATGGAGCGCCGGGCTTTCGCGCGCTTGCATGAAGCGCGCGTCGCCGGCTTGATTGTCTCCACCTTTCGCCACCAAGCGCAGGATCTCTTTCCACAGGACATACCCGTCGTGTTCGTCAACCGGGCGCCGCGCGAGCCACGCCATAGCGTCGTCACCTCCGACGACGTCCACGCGGGCTACCTGGCCACGTCGCTTCTGCTCCAGCAGGGACATGGCAAGATCGGCCACGTCAGCGCCTCACTGGAGCTGCCGACGTCACGGAGACGCCACGAGGGGTATGTACGGGCGATGCGTGACGCCGGCATTGAGCCGTCACCGGAGTGGAGCCGGAGCGGCGAGATCAGCTTAGGGTTTGGTCTCGAATCAGGCCAGCGCTTGATTGAGGAACAAACCGAGATCACCGGTCTGTTTACCGACAATGACATCGTAGCGATCGGTGTCATGGAGGCGCTCTGGCAGGTTGGTTTGAGCATTCCACGCGACCTCAGTGTCATCGGCTACGATGATAGCTCGCTTGCGTCGCTCACGCCCTTCTCGTTGACCTCCGTCCGTATGCATCGCAAACTGATGGGCGAGTTGGCCGGTCGCCTTGCCAAAGAGGCGATTCACGCGGGGCGCCCCGTGGACGCGCGTGACGTTGTGTTGCCGGTCGAGCTTATCAAGCGCGGTTCCGTCGGCGCGCCCCGCCGGAAACCATGCCTACAGGCGAGCGCTCGCCGTCGGTCGGCGCGGTGAGCATACCGACGAACCAGTGTGGACGAGTGTACGTTAGGCAAGGAGGTCATCATGGTCGAGCTCCGTGGTATCACCTGGGATCACCCGCGCGGATTGGCGCCGATGCGCGCGACCGCCGCGGCCTACGCGCACGACCATCCGGACGTGCGCATTACCTGGGATGCTCGCTCTCTCCACGACTTCGGCGCACGTCCACTCGATCAGATGGTTCATGACTATGACCTCCTCGTCATCGACCACCCCTTCGTCGGAACCGCCGCGCGGGGCGGCTATCTGGCGCCGCTCGATGAGTATCTGCCTACCGCGTTCCTCGCCGCACAGGACGCGCAGAGTGTCGGGGCGAGCCACCGCAGCTATACCTATGCTGATCATCAGTGGGCGCTGGCCATCGATGCCGCCGCACAGGTCGGCGCGTATCGGCCCGACCTGCTCACGGCCATCGGGGTCACGGTCCCGCGCACATGGGATGATGTCTTTGCGCTGGCGCGGCGACGCGCTGGTCCGCGCGTGGCCCTCCCCTTGACGCCGGTCAACGCCATCTCCAGCTTCCTCACGCTCTGCGCCAATCATGGTGAGCCCGCCGGGAGGGAGGCGACACATGTGGTCAGTCGCGCCATGGGTCGGACGGCGCTCGATATGTTGCGGCGACTCGTCGCGCTCGCCCACCCCGCGTCCCTGGATCTCGACCCGCCGGCGATGCTCGACCGCATGGCCACGACGGACGAGATTGCCTACTGTCCGCTTCTCTTCGGCTACTCCAACTATGCCCGTCCCGGCGCCTACGCACACCTGTGCCGCTTCACGAATATCCCCGCCGCAACGGACGGGGGAAAGCCATGCGGCGCGCTCCTTGGCGGCGCCGGTGTGGCCGTTTCGGCGTCCTGTCACGCCATGTCGCAGGCGTGCGCTTATGCACAGTGGGTGGTCAGCCCGGACTGCCAGCGCACCTTGTACGTCGAGGCTGGAGGGCAGCCCAGCAACCGTGTCGCGTGGACCGATCCCGCCGTCAACGCCGCCACGAGCAACTTCTTCCTAGACACGCTGGACACGCTCGACGTGGCCTACCTGCGCCCGCGTTACGATGGTTTCGCCGCGTTCCAGGACGCGGCCGGCGTCATTCTGCGCGACTACCTGCGCGACGGTGGCGATGCGCAAGGAGTGCTGGATCGCATTGACGCGCGGTATGTCGAAAGCAAACCACAAACGAGTGATTAGGGACTAGTGTTTGGTTGGGATCCCAAACGAGCCACTAACCACGAGCCACGAGCCACGAGCCACTAAAGGAGGAGACCATGCGTGACGATTGGCGCGTGACGGCGGAGTTGCCGATGCCCGCTCGTCGCGATTACCCCATAGCTATCGTGGGTGCCGGCGGTATCGTCAACGACGCCCATTTGCCGGCCTATCGCAAGGCGGGCTTCAACATTGTTGGCATCTACGATATGCGGGTTGACAAGGCCACCGCGACCGCCGCCCGCTACGGCATCCCAACGGTGTACGCGAGTCTGGACGAACTACTTGCCGGCTCCGCGGCCATTGTCGACGTTGCCGTCCCCGCGCGGGAGAACCACGCCATTGCTACACGCGTCGCCCGTGCGGGCAAAGCGCTGCTGCTCCAAAAGCCGTTGGCGGAAGATATAGCGACAGCGGAGGCCATTGTCGCCGTCGTCGAGGAGGCGGGGATAGTCGCGGCGGTCAACCAGCAGGCGCGTTGGATGCCGGCGGCGCTGGCAATGCGCGAGTTGATCAGGCGCGGCCTGCTGGGCGAGGTCTACCAGGTCTCTTTTCTTATCAACGTGCTCACCCCCTGGGAGCTGTGGCCGTGGATCGTTGCGGGAGAGACCGTTGAAGTCATGTATCACTCCATCCATTATCTCGATACGATCCGCGCTCTGCTCGGCCGTGAGCCGCTGCTTATCTTCGCCGACGGCAGTAGTGTCCCCGGTTTCGCGACAAAGGGCGAAACGCGCACGACGATCCAGTTGATCTTCGATGGGAAGGTGCGCGCGACCGTGGTGGACACGCACCACAACATCGGCGGCCTGGACGATCAGTACGCGGTCTTCCGTGTCGAAGGCACGGAGGGGAGCGCCGTGGCCGAGTTGGGATTGCTCAAGAACTATCCGACCGGTGTCCCCGATAGCTTCCGCTACATGAGCAGGCGTCTCCAGCCTGAGACCTGGATCACCCCCCACCTCGCCGGCAGTTGGTTTCCCGATGCGTTTATCGGGACGATGGCCAGTGTGATGCGGGGTATCGAAGGAGTCCCCGGCGCCCCGGAAACAGCGGTGCGCGACAACCTGGGCACCCTACGCGTCGTCCTGGCGGCGTATCGATCCATGGCCGAGAGGCGCGCCATTGACCCTTCGTCACTCTAGTATAAGCGCCTCGTAAGGTGGAAAGGAGGCAAAAAATGACGGCCGCGGATAGAACGCGATTACATCTGGTCGGGCGTGCTTTCGTGGGTTTCGAGCGGGCGTTGGCCGCGCAAGCTGCGGCCTTCGAGCAGGCGCACCCAGGGGTGGAGGTGGTACGACGTTTTCGTGAGCCACAGGACCTCTACGACAGCACGGTCGCCCACGCCGAACTGGCGAGCGGGGCCATCGACGTGACGCTCACGCTGACCGACTGGCTGCCCGAAGCGATGCGGCGCGGATTGCTCGCGCCGCTCGATCCCTTGCTGGAGGCGGACCCGCCGCAGGACTGGCCGGAGGGTTGGCCGCCTAGTCTGCGCGGCCTACAGCGTGACGCGGCTGGACAGACCTACGCCTTACCCTATCACGACGGCCCCATGATGTTCATCTACCGCCGTGACCTCTTCGACGAACCGCGCGAGCAAGCCGCTTTTCAGGCGCGCTATGGACAGCCCTTGCGCCCACCCGAGACATGGTCGGAGTACCTGCGCATCGCGCGGTTCTTCACGCGGCCGGACCAGAACATGTATGGCGCCGTCGCCGCCGGCCTGAACGACGCGCACAACAATAGTTCATCTTTGCAATAGGAGTTGAGACGCATGGCCCCCTCCCCATCGTTCCGATTAGGCCGCCCGGTACCGCTGTTGGCGGTCGAGGCGGCGGTTGACCAGACCAACCACGGCGCGCGTC
>JAABUU010003826.1_pt1 | contig 18623 bp, 17 predicted proteins | sample 5559301 | NCBI WGS metagenome assembly JAABUU01 (sample SAMN10711884, study PRJNA513360) | rock metagenome | isolation source: Antarctica rocks | place: Antarctica: Victoria Land, Richard Nunatak white | reverse complement strand
GTTTTCAGGATCTGCGACGCGATCTGGTAGGGGTCCCCCTGGGAGTTGGGGCGGCGATCCTCGAGGTAGCCCTTGTAGCCGTTGTTGGCGAAGCTGTGCGGCACCCGGATCGACGCGCCACGATCGGCGACGCCGTAGCTGAACTGGTGGATCGACTGGGTCTCGTGTTTCCCGGTCAGCCGCATGTGGTTGTCCGGACCGTAGACCGCGATATGGTCTTCGCGCGCCGTCTCGAAGGCGGCCATCAGCTTCTCGAAATAGCCCTTGCCACCTGTCTCGCGCATATAGGCGGTCGAGAAATTGGCGTGCATGCCGGACCCGTTCCAGTCGGTGTCGCCCAGCGGCTTGCAGTGGTACTCGATGTCGATGCCGTATTTCTCGGTGAGCCGCTGCAGCAGGTAGCGCGCCATCCAGACTTCGTCGGCGGCCTTCTTCGAGCCCTTCCCGAAAATCTGGAACTCCCACTGGCCCTTCGCGACTTCCGCGTTGATGCCTTCGTGGTTGATGCCGGCCGCGAGGCAGGCATCGAGATGTTCGTCGACGATCTTGCGGGCGACGGGTCCTACGTTGCTGTAGCCGACGCCCGTGTAATAGGGACCCTGCGGCGCCGGATAGCCGGACTCGGGAAAGCCGAGCGGCCGGCCGTCCTTGTACATGAAATATTCCTGCTCGAACCCGAACCAGGCGCCGGGGTCGTCGAGGATGGTGGCGCGCTTGTTCGACGGGTGCGGGGTCCTGCCATCCGGCATCATGACTTCGCACATGACGAGTGCGCCATTCTTGCGCTCGCTGTCGGGGTAGACCGCGACGGGCTTCAGCACGCAATCCGAGCTTCGACCTTCCGCCTGCAGGGTCGAACTTCCGTCGAAACCCCACAGCGGCAGCTGATCCAGCGTCGGGAAGCCGGAGAATTCCTTGATCTGGGTCTTGCCGCGGAGGTTCGGGACCGGGGTGTAGCCATCGAGCCAGATGTATTCCAGCTTATATTTCGTCATCGCATTCCTCTCATCGGTTTCCTGGCGCGCGGTCGAAAGCAGGCCCGAGTGGGATCTCGCCACTGCCGACTGGAGCCGGCAAAGCATTTACTATGCCACCGGCCGGGCGCTCACGCCGGCCACCGGGCTGTCCTCGTGTTCGGACCGTGTCGGTTTGCTCATCGGATGTCGTGCCGCAGAAATGAGCGGGCGGCAGCACCGTCGAGGCATTTCGGTCGTCGAACGTGCAGTGTTGCGGCGATGCGCGGCCCGGATGAGGAAAGGCGCGGCACTCATGGTCCAAAGATCGACCAGCTCATGCGAACTGCGAGGCGTTCCAGCGCGATCCGGCCGAGATGGGAATTGCCCGCTGTGTCGAGGCCGGGCGACCAGACCGCGATGGACGCCTTGCCGGGCGCGACCGCCAGGATACCGCCGCCGACCCCGCTCTTGCCGGGCAGGCCGACCCGATAGGCGAATTCTCCGGATCCGTCGTAATGCCCGCACGTCAGCATCAGCGCATTGATGCGCCGCGCGCGCTCGGGCGGCACGACCGACAGTCCGGTCGAGGGATTGCGCCCACCATGGGCGAGGTAGCGTGCCGCGAGAGCGAGTTGCCGGCACGACATGGCGATGGCGCAGTGGTGGAAATAGACGCCGAGCGTGAAGTCGACGGGGTTCTCGATCACGCCGAAGGACTTCATGTAATTCGCAAGAGCGGTGTTGCGAAACCCGGTGCGCTTTTCCGAAGCCGCTACTGCCCCATCGATCGTGATCGACGGATCCTGGGCAAGAAACTGCATGAACCTGAGGATCTCGCCCAGCGATTCGCGAGGTTGATGTCCCGACACGATGACATCCGTGACGGTGATCGCGCCCGCATTGATGAACGGGTTGCGCGGCACACCCCGCTCGCGCTCGAGCTGAACGATGGAATTGAAGGCGTTGCCCGAAGGTTCGCGGCCGACCCGCCGCCAGAGCCCGTCGCCGATCATGCCGAGCGCCAGCGTCAGGGTGAAGACCTTGGAGATGCTCTGGATCGAAAACGGGACGTCGCAGTCGCCGCCCGACGCGACCTTGCCGTCCGCGTCGATCACCGCGATGCCGAAGCTCTTCGGGTCGACCCGGGCCAATTCGGGGATGTAATGCGCGACCTCGCCCCGATCGGCCCTCCCTGCCATCTCTTGGGCGATCTCGGCGACGACGAGAGCTAGATCGGGCACGGCGTCGACCTCGCTTCGATGGGGCTGCGCAACAAACATCCCATGCTGGGCCAGATCCGGCAGTTCACGCGGGGGCCGCCTTGCCTTTCGCTTCTCCCGTCCTATCGTCGGCGTCAACACCACATCGGCGGGCGGGTGGCGGGAGGGGGCCGTAGAGCCATGGCGAACGTCGAGACGGGCGGGCTCGGTCCCGCGGGCGCGACCGAACGGGTGGACCGCGTGGCGCCGCCGCACTGGCCGGCCATCCCGTTCCACGATGCGGAGACGGAACTGACCCGGGCAGGCTCTCCCTACGCCGTGGAGACCATCGCGATCCGCGGCGTGCCGACCCGCATCTGGACGCATGCGCCCCCGACACTCCGGCATGTGTTCCTGACGGCACGCGCCTTCGCAGACCGGCCGTTCCTGGTCTACGGCGAGGAACGCGTCAGCTTCGAAGGCTTCGCGCGCGCCACGTTGGCGATCGCCGAAGCCTTGGGGGCGGCCGGCGTCGTCAAGGGTGACCGCGTCGCCATCGCCATGCGCAACCTCCCTGAATGGCCGGTCTGCTACTACGGGGCGCTGCTCGCCGGAGCGATCGCGACGCCGCTCAATGCCTGGTGGACCGGCCCCGAACTCGCCTATGCCATTGCGGATTCCGGTGCCGTCGTGGCGATGGTCGACGGCGAGCGCCTCGAGCGGCTGCGCCCGCATTCGACGGACTCCCCGGCTCTGCGGCGCGTGTTCGTGACCCGCGCCGTGTCAGGGATCGACCATCCGCGAATCCGGCCACTGGAGGAGGTCATCGGAACCGTCGCGGGCTGGGGCGACCTGCCCGATCGCACCGCGCCGGACGTGGCGCTCGACCCCGAGGACGACGCCACGCTGTTCTACACGTCCGGCACGACCGGGCAGCCCAAGGGCGCGCTCGGATCGCACCGCGCCGCCGCGTCGACCGTGATGGCTTACGGCTATTCGGCGGCCCGGAGCTGCCTGCGCCGCGGCGAGCCCGTGCCGCAGCCCGACCCCGCTGCATCGCAGCGAGCCTCGCTGATGGCGATCCCGATGTTCCACGTCACGGGCTGCCACGCGACCCTGGGCAACGCGCTATGGCGCGGCCAGAAGCTCGTGATCATGCACCGATGGGACGTCGGGGCCGCGCTGGATTTGATCGAGCGCGAGCGCTGCACGAGCGCGGGGGGCGTCCCGAGCATCGCCTGGGAACTCGCGGCGAGAGCCGGCGAGCGAGGGCGAAACCTGTCGAGCCTCGAGAACGTCACCTATGGCGGCGCGCCGGCGGCCGGCGATCTCGTGCGCGCCATCAAGGCAGCGTTTCCTCGCGCCAGCCCCGCGACGGGCTGGGGCATGACCGAGACCTCCGCCACCTTCACGCATCACATGGCCGAGGACTACGAGAACCGACCCGAGAGCTGCGGGCCGCCGCTGCCCGTTTGCGAAGTCCGCATCGTCGATGCCGCGGGCGCGACCATGCCGCCCGACACGGTGGGCGAACTCCTCGTGAAAGGACCCAATCTGGTGCGGGGCTACTGGCGCCGCCCGGACGCCGATGCCGAAACCTTCTCGGCCGGCTGGATGCGGACCGGCGATCTCGCCCGCATGGATGCGGAACAATTCATCACCATCGTGGACCGGATCAAGGACATGATGATCCGGGGCGGCGAGAACATCTACTGCGTCGAGATCGAAAACGCACTATTCGAGCACCCGGCCGTCATCGACGCCGTCGTGCTTCCCATCCCGCACCTGACCCTCGGCGAAGAGCCCGGCGCCGTCGTCACCTTGGCCGAGGGCGCGGCGGCGAGCGAGGGCGAGATCCGGGCCTTCGTGGCGCGGCGCATCGCGGCCTTCAAGGTGCCGGTGCGGATCGCGTTCTCGCCCGCCATGCTCCCGCGCAATCCGGCCGGAAAGATCCTCCGGACCCATTTGCACAGCATGCTGTCGGGAGACACCCCGACGGTCACGCCCGGCAGCCAGGACCGCTGCGGCCAACTCGGTCGACCGGCTTCCCCGGCCGACGCTTCCGAAACGTGAGCTGTGCCGCAATTCGACCTCATTCAGGGGGCGAAACGAGGGCAGGGACCGCTTGGACGTCGTCCCACACGCCGATGCCATTAACCCTTCGGAAAGCAAGCGCGGTCGTATATGCCAGGCAGTGACGGGTCGACCCGGCCATTCGTCTCCGTGACCCGTCGGGCCGCGGCAGCCTGGCGGCGCAGGTCCCGCTCGGGTCGTCGGCGTCATGATCCGGTTCCGCGAAGGTCGTGCAGTCGTTGGTCGCCGCGGTCGCTGGAGTGAAGCCCATACTGCGTGTCGTGTCCCTGCCGGGCTTTGCCACTTCATGCACGGTCGTGGCCTGCGCCCTGGTCCTCGCAGGCTGCGCGGCGCAACCCGTCCGCACGGCGGCCGAAGGCCCCGGCGAAGGCCGCTATTTCGATCCGATCCTCGGCGTCTGGGCCAGTCCGCGCGTGGTCGACGACGGTCAGCCCGTCCCACGTGGTGGCGGTGGCTATCTCGTGGGCCGGCCTTATACGATCGGTGGCCGTAGCTTCGTTCCCAACCCCAATCCGCGGGGTTACTCGGTGGTGGGCACGGCGTCCTGGTACGGTGACGCCTTCCATGGCCGTCGAACCGCGAACGGCGAGATCTTCGACAAGCGTTCCATCTCGGCCGCCCATCCCACCCTGCCGTTGCCGAGCTACGTGCGCGTCACCAATCTCAAGAACGATCGCTCGATGATCGTGAGGGTCAACGACCGCGGACCCTACCATGGCGGCCGCGTCATGGATGTGTCGCAGCGGGTCGCCGAGGCGCTCGACTTCAAGGGCGAGGGCACGGCGCGGATCCGCGTGGACTATATCGGCCGGGCCAGCCTGGCGGGCTCCGACGACGACAAGCTGACGGCCTCGCTCAGGACCGATGGCGGCCCGGCGCAGCTCGCGGGTGTCGTGCTGGCCGATCAGGTCGCCGACACGCCGCCGCCGAGCGTGCCTGCAGGGCCCGTCCAACCCTCGCCACGACAGGCGATCGTGCCCGTCCCTCCGACCGGCCGGATGCGGGGCAGGACCGTGCCGAGCAACCCGCAGCAGGACCCGTGGACGTCGTTGCGCGGTGCGGCGCTCTTTCGTGCCAAGCCCCGGGATCCGCGTTCCGCCGCCATCCTCGCGGTTTCTGCACGGCCGGAACCTGCGCGGATCGCCCGTCATCCGACGGCCAACATGACGCCCTCGGGTCCGCTCTTCGCTTCACCGGGGCAATCCGATCCCCAAGCCGACGCGATCAGCTTCGCCGCGCCGCGGCGCCGGCCCGCCCTGCCGCAGGATCACACAGCCGCGGGCGACGACACGCGCTGAGCCTCCAAGCAGGCGCCATAGACCTGGTCTCGACGAGGAACCATGCGTTCCGAAGCGATCGCGTCGGTGTATGGCCGAGAGCGAGACCTCACGACCGCTGGCATTCGGGCGGCGGGCCGCTAGAATGAAGTGCGGTACGGCCGGTGTGCCGGCCTTGGCGGAGGCGAGAGCGACCGGTGTCGACGACGATTTTGCGGTCGGTTCTGCTGACCGTGCTGTGCTGGTGCTTGGCCAAGGCCCCGGCGCGTGCGGCCGAGTCCTTCCAGACCATCGCGCCCTTTGCCCTGTTGATGGACGCCGACACGGGCAGCGTCCTGTTCGAGAAGAACGCCGACGGGCTCATGGCGCCGGCCTCGACCACCAAGATCCTGACCGCGGAGATCACGTTCCGAGAGATCAAGGAGGGCCGGTTGAAGCTCGACGATACCTTCCTGGTGTCGGAGAATGCCTGGCGGAGCGGTGGCGCCAAATCCGGCGGGTCCACCATGTTCTTGGTCGTGAACAGCCGCGTCTCGATTGCGGATCTGATTCAGGGCCTCGTGGTGCAGTCGGGCAACGACGCCGCGATCACGCTGGCCGAGGGGATTTCCGGATCGGAAGCGAGTTTCGCCGCGCTGATGAACCGCCGCGCCCGCGAGATCGGCATGACGAAGTCGATCTTCGCCAACCCCTGGGGCAGGGGTGACCCGAACCAGAAGGTGACGCCGCGCGACATGGCGCTGCTGGCCAATTACGTGATCCGCACCTACCCGGATCTCTACCGGTACTTCGGCGAGCGCGAGTTCACCTGGAACAAGGTGCGTCAGCTCAATCGCAATCCTCTGCTGACCATGAACATCGGGGCGGACGGGCTGAAGACTGGCGACATCGAGGAAAGCGGCTACGGCCTCGTGGGCTCCGCGGTGCAGAACGGGCAGAGACTCATCGTCGTGGTCAACGGGTTGCGCACGGCGCGCGATCGACAGAACGAGGCGTTCAAACTCATCACCTGGGGGTTCCGCGCCTTCGAACCCCGTGAACTCTACGCCGCCAACGAGGTGGTGGGCGCCGCCCGGGTCTACGGGGGGTCCTCGACCGAGGTCCCGCTGGTGGCCGGAAAGCCCGTGAGGCTGCTCGTGTCGCGCGGCGCGGGCGAGAAGCTTTCGGGCAAGATCACCTATACGGGCCCCCTGTCGGCGCCACTCGCCAAGGGCGCCCAGGTGGCGGCGCTGAAGATCTTCCGCGACGGGACCGAGATCCTCTCGCTGCCGCTTCAGGCCGCCGAGGACGTCTCGGTGGGCTCGCTTCCCCGACGCGCCCTCGACGCCGGCCTCGAACTCGGCGGCGCGGTCATCCGCCAGAACTTCCGGCATCCGTGAGCCTCGGGAGCGGCGGACCCCACCTCGGTGGCTTCATCACCTTCGAGGGTGGCGAGGGGACCGGGAAATCGACGCAGGTGCGGCTGCTCGTGGAGCGTCTTCGGACGGCTGGTAGCGCGGCCATCGCGACGCGCGAGCCCGGAGGATCGCCGCGTGCGGAACGGATACGGGACGCCCTGCTCTCGGGCGCCGTGAGGCCGCTCGGCCCGGTGGCCGAGGCCCTGATGTTCTCGGCAGCGAGGCTCGACCATATCGGAGTGACGATCCGCCCGGCGCTGGAGCGCGGTACCTTCGTGGTCTGCGACCGCTTCATCGACTCGACCCGGGTGTACCAGGGCACCCTCGGCCACGTCGACGCGGCCTTGCTGGCCGGGCTCGAGCGGGTGGTCGTCGGCGACGTCTGGCCGGACCTGACGCTGGTGCTCGACCTCGACGCTGCGACCGGGCTCGCCCGGGCCGGCGCGCGGCGCGGCACCGACGCGCCGGCCGATCGCTTCGAGCGCGAAGGGACTGACTTCCACGACCGGCTGCGACAGGGGTTCCTCGACAATGCCGAGCGCGAACCCGAGCGCTGCCTCGTTCTCGACGCCTCGCGCCCGCCCGACGAACTGGCCAGGACCATTTGGCTCATCGTCCTGGCGCGCTTTCCTGCTCTGCGCGGCGGCACCCCCGTGTCCCGGCCCGGCGAAGGGCCACGCGCGGTATGAAGGCCGGGGATACCGTGCCCGAGAGCGACAGGGTCGAGGGGGCGCCGCATCCGCGCGAGACGCAGCACCTGTTCGGCCAGGCCCGGGCCGAGGCGGAGTTGCTCGCCAGTTTCCGGGCGCGGCGGCTGCACCATGCCTGGCTGCTCGGCGGTCCGGAGGGTACCGGCAAGGCCACGCTGGCCTGGCGTTTCGCACGCTTTCTCCTCGCCAATCCGGACCCTGGCTCGCAGGCCGTGCTCGACGCCACCGACCTTTCGGTCCCAAGTCGCCATCCCGCATCGTCGAGCATCGCGTCCGGCGCCCCCGGCGATGTCGCGGTCCTGCGCCGGGCCTGGAACGAGAAGACCGGCAAGTTCTACAGCGAGATCAGGGTCGACGAGGTGCGCCGCGCGTCCGGCTTGTTCCGGCAGGCCGCGCGGGCCGGAGGGTACCGGATCTGCATCTTGGACAGTGCCGAGGACCTCAACCGCAACAGCGCCAATGCGCTCCTGAAGTTGATCGAGGAACCGCCCTCCCGGTCGCTGTTCCTGGTCATCGCGCACCATCCCGCCCAGGTCATGGCGACGCTGCGCTCGCGGTGTCGCCTGCTGGCCCTGGAGCCGCTCGGCCTCGACCATGCGACCGCGGCGCTGGCCGGGCTCGGACCTCCCTGGTCGACGGCCGAGCCCGACGTGCTCGAGCAGGCGGCGCAGCGGGCCGCTCATTCGGTCAAGGGAGCGCTCCACTTCCTCGGCGGCGACCGGCTCGCGCTCGACCGCGACACGGCCCGGCTTCTCGCGCGCTTGCCCGACGTCGACTGGCGCGATTTGCACCGCCTGGCCGACCGGATCGGCACCGACGACGACGATTTCGAGCTTCTGGTCGGCGCCGTGCTGGAGTGGCTGCACGGCAGGCTCGACGCCGGCGCGGGCCTCGACGGAACAGAAGCTCGCAACCTGCGTCGTCTTGCACCCCTGGCCGAGGTATGGGAGAAGATCCGCCGCTCGGCGCGCGACACGCTGGCCCTCAATCTCGACAAGAAATCCTTCCTGTTCTCGACATTCGCGGAACTCGCGCAGGCCACGCGCGCGCTTTGATCTCCGGCGGAACACCATCCATGGCCCCGCGCCCAACATTCTCCGTCACCTCGGCGATTCCCTACGCCAACGGGCCTCCCCACATCGGCCACGCCTACGAGCGGATCGCCACCGACGCGATCGCCCGATTCAAGCGGCTCGACGGCTACGACGTGCTATGCCTGTCGGGGATGGACGAGCATGGGCAGAAGATGCAGCAGACGGCGGCACGGGAGGGCCTGACCCCGCAGGCGCTGGCCGATCGTACAGCCGGACAGTTCCGCGCCATGAGCCGGCTCCTCGACGTCGACACCGACGACATCGTCCGCACCACGCAGGTGCGGCACCGCGATGCGGCCCAGGCGGTCTGGCGGCGCATGGCCGAGCGCGGCGACATCTATCTGTCGCGCTACCAGGGCTGGTACTCGGTCCGCGACGAGGCCTACCACGACGAGGCCGACCTCGTGGAGGACCCCGATGGCACGCGCCTGGCCCCGACCGGCACGCCGGTGGAATGGGTCGAGGAGGAAAGCTGGTTCTTCAAGCTGTCCGCCTATGCCGACAAGCTGTTGGCGCATTATGCCGCGCATCCGGAGTTCGTCACGCCGGAGAAGTATCGCAACGAAGTCGCTAGCTTCGTGAGCCGCGGCCTCAGGGACCTGTCGATCAGCCGTACGACCTTCGATTGGGGCGTGCCCGTGCCGGGCGATCCGAAGCACGTCATGTACGTCTGGGTCGACGCGCTGACCAACTACCTGACGGGAACCGGCTTCCCGGACCCGGACGATCCGCGCGCCCGATACTGGCCGGCCGATGCCCATGTGATCGGCAAGGACATCAGCCGCTTCCACGCCGTGTTCTGGCCCGCCTTCCTGATGTCGGCCGGGCTGCCGCTGCCGCGCCATGTCGTGGTCCACGGCTTCCTGTTCAACCGCGGCGAGAAAATGTCGAAGTCGGTCGGCAACGTCATCTCGCCCGCGACACTGGCCGAGCATTACGGCGTCGACGCCCTGCGCTACTTCTTCCTGCGCGAGGTACCGTTCGGCCAGGATGGCAACTACTCGCATGAGGCCATCGTGGGCCGCATCAACGCGGACCTGGCCAACGACTTGGGCAACCTCGCCCAGCGATCGCTGTCGATGATCGGCAAGAATTGCGGCGGCGCGGTGCCGGCGCCCGGCGCGTTCACGGCCGCTGATCGCGAGATGCTGGCCGAGGCCGACGCGCTGCTCGAAAGCGCGCGCGCCGCCATGACCCAGTTCGCGCCGCACGACTACCTCGGCCAGGCTTGGCGCGTGGTCGGCGCCGCCAATCGTTACTTCACCGCCGAGGAGCCCTGGATCAAGCGCAAGACCGACCCCGCCCGCATGGCGACGGTTCTCTACGTCACGGCCGAGGTGCTGCGCGAGGTGGCACTGCTCGTGCAGCCCGTCATGCCGACCGCCATGAGCAAGCTGCTCGACCTGCTTGGCATCGACGGCGGCGCGCGCAGCTTCGGCGAGTTCGGCCCCGAGCACCGCCTCGTGCCCGGCACGGCGCTGCCGCCGCCGAGCGTGATCTTCCCGCGCTACGTCGACCCGGAGGCAGGCCCGGCCGCCATCACGGCGGTGCCCTGATGCTCACCGACAGCCACTGCCATCTCGATTTCGCCGAGTTCGCGCCCGAACTCGATGCCGTGGTGGCGCGTGCCCGCGCGGCCGGCGTCGGCCGCATCATCACGATCTCGACCCGGGTCGCGCGCCACGCCGAATTGGCGCACATCGCCGAGCGCTTCGAGGACGTGTTCTTCACGGTCGGCACCCACCCGCATCAGGCCGCCGAGGAGCCCGACGTGCCTGCCGAGCGCCTCGTCGCGCTATCTCGCCACCCGAAATGCGTGGGCATCGGGGAGGCCGGGCTCGATTACCATTACGACGAGGTGCCGCGCGACGTCGCGGCCCGCGTGTTCCGCACCCACAGCGCGGCGGCGCGCGCGAGCGGGTTGCCGCTCGTCATCCACGCCCGGGAGGCCGACGACGATGTCGCGGCCATCCTGCGCGACGAGATGGGGCAGGGGCGTTTCACAGGGGTGCTGCATTGCTTCACCTCGTCGCCGGCCCTGGCCGCCACGGGGCTGGACCTCGGCCTCTTCATCTCTTTCTCGGGCGTGGTGACGTTCAAGAACTCGGAAGGATTGCGCGACATCGCCCGCGAGGTGCCGCTCGACCGCATGCTGGTCGAGACCGACGCGCCTTTCCTGGCGCCGGTGCCGTATCGCGGCAAGCGCAACGAGCCCGCCTTCGTGGGGGAAACCGCGCGCGTGCTGGCCGAGATCAAGGGGCTGGATCCGGTCGCCTTCGCGGCAGAGACGAGCCGCAACGTGGACCGGCTGTTCGGCAAGCTGCCGCCTCGTGTGGCTGTCGCGGCATGACCGGGATTTCGGAAAGCGGCACCCGCGACAGCGGCACCATCACGATCCTGGGTTGCGGATCCTCGGGTGGCGTTCCGAGGGTCGGGCAGGGGTGGGGGGCCTGCGACCCGGCGAACCCGCGCAACGGCCGCCTGCGCTGCTCGATCCTGGTCGAGCGCCGCAACATGTCGGGCGCGACGCGCGTCCTCGTCGACATGTCGCCCGACCTCCGCCAGCAATTGCTGTCCACCGGCCTCGACAGTCTCGACGCAGTGGTGCTCACCCATTCCCATGCCGATCACACCCACGGCATCGACGACATCCGGCCTCTGGTGCTGAACATGCACCGCCGCATCGAGGTCCACATGGATGCGGCAACGTCGCGCGACGTCACCGAGAAATTCGCCTATGTGTTCCGCACGCCCGCGGGCAGTCTCTATCCACCGCTCCTCGACGAACGTCGGCTGACGGCCGGCGAAGAGCGAGCCTTCACGGGGGCAGGCGGGTCGATCGTCATGCTGCCGTTCCGGCTCGACCACGGCGAGATCGACGCGCTGGGCTTGCGGGTCGGCGGCGTCGCCTACACGCCGGACCTCAACGGCATCCCGCCGGAGAGCGAGGGCTCCCTCGAAGGCCTCGACCTGTGGATCATCGACGCGTTACGCCACAAACCCCACCCCAGCCACTTCTCGTTGCGCGAGGCCCTCGATGCGATCGCCCGGTTCAAGCCGAGGCGGGCGGTGCTGACCAACCTGCACACCGATCTCGACTACGCAAAGCTCAGGGCAGAGCTGCCGCCCGGCGTCGAGCCGGCCTATGACGGCATGGCCCTGCCCTTCGCCCCATGACCACGCCGGATCAGGCCGAGCACGGCGCCGTTCCGCCCGGTTACCTGCGCGAGACCGTGACATCGCTCGAAATGTTCGCCTGCCCGCCCGACGCCATGATGGCGCCCAGGATGCCTCACGGTACCCGCGTCGACCTCGTGGTCGAGCCGAGCGTGGCCTTCTACCGGTTCCTCTACGACACTGTGGGCGAGGCTTGGCTCTGGGGCGCGCGGCGGCGCTGGAGCGACGCGTCGATCGCCGAAACGGTTCAGCATCCCCGCAACGAACTCTGGTTGCTGGTCGCGGATGGTGAGCCGGCCGGTTTCGCCGAACTCGACCGTCGCGTCGCCGGCGAGGTGGAACTCAGCTATTTCGGGCTCATGCCGAGCTTCATCGGCCGCGGGCTGGGGCCCTGGCTGCTGCGGTTCGCCCTGCACAAGGCCTGGTCGGCCGGCCCGAGGCGGGTCTGGGTGCATACCTGCGACCTCGACCACCGGGCGGCGCTGGCCCTCTACCGGCGCGAAGGCTTCGTGCCGTTCCGCACGCACGACGTCATCGTGATTGATCCCCGAGCGACCGGCCACATCCCGCGCCACGTGCAGCCGCACAGGCCCATCGTCGAGCCGTGACGGCGCGGCTCACAGCACACCAACGTAAGCGGCCGCGATGTCCTCGGGCGAGAAGCTGTCCTGGATGCGCGCCGCGGATGCGCGCCGCGAAGGGGTCGGTTCGGGCGGGTTCTGCATCGTGGTTGCGGGCCTCGTCGGAACGGGTCGACAATCGCCTCGTGCACGCGGTGTCGTGCCTGGCAAGCCGGGCCGGGCAGGGCGCGGGATCGGGGCAGGGGGGTCCACCCTACCCCGGTACCGATGTTGAAAGTGCGGCCGACGGGTACCGGTTCAGGGTTTCGACACCGATTGCGGGCACGCTCATCACGGTCACACGCCAGCGCCCGGCATCCAGCATTCCGCGATCGCGGCCTGGGAGCCCGTGCCGCGCGGCGATCACGGCCCGGTGGCATCATGACAAGGCTATCGCTGAAGCCGGCAGGTTCGAGACGATCACGTGCATTCCATAATATTCATTATGCGAATTACCTTATAGCTGCACCCTGCCCTGTGTGGACCATGCTCAAGCCCGGCACCCCGGCATCCGCTCCTCGGCGGTCTCGCATCGTTGTGGCCAAGCCTCGAGCGTCGGATCACCTGAACTCGGCTCCAAAAGCCCTGATTTCGCGCCGGAATAGCGGTGGCGAAGGCTGGCAAAATGCGATAGCGTCCTCTGGAGACGTGGGTTCGGCTTTGTCCGTGCCTCGTTCGCCGGATCTCAAGCGGACCGGTATGGCGCGCGGTTCGCATCTAGCCCGTGCTGACGGGATAGATGCGGTGCCGAGGCGGCTCGCTTTGGTCGGGGATCGCGTCATCGAACGCGCGGCCCCGATTGTACGGTAGGCCTGCAACGGCCGTTGCAGGGTTGGGATGCGTGATCACACATGCGTCGACGTCGGGTCGGGGCCATGGTCACGAGGTACGGCGGTTGGGTTGAAGGCAAAGACGAGCTGGCGACATGAGCAAAGGTAAAGATTTCCGGGGACCGAGGAAGCGGGGCTTCGACGACGACATGCCGTCGTCACCCTACGAGTCCCGCCCGTCCCGCCCTGCGTCACGCCCGTTCGGCGGCGGTGCACCCGGCGGTTTTGGCGGCGGTGGCGACATGATGGCTGCGCCTCCGGCCGGCCCCACCGTCGATGCCGTCGTAAAATGGTTCAAGGCCGATAAGGGCTTTGGCTTTGTCGAGCTGTCGAACGGGGCGGGCGATGCCTTCCTGCACATCGGCGCCATTCAGTCCGCCGGTTACGAGACCGTACCTCCCGGCGCCAAGCTCAAGGTCATGGTGGGGAACGGGGCCAAAGGCGCCCAGGTCACGCGTGTCCTCGAGGTCGATACCGCGGGCGCCGTCGAGCGCGCGCCTCAGCGATCTTTCGACAGCCCGCGGCCGCCGCGCCGCGCGCCCGACCCGTCCACCGCCATCCAGGTATCCGGCAAGGTCAAGTGGTTCGACGACACCAAGGGCTTCGGCTTCGTGTCGAGCAACGACGGCGGCAAGGACATCTTCGTCCATATTTCGATCCTGGGTCCGGCCGGCTTGTCCCACCTGGCCGAAGGCCAACCCGTTTCCATGCGGGTCGTCGATACGCCGAAGGGACGCGAGGCTCTTTCGATTTCGGTCGAGTGAGCTGAGCCCACCATCCTTCGTGCCCGGTCCTCACCTGGGCACGAACCGGAGCTGTCGTCCGGCCTGTGCCCGCGGATCCTCCCCGCGGGCATTTCCATGTCGTCCCGCCGCTCCGGATCCAGGCACCCTATGACGCCGTCCCGCGACATCGCCCGGCTCCTCGAGATCATGGCGGCGCTGCGCCATCCCCGAACGGGCTGTTCGTGGGACCTCGCCCAGACCTTCGCGTCCATCGTCCCCTACACGATCGAGGAAACCTACGAGGTTGCGGACGCTGTCGAGCGCGGCCACCGGGAGGACTTGCGCGAGGAACTCGGGGACCTTCTGCTCCAGGTCGTCTTCCAGGCCCGGATCGCCGAGGAGGAGGGAAGCTTCGATTTCGGTGGCGTGGTCGAGGCCGTCACGACCAAGCTGGTCCGTCGTCATCCGCATATCTTCGGCGAGAAGCGCGATCTCTCGCCCGATGAGGTGAAGGCGATCTGGGCCGCAATCAAGCTCCAGGAGAAGGCCGAGCGCGCGGCCCGGGACCAGACCCGGCAAGCCGATGACGTAACGACCGGCAGCACGCGAGCCGAGCAGGGCAGCTTGGGGCTTTTATCCGAGGTGGGCGCGGGTCTTCCTCCCCTGCCCCGCGCCGTCAAGCTCCAGGCCAAGGCGGCCGCTGTCGGTTTCGATTGGGACGATCCCCGCGCCGTGCTGGCCAAGGTCCGGGAGGAAGCCTCGGAGGTCGAGGCGGCATTCGGGAATCCGACCGCCTTGGCCGACGAGGTCGGTGACCTGCTGTTCGCGGTCGCGAATCTGGCTCGTCATGCCGGTGTCGATCCTGAGGCAGCGCTCCGCTCGACCAATCGCAAGTTCGAGCGCCGCTTCCGTTACATCGAGACGACACTGGAGGCGCGCGACATGAGACTCGGCGTGGCCGACCTCGAGTCCATGGAGGCGCTCTGGAGCGAAGCCAAGGCGCTGGAGCGTTGACGTGCCGAATCGGACCGAAACCGCCTTACCCCTACCCCGCCGTGAGTTCGGCGTGGGGGAAGCGGTTCTGCACACGCTGAAGACGATCCGGCGGAACCCGGATCGTGAGATGGATCGTACCGTCGCCGTCGTCCACACGGGACAGGATCTCGGTGCTCTCGTAGAGCCAGTTCAAAGACCGTCCGTCGCTCGGCTCGAGGCGCAGCGCCAGTGAGGTACTATGGGCCGCGAGCCGGCCTTCGATGCTGGCCAGCAGGCCCCCGAGGCCATCGCCGGTCAGGGCCGACGCAACGGCGGGCCGCTCATCCGACCGCCGACCTGCTGCTGCATCCAGTATCGCCTGCAGCCGGTCGGAATCGAGCAGGTCCGCCTTGTTCCACACCTCGATGACCCGCCCTCGGTCCTCGGCATCGACGCCGAGCTCGTGCAGGATCGCCACCACATCGGCGCTCTGCGCCTGCGTGTCCTCATGAGCGACATCGCGCACATGCAGGATCACGTCGGCCGATACGACCTCTTCCAGTGTCGCCCGAAAGGCCGAAACCAGCATGGTGGGCAGGTCAGAGATGAAACCCACCGTGTCGGACAGGATCACCTTGCCGCCGTGCGGAAGCCTGAGAAGCCGCATGGTCGGGTCGAGCGTCGCGAACACCATGTCGTCGGCGAGGACGGCCGAGCGTGTCAGACGGTTGAACAGCGTCGATTTGCCGGCATTGGTGTAGCCGACCAACGCCACGGTCGGGAACGGCACGTCCACCCGGGTCTTGCGGTTCGTGGCCCGGGTCTGCTTGACATGGTCGAGGTCGCGCTCGATCCGCGCCATGCGTTCCTCGATCAGGCGCCGGTCCGTCTCGATCTGCGTTTCGCCGGGGCCGCCCAGGAAGCCGAAGCCGCCCCGCTGCCGCTCGAGATGGGTCCAGGACCGGACCAGCCGGGACTTCTGATAGGCGAGATGCGCGAGTTCGACCTGGAGCGTGCCTTCCTTGGTGCGGGCGCGCCGCCCGAAGATTTCGAGAATGAGGCCGGTCCGGTCAATGACCTTGGCGCCCCAGGCCTTCTCGAGATTGCGTTGCTGGACCGGCGACAGCGCGCAGTCCATCGCCACGAGCTCGATACCGAGTTCTTCGCAGCGTTCCGCCAGTTCGTCGACCTTGCCCTTGCCCAGAAACGTCGCGGGTCTGACGGTGCCGAGACTGACCACGACACTGTCGCGGACGTCGAGATCGATCGCATCACCAAGAGCAACGGCCTCGGTGATGCGAGCCTCGGGCGAGCGTCCGTCGCGCTTGTGCGACGTCCTCCCGGTCGGGTAGGGGCCGACGATCAAGGTCTGGGTTGCCTTGGCGGCCGCCCTCTCGACGACGTCGCTTCCGTCCTTGTCGATCGACTTCAATCGCGTGTCCTGGCCTACCGGAATTCCGCGAACCGCATCGTCAGCGTCGCTCGACCGTCGCCGGAGCCGCCTCCTCGGGCGATTCGAACATCTGGATGGGTTGCCCCGGCATCACGGTCGATATGGCGTGCTTGTAGACGAGTTGCGAGTGGCCATCGCGCCGCAGCAGCACGCAGAAATTATCGAACCACGTCACAACGCCCTGCAGCTTCACTCCATTGACCAGGAAGATCGTGAGAGGGACCTTGTTCTTGCGCACATAGTTCAGAAACGTGTCTTGAAGATTCTGTGTTCGTTCAGCCGCCATGGTCCTGTCCACTGCTCGTCGCCGCCTGTTCGCGGTCTCAATGCTGGGGTCCGACCGGCAACAGGTCGCCTCGGCCTGACCTCGACGGCTCAGGCCAAGGCGTTCCGACGCCATCGTCGCCATGCGTCTTCCGGGTCTCCAGGCAAACCGGACGCCCTGAAGCACGCCGTCCTGTCAAACCGGACCGCCTGCATCCTGTGGCATTAGAGGCAGAGACAATGGGAAGTCGCAAGACAAACTTGGCTCCGGCCCGCCATGCGGAAGCAGATGGATCGTATCGTCGACCGGCTGTCACCGTCCCTCCCGCGGCGGAGCTGGCGCCCTTCGGCCGGAAAGCAGGTGAGGTTCCTCAATCGATGCCGAGCGACTTCAGCTTGCGGTGCAGGGCCGAACGCTCCATCCCGATGAATTCGGCCGTGCGGGAGATGTTGCCGCCGAAACGACTGATCTGGGCCACGAGGTATTCCCGCTCGAACACCTCGCGGGCTTCGCGCAACGGCAGGCTCATCAGCTTTTCCCCCCCTGCCCCATTGGGAGTCGCCGGCACCAATGTGCCGATTTCGGACGGGAGCATGTCGGCCGTGATCTCGGCTTCCGGATCGCCCGCAGCGAGGATCATCAATCGCTCGACGTTGTTGCGCAACTGACGGATGTTGCCGGGCCAGTCGTGCGACTGGAGCACCGCCATGGCGTCGATGCCGATCTTGCGGCGCGGCAGCCCCGTGTTGGCCGACACCTGCTCCATGAAGAATGCGATCAGCTCGGGGATGTCGTCGCGCCGTTCGGATAACGCCGGCACCCGGATCGGTACCACGGCCAGGCGATGGAACAGGTCTTCGCGAAACGACCCCTCGGCAATGGCGGCGAGCAGGTCGCGGCTCGTCGACGAGATGATCCTGACGTCGACATGGACCCTCGACGTGCCGCCGACGCGCTGGAAGTTCTGGTCGACGAGCACGCGCAGAATCCTGCTCTGCGTCTCCCGCGGCATGTCGGCCACTTCGTCGATGAACAGCGTTCCGCCGTGTGCCTCTTCGAGAGCGCCGACCTTCCGGCTTCGACCGTCGGCGGCCTCGATGCCGAAAAGCTCCGCCTCCATCATTTCGGGCAGCATGGTCGCGGCATTGATGACCACGAAAGGTGACGTGGCGCGGCTGGATCCGTGGTGGATCATGCGGGCCGTCAGCTCTTTGCCGGTTCCGGGTGCACCGGCGATCAGCACCCGTGAGTTGGCCGGGCCCACCTTGTCGATCACCTGGCGGAGCTGGTTGGCGCTGGTCGAGCGGCCGACCACACGGTCGGTCGTGAGCGCCCGGACCTTGAGTTCCACGTTCTCACGCCTCAGGCGGGATGCCTCGAGCGCCCGGTCCGCCACGAGAACGAGCCGGTCCGCTTTGAACGGCTTCTCGATGAAGTCGTAAGCGCCGAGCTTGATGGCCGAGACGGCGGTCTCGATATTGCCGTGACCCGAGATCATCACGACCGGCAGGGTCGGGTGCTGCTCCTTGATGATTTCCAGGATCTGCAGGCCATCGAGCCGGGAGCCTTGGAGCCAGATATCGAGGAACATCAGGTGGGGCCGGCGAGCCGTCACCAACGCCAGCGCGTCATCGGCGTCCTTGGCGGTCCGGGTGCCGTGCCCCTCATCGGACAGGATCCCGGATACGAGTTCGCGGATGTCGGCTTCGTCGTCAACGATCAGGATGTCGGTTGCCATTGACGTTCTCAAGCTTTCTCGACGACCGCGAGGCTCGCCCGATTGGCCTCGGGCGGAGCGGCGACGTCGATGGGAAAATGCAGGCGCACATGTGCACCGGAGTGGCCCTCGGC
>JAABUU010003824.1_pt1 | contig 18629 bp, 18 predicted proteins | sample 5559301 | NCBI WGS metagenome assembly JAABUU01 (sample SAMN10711884, study PRJNA513360) | rock metagenome | isolation source: Antarctica rocks | place: Antarctica: Victoria Land, Richard Nunatak white | reverse complement strand
CGATCAAACGAGAAACCCGCTGCCGAACCGCCGCCTCGGACAACCCAACCGCCGCGGCGATGGCCGCGTACGGACGCCGACCGTCCTGCTGCAACTGCTCGATGATCGCCTTCGACACCTCATCCAGGGCGGCAGTAGCCGGGCCCCGGCCGCTGAAGCCGCCGTCGCCGTCCACCGATGACGCCGTGCTGGACCTGGGCATGACAACGATGATGCCCGACTCCCGAGCCGACGGCAAGCGAATCAGTCGAGGAAATCGATAAAGAACACGGAAAGCCTTGCCAAATATGGTTCGAACTGCGATAACCGTAGGACTAACTGGAAAAGACGGGAGTACGCATGACTATGCCAACACCGGTCGGGCGACCAGCAAGCGGATCCGGCGTCGCGGCGCCGGACGCACCCGGGACAGCCGTTCACAAGGGTCTCAAAGCCGGGTCCCTGGGGCTGGTCAGCAGCGTCGTGGTCGGCATGGCCTCCACGGCTCCGGCCTACTCCCTGGCCGCCAGCCTGGGCATCGTGGTGGCAACCGCCGACATCAAGGCACCCGCCATCATGCTGTTGGCGTTCGTGCCGATGTACTTCATCGCCGTGGCGTACAAGGAGCTGAACCAGGCGGAACCCGACTGCGGCACCACATTTACCTGGGCCAGTCGAGCGTTCGGTCCCGTCGTCGGCTGGATGGGCGGCTGGGGCATCATCGCCGCCGACATCATCGTGATGGCCAACCTGGCGCAGATCGCCGGCCTACTCCTTCACCCTGCTCAGCGACCTGGGATGGTCCAGCGCCGGTGACCTCGCGACCAGCACCCTGTGGTCGACGGTCGCCGGAGTGCTGTGGATCATGATCATGACCTATATCTGTTATCGCGGCATCGAAATCTCGGCTCGGTTGCAGTACGCCCTGCTCAGCATCGAAGTCCTCGTCCTCATCGTCATGTCCGTGGTAGCGCTGGTGAGGGTGTACAGCGGACACGGAGTCAACGTCTCAGTCCGGCCATCGTTCGCCTGGCTGATCCCGTGGGGTTCGGGCATGTCGGTCGGCTCGGTGGTGGCCCCAGCCGTGCTGGCCGCCGTATTCATCTACTGGGGTTGGGACACCGCGGTGGCCACCAACGAAGAAGCCGACGATCCGGGAAGAACCCCCGGTAGGGCGGCCGTCATCTCCACCGTTCTGCTGTTGGTCACCTACGTGCTGGTGTCCGTATCGTTGATCGCCTTCGCCGGAACCGGCACCAAGGGCATCGGGCTGGCAAATCCGAGCAATGCCGGGAACGTCTTCGCAGGCATCGAATCGGTGCTGTTCGGCTCGAGCGCACTGGGCAAGATCGGATTGGCGTTGTTGTCGATCTCGGTGCTCAGCTCCGCCGCCTCCTCCACCCAAACCACCATCCTTCCGACGGCGCGAACGGCTCTGGCGATGGCCGCGTACAAAGCCATCCCGGCGAAGTTCGCGCGAATCCACCGCAGATACCTCACCCCGACCTGGGCGACCATCGGGATGGGAATCGCATCCATAGCCTTCTACCTGCTGATCACGGCGGTCAGCCCACACCTGTTGCTGGCATTGATCGGTTCGATCGGACTGCAGATCGCGTTCTACTACGGACTGACGGGTTTCGCCTGCGTATGGTTCTACCGTCGCACGCTGACCAGCAGCCCTCGGCATTTCCTGATGCGAGGCGTCGTGCCGCTGCTCGGCGGAATCTTTCTGTTCGTGATGTTCATCTACGCGCTGGTGCAATACGCGAAACCGACCAACCTGGTCGATGCCGACGGCAACAACATCACCATCTTCGGCATCGGCGCAGTCGCCGTCGTCGGCGTACTGGCACTGCTCCTCGGCCTCGTCCTACTCGCCGTGCAACGAAGCGTTTCGCCGTCCTTCTTCCGCGGTAGAACGCTGCCCAAACGGTCCGCGGACCTGGTCCTGATCGGCACCCAGGACGAAGCCGTGTTCAGCACCCTGCCCGGATCCGGTGAACAAGCAACCGTCATCGCACCGGACCTGTCGAACCTGCCGGCCGGATACGTCGCCATCGACCCCGAAACCGGAAAGGAATACCGCAAGACCTAGCAGCGCGACGGCGGTGCCGCCGGTGCCGGAGATGCGGGGCGCCGCAGCTTGACCAACGGGCAGGAGAAGCTGGGCCCCGCGGGTGTCAGGGCTCTGCCTGCGGCCCGGGCGCGCCGACCTCGTCAGCTGTCGAGTCAAGACCCCGCGAGGTACTCGCATCATCGCGTGCCAGGCGGATCAACACGTCGGTGAGTTTTGCCAGCGTTTCGTGGTGCGCCGCGGAGGTGTTCACTGCGTCATCCTGCAGGGGGGTGCTCCCCCCTGCTCGTCATCGCGCTCACACCGCCCCAACCGGGATGTGTCGCCGAGTCGAGTGCCAGCTCGTCGCGGACCAGCCGCTCCTCGGTCAGTCGCTCGTGATGGGAACTGGGAGTGGGGGAGTCGCCCAGAGCGCAGATCGGACACGCCGACGACGCGGGTGGCTACCGGTGATCGCCGGCGGCAACGGCCGCTGCAGTCTTCTGCGGTGCGGCCGGAGCGTCGTACTGTCCGATGATTCGCTGGCGAATCGTTCCGATTCCCTCGATGCGGCTGACCAGCTCATCGCCCGGCTGCAGGAATCGCGGCGGTGTCCTGCTCGACCCGATACCTGACGGCGTTCCGGTGAAGATGATGTCGCCCGGGAACAGGGGTGTGATGTGGGACACCCAGGCCACCAGGGTCGGGACGGAGAACACCATTCCCGCAGTCCGGTCGAGCTGCATCTTCTCCCCGGTCAGTGTGCAGCCGATCTCCAGGTCGTCGGCATTGTCGAACTCGTCGGGCGTCACCAGAATCGGACCGGTGGGACCGAATCCCGCGAACGACTTCGCCAGGCCGAACTGAGGTGCCGGACCGGAATGCTGCAGGACCCGCTCGGACAGGTCCTGTCCGACCGTGAGACCGGCCACCACCGCCCAGGCCTGTTGCTCGTCGATTCGATAGGCGTGCGCGCCGATGACCGCGACCAACTCGACCTCCCAGTCCACCTTGCCGCGCGGGATGCTCAGCTCCTGGTTCGGTCCCACGATGCACGACGCGAACTTGGTGAAGACCACGGGTGAGGTCGGGAGGTCGAATCCGGACTCCAGCGCGTGTTCGGCGTAGTTGAGCCCGATCGCGAACACCTGCCGAGGATGCGAGCTGGGTGCACCGACGTGCTCGTCGGTGAGCCAGGAGGGCTCGTCGACGACGGGTTGCGAGCCGTACTCGGCGTCGGCCCAGGCGCGGAACGTCGCCCACTGGTCGAAGACCGCAGCGGGCTCGGGGCCGAATTTGCCGTTGCTCGCCTCCCAGACGTCGATCGGCTGTTCACCGTGGGCAAGGACAACACGTCCGGACAGGGTCGCGATTCTCATCGATCACTCCAAATCTTGTTGGTCCGCCGGCGCTGGGACGGCGCGCGCTGATCGCGCTGACCGCTGCCCACCGTCGTCGGGTGTCTGGTCCATACAGGTGCTTGCCGTGAACGGCGGTACGACAGCCCGCGTCATGACGGGTTTGGCTGTGACTGCGGATCAGCGAGCCGGAACAGGAGTGGGCGTCGGCGCGGCGTTGGCGACTGTGGGTCGCGGCCGCGGTTTCGACACGCACGATGACATCAGTTGAGCAAGTGCCTCGCCGTCCGGGGCGGAGCCGAACACATACCAATCCGGCCTGACGATGACTGCGTCACAGGAATTGTCGGCGAACCAGCGTTCGTAGGTCCCCCCTACGTCGGTGATTTCCGTGACCAGCCCGGTGCCGGCGTGTCCGGAGAGAGCCACCACCGTCCCTCGCGTCGAGCGCCACCCGGCGAGGTCCTCCTGGTCGAGGGCCCCGAGCGCATCTGCGTCACGAACGAGCAAGACCCAACCGCGGCCGGCGACATCGTCGAACCGCTGGGGCTGTGCTGAGCCTTGCGTGACCCAGCCCTGGGGGAAGAGCTCTCCTCTGGCGTGGTCGTCCGACGAGGCGGGTGCCAGGAAACCGTCCAGATACCCGGGGAACCGGAAACCCTGGGGCCGTTCGCCGCTGCGCTTGCGGCGGAGCAGCTCGTCGTCGCGCAATTTCGCTGCCCGCTCGTCGCGGATCGTCTGGAGCCGACCGAGCTCCACTGCGCGCTCGGTGATGGCGCGCACATGCGGAGATCGCTCGGCGGCGTACGTGTCGAGCAGTTCCGCGCCGTATTCGCCGTTCAGGATCAGGTCGAGCTTCCACGCCAGGTTGTGGGCGTCGCGGAATCCCGAGCACATCCCCTGCCCGAGGAAGGGCGGCATCTGGTGCGCCGCGTCCCCGGCGAGGACGACGTTGTCCTGATTCCAGCTCTGAGCGACGGTCGATCGGAACGTGTAGGGCGCGACCCTGATCAACTCGGCGTCGTCGGGGGTGATCCAACGGGACACTCGACGCCAGACGTCGTCGACGTTGACGTCCGCAGCGGACGGCACCGCTTGATCGAGCATGAACGAGAACCGGTGGTGATGCGGGCCTATCGACACAACGGACGTCGGCTGCGCAGGATCGCCGAACTGCTGGGCCATGGGCAGGTCGAGTTCGCGCTTCAGCCGGAAGTCGCAGACCAGCCACGGCTCCTGGAAACCATAGTCGTCCATCGAAATACCAAGGCCCGACCGGATCTGGCTGTTGCCGCCGTCGCACCCGACGGCGAAACGGGCGGTGTAGGAACGGGTCTGGGCACCCGGAGTGTCCACGACCCGCCCCAACTCGTCCGCGGTACGCGCGACGACCTCGACACCACCGTCGGTCTGCCGGAACTCGGTGACCGCGTACCCGCGGACGATGTCGATGCTCGGTGTTCGGCGGCACAGGGCGTCGAGTTCGCTCTCGAGCACAGGCTGGAACATCATGTTGAACTCCGGCCAGCCGGATCGACCGAAGTCGGAGAATTCGTGGCGGATCAGCACGTCGCCGTCGGCATTGCACCATTCGTAGGTGCGCTGGGTCCTGGTGCCGACGGCGACCGATTCGGCGATCCCCAGCTTCTGCAGCAACCGCATCGCGTCGTCGTCGAAAGTCGCGGCCCGTGGCAGGTTGAACAAGCCGCGGTAACGCTCGATGACGGCGACGCGGTGTCCCTGCTGACCGAGCAGGGCGCTCAATGCCATGCCGGTCGGGCCGAATCCGATGACCAGGACGTCGTAGTCCGTGACGGACCTGTCGTTACTTCTCACTCGCCGGCCGTCAGGATCGGGGCCTTCATGGCCTCGGGGATGAGCGGCCGTTCCTCCAGGGCGGGTGATGCCCACGCGGCGACCGGCAGCTCTTCGGCGTCCGGGTCGTGGTCCCAGAAATAGGGAGTGTCGGCCAGGTCGTCCATCTCGGAGTAGTAGTACTCCGAGAACGCTCCGGCGGGATCCTTCAGGTACCAGAAGTAGTTCGCGGACGCGGCATGGCGGCCGAGCCCCCAGGCGTGCCGTTCCGGGTGATTCTCGATCATCTGTGAGCCGCCGTAACCGATCTCGTCGACGTCACGCACCTTCCACGCCGCGTGGTGGAGCAGCGTCATCGGGGCGGGCAGCACGACGATGTTGTGGTGGTCGGTCTCGAACCTCATGAAGGCCCCACCGATCACGTAGTCGCTGAGCCGCATGCCGAGCCCGTCGATGAAGAACTGCTGAGCCCGCTTCACATCGGTGCATCCGATGGCCACATGACCCAGCCGCAGCGGCCGGATGGGCTCCCGCTGGACCAGTTCACTGCGGTTGGCTGAGGTCGGTGCGCTCGGCGGGGGCTCTTTCGGCAGTCGCTCGGCGACGGTGATCCGCACGAGCACTCCGCTCGCCGGCTCGATCGCCTCCAGGGCCGCCGAGGTGCGGGTCGATTCGACGCCCAGGCCGGTGAGTCGTCCGGCGATCGCCTCGAGGTCGCTTTCATCGTCCGCGCCGATGGTGATCTCGACGACGCGGGGGGAATCGCCGGCGCGGAGGACGAGCTGCTCGCCGCCGACCACGGTGGAGAACCTTCCTGGGCCGGTCTCCTCGAGTCCGAACTCGCGGAAGAAGGTCCGCGTCAGAGGTAGGTTCGGCACCTCTCGGACGAGTTGCATCACGCGGTGAATCGGCATTGTGACTCCTTTGTCTGCGGGGCGTTGAGGTCAGCCGCCAAGCGAAGGATTTGGGTGGTCAGTACGCAGCGACCGGTTCGTCGATCTCGTTGATCTCCTCCGGGCGGCCGGCGAAGTGCATGACGTGCTTGGTCTCCTGGAACTCAGCCAGTCCGCCGGGTCCGCCGAGGCGGCCGAGGCCCGAGGATTTGAATCCACCCTCCTCGAAGGCGTCGACGACCTGACCCCAGTTGTTGATCCATACCGTGCCGGCCTTGAGCCCCGACGTCATGCGCATCGAGGTTCCGATGCTGCTGGTCCAGACGGATGCGGCCAGGCCGTACTTCGTGGCATTGGCGCGTGAGAGGGCGTCCGCCTCGTTGGTGAAGGTCTCCAGGGTTGCAACCGGTCCGAAAATCTCATCCTGGATCAGCCGGGACGAGACGTCATTGACCTCGATGAGCACAGGCTTGTAGAAGGCGCCCGGACCCTCGACGGCGCCGCCCCTCACGACGAACTCGAACTCGCCGGCCGCGTGGGCATCAGTGAGCAGCTTGTCGACCCGGGCCGTCGCAGCCTTGTCGATCATCGGTCCCATGTGGCTCGACGGGTCGGCCGCCGGCCCAGGCTGGACGCCTTCGAGTGCGGCTGCGAGCCGGGTGCGCAACCGATCGGCGATGCCAGCCTGGACGAGGATCCGGCTGCCGGTCATGCAGAACTGGCCGGCGAAGGTGGTGATGCCGTGCAGCAGCGTCGGGACGACCACGTTGAGATCGGCGTCGTTGAACACGATCATCGGGGTCTTGCCGCCGAGTTCGAGGGAGACCCGCTTGAGCAGCGGCGCGGCGTCGGCCATGATCTGCGCCCCGACGACCGTGCTGCCGGTGTAGGACACGACGTCGGTGTCGGGCGAGCTGACCAGTTCGCGGGCGCCGTCGTTGCCGGACTCGGTAAAAATGTTGAGCACGCCGGACGGTAGCGACGGAACTGCGAGGAGCTGCGTCATGAGGTTGCCGGCCAGGGCAGTCTGGCCTGGCATCTTGACGACCACGGTGCAGCCGGCGGCCAGCGCCGGGGCGATGGAGCGGATGGCCAGGATCACCGGCGAGTTCCAGGGAGTGATCACCGCGGCGACACCGACGGGCTCCTTCAGCAGCATGGAGACCACGCCATCGCGTACCTCGGACGCGTGACCGAGATCGGTCAGCGCCTGCGCTGCGTGATAGCGCAGGCGGGGCCCGCACAGTGATGCTTCGAATGTCGCCTCGGGCCTGATTTTGCCGTTCTCGGCCATCAGCGCCTGGATGACGTCTTCGACGTGTTCATCCATGGCGTCGGCCATCTCGTTGAGGACCTTCGCGCGCAGCTCGCGATTCTTGGCCCAGTCGCCGCCGTCGAAGGCTTTGCGTGCGGCCGCGATGGCATCACGGGCCACCGCGAGGTCGGCGTTGTAGAACTGGCCGAGCACCTTGCCGGTCGCGGGGTCGGTGGATTCGGCCACCGAACCGGTCGCCTGCCAGGCGCCGCCGTAGAAATGCTGGGCGGTTCCGGCTTCGGCTGCGAAGGTCGTCATCGTCGTGCTCCTGGAGTGGGGGACCTCGTTGGCCCGTTGCGGAGATGAAATTGTGGTGGAGCAGAGCCTGCGAGTCAGATGATCAAAGGTCACCGCTGCGCGTGAGTGCGTCCCCTCCAGGTTTCCGACGAGTGTTGACGCTTCCTGGTGGGGCCGGCGAACGCTGTGAGGCACAGCCAACTGCTTCTCGAGGTAGTCTTCGCACCTTCACCATTGGTAGGTGCGTTCACCAATAGTGACCTGGGCGGTGCTACCTGTCAAGCCCCCTGGCGGACATCCTCGTCCTGTCAGCGGAATATGCGCCCAGGTGAGAAGACGTACGCCTCTGGAGCCAGCGATGACGGCGAGGATGACGGGGTCGGGAACTCTCGCCAGGGCATTGCATCGGAGGCCGGTCCTCGGCGTGCTCTGAGCGTCTGTCCAGCGGTGCTCGAGACCGTTGACACCCCACTCGACCCGGTGCATGATAGTGAATTCATCCCCCTATGATGAAATTCTTGTTCGATCCCGTTGGGCCGCCGCGACACCGATGTCAAGGAGCACGTGAATTGTCCGAGGAAACAACGCCCATCAGCCCAGCGACACATACCGGTCGGGTCGCGGTCATCACCGGCGCCGCCGGCGGTTTCGGGACAGCCATCGCGACAGAACTCGCCCGACGGGGCGCCGACATAATCGCGGTCGACATGAATCCGGCAGATCGGACAGTAGAACTCGTCCGCCAGGAGGGTCGCCGGGCTGTGGCGCTGCAGGCGGATATTTCGGTGCCCGAAGGCGTCGACTCGATCACGGAAGAGATGCTGGCATTCAGTGGCCGAGTAGAAATTCTGATCAACAACGCGGGTATCTTCCCGTTCCGAGACATCTGGGAGCTGGATTACGCCGAGTGGAAGCGAATTCAGGCAATCAATCTGGATTCGCAGTTTCTCATGGCCAAGGCAGTAATGGGGTCGATGCGGGACAACGGGTGGGGACGAATTGTCAATCTGGCGTCGAATTCACTGGGGCTGGCCGTTCCCGACATGGTTCCTTACATGGCGGCCAAGGGCGGGGTGGTCGGGTTCACCCGCGCCCTGGCAACAGACCTGGCCCCACACGGCATCACTGTCAACGCGGTTTGCCCGACGGCATCCAAGACACCGGGCGGTGAACAGTTCATCGGTTCGGAGGTACTCGGGGTGGTCGCCAATATGCAGGCCATCAAGCGCGTCGGAGTCGCCGCCGACATCGTCGGGACGGTCTGCTTCCTGTCCAGCGCGGACTCAGCTTTCATGACCGGCCAGACCCTCGTGTCCGACGGCGGCCTCATGCGCGTCTGACGATACAACGCTAGAAAATCAGGCGACCACCCGAGGTTTGCAGGGGTTGATGGCGCCTGGGTTCGGGTAGGACATCGAAGTCTCACCGCTCGATCGTCGCTGAGCCAGGAGTAGCCGCGATGCGAGAACCGTTGTGGACGAACGCAGAACGACAACAGGAGAGAGCAGAATCCCGTGATGGATGCAGCTGTGTTGACCGAAGTGGGAGGGCGGCCCGAATTCGCCCAATTCCAGGATCCGGTGGCGCGGGACGGATGCGTTGTCGTCCAGGTCGCCGCAGCCGGAGTGAACCACCTCGACATCGCGAAGGCGTCCGGCGGTTTCTACCTCGGGCCGCCCACCGTGCCATCCGCCTTGGGCAGCGACGGGGTCGGCCGCCTCGCCGATGGTCGGCGCTTGTTCTTCGATACCACCGTGGCACCGTTCGGGGCCTGGGCCCAGCAGAGCCTGGTTCCTGAGGCCAGCCTGCTGGCGGTGTCCGATTGGGTCGACGATGCCGTGGCCGCCGCACTGGGCAATGCTGTTCTGGCAGCGAGGTTGTCGCTGGACTGGCGAGCCCGCCTGCAACCCGGCGAGTGTGTGGTCGTGCTCGGCGCCACCGGCGCAATGGGCAGTGCAGCCGTGCAGATTGCGAAGATTCTCGGCGCGAAGCGTGTGGTCGGCGTCGATGTCGATGAGGTCCGTCTGGCCGAATTGCAGGGTGCCGATGCCACCGTGTCTTGAGCAGCGGGGACGATTTCGTGGCAGGTCTCCAAGACGCGACCGGCGGCGGAGCGGATGTCATCATCGACCCGCTGTGGGGTGAGCCGGCGCTGGCCGCGATGAAAGCCGCGCGACACGGCGCCCGCCATATTCAGATCGGCACCATGGCCGGCATGGATCTCGCATTACCCGCGGCAGCAGTGCGGTCAAAGGACATCGACTTGCTCGGCTTCGCCATTTTCCACGCGCCACTACCTGTGCGTAAGGATGCGGATCTCCAGATGACCGAGCACGCCGCCAGTGGCAACCTCACCGTCAACCTGGAACGGGTGCCACTACGAGACATCGCGGCCGGTTGGGACCGTCAAAAGGCAGGCGCCGGCACCAAACTGGTACTCATCCCCTGAAAACCGTTCTGCGGTCCAGGGTGCGACGGTCATCCAGTCGGCCGGAGGTGGGCGCTGGCGGGACTGCGACTATGCCGTTTTCCTAAATGTCAGCGTCCAGCGGCGAAATGGCGGGTAACGCCTGCATGCTGAAGTCGCCGGCCGCGACGCTTTCCGGAAATCCAATTCACGATGAACACGCCATGCGGCGCCGCCGACTCTTCTCCGAGGCCGCAGTGATCAACGTGGCAGACCCCGCCGAGCGCGACGCTGATCGCCAGATTCACAAGGATCTTTCCCGGATCCGACACGGCCCACTGCTTGCGCCCCGGCGCTAACGCAGACAACGTCCGGTCCACACCGATCTTGCCGGCGGCGGCGACCAGCCCTCACTCTGGGACGCCTCACCCACCAGCACGGGGCACGATCTGGGAATAGGCCTCGACGGTTCGGACCTGACAGTGCTCACCGTGCTGGCGGCTCGGGCGAAGCCTGACATGGTTCGCACCTGCCGGCCTTGTGTGATCAGACCGTGCTCAGCCGGTCCACAACTTCGTGTAGGTCCGCCCGACGTCGGGGTAGCCCGCGTAGCCATGTGTCGTGTCGAAGGTGATGTCTTTCTGCTCCAGAATTTGCATCGGAGTGTCGCCCGCCAGCTCTCCCCCGGTCGGCTTCCCTCCGAGGATGAGCCGCGCCGCCACATCGACGCTCGTCCAGATCGCCACTTGCAGGTCGATCCCGAGACCGGCCGTCAGGGTCCCGGCCTTGATGTCGCCAAGGGTGCTGGGGGTGGGCGCGAAACCGATACTGGTCAGACCCGTGATCCCGGCCGCATCAAGGGCCGCCGGTAGACCGGCGGCGATCTCGGCGCTGGCGAACACCGTGACAGTGGTACCCGGATGGGACTGCAGGTCGGTCACGACTGTGCTGGGCGCCTTGGTGCCGAATGTCAGGAGTCCGATATCGCTGGTGCGGAACTTGCAGGATGAGCAGATCTTTGCGAGCTCAGTCTTGAAGGCGTCTGCCATCGGCGTCGAGAAGGTCAGCTCCGGAACGCTGTAGAACACGACGTTGGCGGCAGCGCCCTTGCGAGCGACGACCCAATCGGCCATCAGCCGACCGGCGCGACACTAGTCGTCGCCATAACTCCCTCGGGACGTCAATGTCAGATGGGTGTCGCAATGGATGTCGTAGTGAAGCCGTGGCGCTGCAAGGGCTCAGGCCTCTGAGGTGTTTCACAGTGATTCACTTATGCGGAGTGTATTCCACAATAATGAAACCATCGGGCGATGCTGTCGGGGCTCCGATGGCGAGCACGCAGTGCCAGCCGGGCGAGCGCAACTGTCCGTTGGGTGGCCAGTGGCTGCCTCCCCTTCTTCAGCCGAATGGGGAACTGGCCGGGCAGGAATGGGCCTCGGATAAATGGGCGTGGCGCACAGGCTCCCGAAAGCAAACCAGGGAACGGTGCCGGATTGACCGGCGAGCACAACGCATACCGTCAACCACTGGAAAGTGCCCCGTCGCCCGGGACCATCGTGAAGCCGATCGGGGCGGCCAATTCACCAGCGGGGTCATTGTCCGAACAGCTCGTCCCATTCGTCGATCCGCATTCGGGGGACGAAGACCGAAAACTTCTGCTTCAGTGGTTTCCGACCGGTGTGGGCGGATTACTTCCCTCGGCCACTGCGGCGAGCCGCTCGAGCGAAGCATGAAGCTTGTCGTCGGTGGTCGCCCGCGCCCGAGCGAGACGCCTCTCATCGGTCAGCTGGGACCAGTCGTAGGTGTGGGTGACGCGGGTGCGGGACCCGTTCAGGGGCTTGAGTTCCCACCGCCATAGGTGCCCTGGCTGCGGCTGGCCCGGCTCGGCGGGCCGCCACGCGATGCGCCGGCCCTCGTCGAACTCGACGACGTGGTTCTCGCGCACCGCGCCGTCACCGGTGAGCGTCATGGTGAACACCTCACCGAGGTTGCGGACCCGCTGTCCGGCGGCTGCCTCGGCCAGGTTGTCGTTACCATCCCAGCCAGGCTGTAGGGCCGGGTCGGCGATGAGCTCGAAGACCCGTTCGGTGCCAGCCATGATCTCGCGGCTCGCCATTGCCACCCGGGAGACATCACCGTCATTGGTCATGACCAACATTCAAGCACCAGGTCACAGGAGGGACGCGAACCGTGCCGAACGCGCAGCGCCAGCACGTTCTACTCGCCGATCCGACACCGAATCTGCACCGCGCAGGAATCGTCGAACCAGATGCTCAGCGCCTCCATGCGGCCCCTACTGTGAGGGCATGACGAACAAGATCGCCCTGATCACCGGGGCCAACAAGGGAATCGGGTACGAGACAGCGCGGCAGCTCGGCGCGTTGGGCATGACTGTGCTTGTCGGCGCGCGCGAGGAAACGCGGGGCCAGGAAGCCGCACGCCTATTGAGCCACGACGGCGCCGACTCTCGTTTCGTCCAGCTCGATGTCACCGATGAAAAGTCCGTCCGGCATGCGGCGGCGTCGATCGAAGCGGAATGTGGTCGCCTCGATGTGCTGATCAACAACGCCGGCACAGCCACCCTTGCGCGCCGCCGGACCCTGCCGAGTGAAACCTCGCTCGCGGACATGCGGGCCGTGTACGAGGTCAACGTCTTCGGGATGGTCGCTGTGATTAACGCGATGCTGCCGTTGCTGCGTCGCGGCGAGGCTGGGCGGATCGTCAACGTGTCCAGTGAAGTGGGCTCGATCTCCTCCCAGACCGATCCCGGCTGTCCGTTGAGCCAGATGCCGGCGTCGGCGCAGTACCCCTCGTCCAAGACGGCGGTCAACATGCTCACCGCGATGTACGCCAAAGAACTGCGCGACACCCCTATAAAGGTCAACGCCGCGAACCCTGGTTTCACCGCGACCGACTTCAACGACCACCGCGGCTTCCGCTCCGCCGCCCAGGGAGCCGAACCCAGCGTCCATCTGGCGACTCTGCCCGCCGATGGCCCATCCGGAATTCTCTGGGGACACATCTGGACCACCGGAGGTGACGGAGACGGCGGTTACGGCATCCTTGCCTGGTGACCACACGCAAAGCCGTTACCAGCGATCAGGCCCCGGTCGCTCTTGGCCCCTACAGCCAGGCCATCATCGCGGGCGGGTTCGTATTCTGCTCAGGCACTGCCGGGATCGACCCGGCCACCGGGATCGCGTCAGACGACATCACTGAACAGACCGAGCAGGCTTTGCGCAACGTTGCCGCGATCCTGGAGGCAGCTGGTGCGTCGATGGCCGACCTGGTCAAGACGACGATCTTCTACAGCTCGGTCGAGGATTTCGCGACCATCAATGCCGTCTACGCCCGCCACATGCCCGATCCGCCTCCGGCCCGCTCGGCGCCCGCCAACGTTCAACTTCCGCGGGGTTTGAAGATTTCGATCGAGGCGATTGCGGTGCTACCACCGGCAACCGACTGATGTCAGCAGGCGCTTCGAGGCCGACTGAAGCGCTAGAAGCAGCCCGGGTCATCATGATGCGAAGAGCCGTTGCCGGCCAGGTCGGCCTGTCAGCTGGGGTATCGCGCGGCGGGTGGCGCATCCGAAGAGTTCACGCGGCGTTCCTCACCCGACCGCTGTGCGCTCCGGTGGGGCTGATGTGGATGGTTGCCCCGGCGAGCCGGCGGACGTCGGCGAGCAGGTGCTGTTCGGCGTGATGGGCCAGATCGTGCGCCTGGCCGACGGACAGCGCTGGGTCCACGGTGACGTCGGCTTCGGCGCGCAGGGTGTGCCCGATCCACCGGATCCGCAGCTCGCGGACGCCGGTGACACCATCGACGGTCAACATCGCGGCGGTGGCCTGATCGACCAGACCTGGGTCGACGGCGTCCATCAGCCTTGCACCGACCTGCCGGACCGCCGACCGCAGCACGCCCAGGATGGCCACGGTGATGAGCAAACCGACGACGGGGTCGGCCCACCGCCAGCCGACCGCGACGCCGCCGGCGCCGAGCAGCACCGCGAGGCTGGTGAACCCGTCGGTCCGGGCATGCAGACCGTCGGCGACCAGAGCGGCGGAACCGATCTGCCGGCCGACGCGGATCCGATAGCGGGCGACGATCTCGTTGCCCACAAATCCGACCAGGCCGGCGGCGGCCACGGCCCAGAGGTAGTGCACCTGCTGCGGGTGCAGCAGCCGGTAGATCGCCTCGTAGGCGGCCACCACACTGGACAGCAGCATCATCGCGATGACGAACAGGCCGCCGATGTCCTCGGCGCGGCCGTATCCGTAGGTGTATTTCTTCGTCGGTGGCCGGCGGACCAGGGTGAACGCGATCAGCAACGGCACTGCGGTCAACGCGTCGGCGACGTTGTGCAGGGTGTCGCCCAGCAGCGCGATCGACCCGGAGATGATGACCACGATGAGTTGCAGCAGGGCGGTGACGCCCAGGCCGATGAGGCTGATGATCAGGGCCCGGCGTCCGGCGCTGTCGGCTTCCAACGCATCGTCGATCTGATCGGCGGTGTCGTGTGAGTGACCGCCGACGGCACCGGAGACGGCGTGCCGGAGCCGGCCCCACCAGCCTTGTTCGTCGTGGGAGTGGCCGTGCTCGGCATCGTGATCCTGATCGTGGGAGTGACCGTGCTCGCCGTCGTGGCCGTGAGCGTCGTGGGAGTGCCCGTGGTCCTGATGCGGCGCGTGTCCACCGCCGACCTCACCGGGATGCCGGTGCCCGTGGTCCTGCGCTGCGGGTGGCTGATCGCTCGCGTGGTCAGGGTGATGGTCGGCGTCGACGGGGAGGTCGGAGTGCGGATGGTCTTGGTGCGGATGGTCTTGATGGAAATGGTCTTGGCGGGGATGGTCGTGGTGAAGAGGGTGGGCCATGGCATGCACTTTCTAGGTTCGCGGGATCCGGCCCGCCATCGTAACATCATCTGCGCATCCGTGAATATGAGAAGTCGTGGGCTTAAGATCGGCCAATGTCAGCCTCGTCTCCCCGGACCGTCCGACCCACCGAATCGGGCCAGCACCCGGGCGAGCCGACTGGCGCACAGGTCGAGGCTGCGGTCGTGTCTTTCGCGATGCTCGCCGACCCGACCAGGGTCAGGATCTTGTGGGCGCTGCGCACCGGCACGTCAGACGTCGCGACGCTGGCCGCCGCTGCTGGTTGCCGGCCGACGGTGGCCAGCCAGCACCTGTCCAAGCTTCGCTTGGCCGGTCTGGTGCAGGGTAACCGCGCCGGCCGTCAGGTCTTCTATCAACTACGTGGCGCCCATGTCCGGAATCTTTTGCAGGAGGCCATGTTCCACGCCGATCACCAGCTGACCGGTGAACCGATCCACGATTGACTCGGACGAGAAGATAACTCCGAAGCGGAGCTGCGACCTACTGGGTCGGGTCGATTCCGGGCACCTGATCTTCCGGCACTGCGGTCGTGGTGGTGATCCGTGGGCAGCCCGAGTGGAATTCACCGGCTCAGCGGAGCCGATCTGTCCGCTTCGTCGTCCGCGAGATTCGTTTCACTGGAACCGATGTCGCCCAACCGGACGTGTTCGGCGTGATACACCGCCTCGTCCAGCAGGCTGGCGACGTGATTGTCGTACAGCGAGTAGGTGATGCTGCGTCCGTTGCGCTGGGTGGCGACCAGGCCCATCGCTCGGAGCAGGCGCAATTGGTGGGAGACCGCCGACTGTTCCATGCGGACGGCTTCGGTGAGCTCGCCGACGTTGGCCGGCGCTTGCCGCAGCTGAGACAGGATCATCAATCGGCTGGGTGCCGTCAAGGCCTGCAGGGTCGCGGCGACGGCCGTGGCGCTGGCGATGGTCAGTCGCGCCGGTGGCGTCTCGCGCCCACCCGTCCCATGTCCCACCTGGTCATCGTAGTACCCGAGTGACGATGACTACTGATAGATGAATACGTGTTCATTCTTGTGTAGCCTCGCCAGGGGCAGTTCCCCGTCGGGCACTGCAGCGCTCGCGGAGGGGCCTACCGATGTCATCAACGTTGTCGAGCCCGGCAACCAGAACCGCAGCGCCCGCTGGGCCGGCTCGTGCCCATCGCCTGGGCGGCATGCTGACCTTGCCGGAGGTGCGGTGGGCGGCCCTGGCCACTGCGCTGTTCGCCGTCGGCGGGACATCCCAGCTGCTGGACGCACCGGCCGCGGTGTATTGGGCGTTGTACCTGGCGTGTTATGCCGCCGGCGGCTGGGAGCCGGCGCTGGCCGGTCTGAGGGCGCTGCGGAACAGGACGCTCGATGTCGACCTGTTGATGATCGTCGCCGCGATCGTGGCCGCCGCGATCGGGCAGGTGCTGGACGGCGCCTTGCTCATCGTCATCTTCTCGACCTCCGGCGCGCTGGAGGCCTTCGCCACCAAGCGCACCCAGGACTCGGTGAAGGCACTGCTGGATCTGGCGCCGGAGCGGGCCACCCGGCTGCTCGACGGCGGGGCCGAGGAACTGGTGGATACTGCGGATCTCGAGGTCGGCGACCTCATCCTGGTGCGGCCCGGTGAGCGTATCGGGGCCGATGGGCACGTCGTCGACGGGGCCTCGGATGTCGATCAGGCCACCATCACCGGCGAAGGGCTCCCGGTCGTCAAGGAACCAGGCGACGAAGTGTTCGCCGGCACCCTGAACGGGACCGGCGCGCTGCAGGTCCGCGTGGCCCGCCCGGCCGAAGAGTCGGTCGTGGCCAGGATCGTCGCCATGGTCGACGAGGCGTCGGCCACCAAGGCCACGACGCAGCTGTTCATCGAGAAGGTGGAGCAGCGGTACTCACTGCTGATGGTGACGGCGACGCTGGCGTTGTTCTTCATCCCGCTCGCCCTGCATGGGGCGCTGCAGCCGACCTTGTTGCGGGCCATCACTTTCATGATCGTCGCCTCGCCGTGCGCTGTGGTCCTGGCGACCATGCCTCCGCTGCTGTCGGCGATCGCCAACGCGGGGCGGCACGGGGTGCTGGTGAAGTCGGCGGTGGTGATGGAGCAACTCGGCCTCTCCGACATCGTGGCGTTCGACAAGACCGGCACCCTGACCGAGGGCACCCCTCGGGTCACCGAAGTGCACGTCCTGCCCGAGGTGTCCATCAGCCAGGATCAGCTGCTGCGACTGGCGGCCGGAGCCGAACGACCCAGCGAACATCCACTGGCGGCGGCGATCGTCCGCGCCGTGCACGATCGCGGCCTCACAATCCCCGCAGCGCAGGACTTCTCGTCCGCTCCGGGACGTGGTGTCAGCGCCACCGTGGAGGGCCTGGGCGTGCATGTCAGTTCGCCGACAGTGCTCGCCGACCTGTCGCTGGGGGGTGGGGCGATCGCCGCGCGGGCAGCGACCGTGGTGGCAGCGGCGCAGGATCAGGGCCGCACCGCCGTGGTGGTGGTGGTGGATCATCGACCGGTCGGTGTGCTGGTACTGGCCGATCGGCTCCGCACCGACGCCACCGACACCGTCGCGCAGCTGCGCCAGTTGACCGGCACCGCCCCGGTACTGCTGACCGGCGACAACGCCTCCGTCGCCCGGCGACTGGGCACCGAGGTGGGAATCACCGACGTACGGGCCGAACTGCTACCGGCCGACAAGGTGACCGCCGTGCGAGCCATGCAACAGCAGGGCTCCCGGGTGCTGCTGGTCGGCGACGGTGTCAACGACGCACCAGCCATGGCCGCCGCCCACCTCGGCGTGGCGATGGGCCGCCACGGATCGGACCTCGCGTTGGAAACCGCGGACGCGGTGATCGTCAGGGACGAGTTGTCCACCGTTCCGAAGGTCGTCGACCTCGCGCGCCGAGCCCGAAAAGTGGTGGTGGCCAACCTCATCATCGCCGGCGTCGTCATCGCCGGGCTGGTCATCTGGGACCTGGTCGGCACCCTCCCACTGCCATTGGGCGTGGCCGGCCACGAAGGATCCACCGTCATCGTCGGACTCAACGGTCTGCGGTTGCTCCGCAAGGCCGCCTGGCGTCGCGCCGGTTCTTCCACCGCACCGGTCATCTCGACGGCGAGGACGAACGAGTGAGTGGCCGCCGCGCCTCGGATCCTCGGTCGATCCGGTCGGCGTTCACCCTGGATTCCTCTGGTCCGACGGTCACCGTGTGCCGCGACTGCTGCTGCGGCACTACCAGTAAGCACCCGGATGTCGATCATGACGGTCAGCTGCGAGCTCTGCGCACCGGTATCGAAGGGGCCGGCCAGGTAAAGGTCAGCAAGTGCCTCGACGCCTGTGAACGGTCCAACGTCGTCGTGGTGACTCCGTCGCCGGCCGGTCGTCGGGCCGGGGCCCGGCCGGTGTGGCTCGAGGGCGTGCTCGACGAGGAAGCTACGGCTCAGGTAGTGCAATGGGCGACCGCCGGCGGTCCAGGGGTCAGTGATCCGCCCGGACTGCTGGATCTGCAGGCCTTCACACCCTCCCGGCGCGCCAGACAAGCCGCACGACAATGAATGATCTGGGTCAGCTGGCTCGGTTAGGACTCGTGCTGAAATAACATCGTTTTCTGGGGTTTGATCGGCTACGGTTCTGCTATGGCGGAGCTGGTGGACTCGGTGGCGCGACGGTATGCGGTGCTGCGTCCGCATCTGAACGAGTTT
>JAABUU010003821.1_pt1 | contig 18647 bp, 18 predicted proteins | sample 5559301 | NCBI WGS metagenome assembly JAABUU01 (sample SAMN10711884, study PRJNA513360) | rock metagenome | isolation source: Antarctica rocks | place: Antarctica: Victoria Land, Richard Nunatak white | reverse complement strand
TTTATACTTTGGGCGTGATGGGGTCTATCGCTTTCGTGGGCGCCACGGCCAAGCAGGAGAAATACCTGTATCTGGGCGGACCGCTGCTGGCTGGTGTGGTGGTCGTCGCGCTTAGCGGCTTCTTGCCTCTTATTATCCCCCGGACCGCCGCGCGAACGCTCATGTGGTCCGAGAATATTTTCTTGTATGGAGGGCTTGCGGTTTTCTCAGGTGCGACCTCCCACCAAAATAAAATGCTTTTCTCTATGCTAACGACTGCTGGATGTAGGTCTAACGCTCTACGACGTTCAGAAGATCCTCCACCATGCGAGACTGGCGGAGAGAGGGTTGATCAAGCGGGACGCGGTCAACGAGAGTATTAGCTTGGAGCTGGATTTCATCAACATCTTTATTAGGATGGTGCAGATTCTGGGGATGAGGGGGAACAACCGGAAATAGATTGTGGACAGGAACGCAGTATCGGACGAAGAGTCAACACTGGGCTCTTTTACTTGTCTGGCGGGAGTTCATTGGCTTTGAGGGTCGGGGCTTGTTCTGATTATTTCCCGCATCACTCCTCTCCTGGCTCAGATTTTAGGACAATTGGAACTATATTGAAGGAAGGCTCCTAATCGAAAATACAGCGTAATAGCCTAGGGAGTCCCTCAATCGACATCATGTAATCCCGCCCCAACATCCATATTCTCAGACTGGGAATGAAGGGCATCTCTGTCCGTCTTGAATTACTTCATTCATCGCACGGCCCGTCGTTTCCTTGTCCTTGGACACAACAGTAGTGACCCTTCACGGATCTTGCATGCTGAAGCTGTTGAGGACCGCCGGAAAACTCTTCTCTGGACGTTCCCATTCCCATAGCTTTGGAGGACGTATAGGGTACGTAGTATGTGCTCGTGGGTCTGGATGCGCGTTTGGTCATCCTTGACTCGGGGCTGGCTTTCAGGTGAAATTAGTGACTGCAAGATGCGTCTGCTGCCTATCGGGTTGTGAGCCGGACCGCTATCGCTCGATCCTCCGTTAGAGGTTGTCTGGCTATACACCGCGCTGATCATGAGGCGCCTCGAAGCGCAATCAACCCGAGGATTGCTACTTCTAGAGCTTTCGCTTCAGCGTCGCCTCCCGTGTCTCTTTCGGACCCGTTACTACCCTCCTCCAAACTTTGCCTCTTGCTCTTCTTCCCCTTGTCGCCAGTGCCGTTCAATTTATAGATCTTCCGCACCTTGCCGACATCCACAGTTCGCCGATGCTCCACGTCCGAAAACTCCACCGCTCTTCCTTCGATGACAGCATTCAGATGCTCCTCGACGCTCTCATGTGTGATGTCGGGTGTTGTACCGACTTTGATCACCAACAGGTCTCTGGTAGTGTCGCTGACTCCAAACCTTCGAAAACTTTCCGATATCTGTTAGTCGGTCTCAGCGTCCGTGTTCGAATACCCGCCTTTCGTAAAAACTCCGTACGCACGTTGTTGTTGGGACTCAACGAGAACACAATCTCCGAATGAACATTTCGCGATTTGAGCCGGTCGTTGATAAGGTCATTTACGGCCCGGAATACTGCGGCGAGCGCATGTGTAGTCGAGACAATCTGGAAACATCAGTTCCGGTGACTATTTAGTGGAGCCATTCTGGATCAGGCAGAGACCAAGCTTGCTCACCACGCTGGCATCAATGAGTGCGTACTCGAATTCCGACTTGCCATTGAGGAGCTGCTGTCGTAGGTAAGAGGCATTTCGCAGATCTCGGAAGAGTGCAACATGGACCGCTAGAGACGGAGGGAGGTGGGATAGGTGGAATGTTTGTAACATCATATGTATAAAACCGGTTTACAGGATATATATACTGGGTTCCGATGTTGAGGCTCAACACTTGAGGCTCTTAAGGCCTCGGTAAATTCCGCGCTTGTGAGAATCCCCAGACATCTGAGTCCAGCTCAGCTACACTTTGAAAGTGCGGCATGGTATAGGTCACACATCTAGGTCGCGCAATCTCTCATATACCCATCAAGCACGTCCGACGAGCTTTTTCCTGTATAACGGGCAAGACTCTTCTTTTCTGACATAAAGAGGTGCCTTCACGGTAACTTCCTTTGCCTGGTCTGCTACGGCAACCTCCTCGGCGAGTTCCATCGCACGATGCCTCCTAAACGCCGCGCATCGGGTTCGCCAGCTTCAGGGACTCCGTCTAGCAGTAAGGCGCCAAAGCACGAAAACCAAGGACCAGAAGACTTTTCGAACTCGGTCAAGAAGAAACTTCAGACATCTACGCGAACGGGACAAGCGTGCGATAGATGCAAGGTGACCGATGTCCTTCAAGCCTTCACCATGTCTATACTTACTAACGCTCGCCCAGGTTCGCAAGATTCGCTGCGATGGCCTCCCTGGTGGGTGTTCACCATGTTTGCAGAACAACACAGAATGCAAGACTACGGACCGCATCACGGGAAAGGCGACTTCGCGAGGCTATATCGAGACCCTTGAACAACGAGCTCATGATCAGGAGAACCGCATCCGGGATCTCGAAGCTCGACTTATCTCCATGGGCGTAGACATACAGCCTCCCAATGGATATCATGACCTTACGATCGCGCCACTCGTCGAGTGGAACCAGGCTCAGGCCAATGGTAACCATCAGTCATGCGCGGCAGCAGACCATCGGAATGGAAAGGACAGCAGTGTGATACCGTTTCCCTCCAATGCGTCAGTCTCACGTGCGACGGAGACAAACATGTTCCGCCTTCCCGAGTTTCGCACAGGCTCCACTGGCGACAATTACCTCGGGGTGTTCTCTGGCAATTCCTTTCTTAGCTCTATAAGGGGCACTGCCCTGAATGTTCTAGGCATGCAGATTGATATTGCGGACTTCACCTCACCCGACATGGATGAGCCGGACCAATCAAGTGTCCACGATCAGCCCCTCTACAATAAGTCATATCTGAGTTGGGTGCAGTCGGCCTTCAATGTCTCTCCCAAGTTTGACAAGGTTGAATTACCGGGGAAACAAGAAGGTCTCACTTATGCCCAGTGGTACTTGAGGGTCTTGAACCCATATCTACCTGTGTTGCACAAGCCAACTTTCATGGCCCTGGTAAGTGCTCTTGTCTGCAACAACGACCATTTACTGATCCTGTATCTCTACCAACTATTAGCTCACGAGAATGTACGATCCCACCTTTGAGCCATCCGCTGCGGAAACAGTCATGGTTCACATGATGTTTGCCATCATGTTCTTCCAGTATGCGGCGCGAAACTGGGAGAACGCAAGCCAGCAGTCAGACTTGAACACTCGATCCAACTTTCACTATCACTATTCATTGGGGTTGTTCTCCAAACTCATAGCGAGCCACACATTGCAAGACCTGCAAGCTTTGACTTTGATATCTGCCCATATGCGCAACTTTCCTAAACCTGGAGCTAGTTGGATGGTGTCCAAACTCACTTTTTCGCTAGCTATCGAGTTGGGTCTGCATCGATCGGCGAAAAGATGGGTTCCACCTACTCCAAAATCCAACGTCCTCGAGATTGAGATGCGCAAGCGTGTGTTCTGGAGCATTCTAGCTATCCACGTCACCATCAGCGGAAAGCTCGGTAGACCGATGCCCTTGCGCGTGGAGGACTTCGACGTCGAGATACCCGAGGCTGTAGATGATGATCTTCTCAGCGAAGAGGGGATCGATACGTCGAAAGTGGGTAAATGCTCTTTTCGAGTCGGCATAGAAGCATTCAAGGTTGAGCCGTTGTTCATGGAACTATACAACAACGTCTATGCCGTCAAGCGCTCGCCTCACAACTACGTGCAGGTGGTTCGGAGTCTAGAAAACAAGGTTCAAAAGTGGTGCGATCAATGGCCTGCGGAACTAACCCAGGAATCTGCACTGAACGACCAGGAAGGTCGAGTCTTCGCTCTCTATATCAACATGTGGGCTCTGGAGTTTCGACTTCTGTTGCGTCATCCTTCCCTGTCCCTCACGGATTCTCAGGAGTTCAACAGCGAGAATCTAGACGTCTGTCTGGAGTGTGCGCGGGCAATGCTACATAACGTACGCCAACTACAGAAGTACAAGAGCTTGGACACAACCTGGTACAATGGTGCTTTATATGTACTTGCAATCTCTACCATGCTCTTCGGGCAGTGGGAGAGGAGGGACCAGATGACATCTGCAGATCTGGCAAAGCTAAGAGATGACATGTACGTTTGGCTTGATATCATGGGAGATGTAGGAGGTTTAATAGGTCAGCTCGGCAAAACCAGATTACCCTTGGGTCAGAAAGACTAACTTCTACAGGTTCTGGCAAGCGTCTCCAGAACGCCGTCCGAGTCACTGTCGACAATACACTCGGCTTGTTGACTCGCCATCTGGCTTCGAAGACTGCATCCTCTGCTCTTTCGTCAACTAACCACACTGGCTCCCCGGGCGGATCCCCACAGCAAGGATCCGCGCCAAATGCTGAGGGCTACAGCGAGACACAAAACTACTCCAACCCATACCCTGACCCCAGCCACGGTGTCAACGGAGGCCTCAACCACGCTGCTAGAAATGGCGCATACCTCTCGCCCGACGACCCAAGCATAAATGGCCACGCGATAGCACCCTATCCGGCGGCCACCCAGTACTCCTACCCCGAACCGTCCACCACCAACCTCTCGACCTACCCCTCCAACCGCCCAGCCTTCAACCCGAACCCGTACCCCGCAGTTGCCGCCGAAGCCCTCTCGTCCGCGCCACAAACCACCCCTCAACAGGCAGCAGCAGCCGCGGCCAACGCCTTCATGTACTCTAACGCTCACCCCAACCCGACATACATCCCGACCAACAATGTCTTTGGTGGCAGTCAATCATGGCGACAATGGACCGGCACCGTCGCAGGTAATCTCGAACCGCAGGAGTACCTCAACTCCGCAAGCGCCCTCATGCAGCTTGGCGGACGCGATCAGAATGCCGGCGGTGCGCCGGTCGCGGACATGACGGGTGGCGGCATGAGCAGTGCGGACGCGAACGCGATGAGCGGTGGTTCGGGTCAGCCGTGGCCGTTGATGATCTTCGATATCGGACAGGGTGGGTCGTAGGCTGTGATGTATTTCTACGAGTTACCGATTGAGGCGTTTACGGAGGGTCCGTTTCGCCGCTATGGTAGGGCCCGGTCGCCCTGATTTGCAAGACTTTTCTGCTCCTTTGTGCTTCGTGCACTAATAACAACAGACGTGCTTCTTGCTTGCTTCTATATACCTGGCTTGTTGGCTATAGTTTCGGTGGTTTCTTCGATACCTTGCAGTTTGGGGGTAAGGCAGATGGCGCTTACGATGGATGGATGGATGGATGGATGGGTTTGTTTGTATAACTATCGGGGCTCCGTGTACTCTACAGTTTGCCTTGTCCTTGTCTATGCACATTGGTTTTATATGGCGCTCAGTATAGGTACAGAGCTTTGCTTCTCAATGCAAAAGTTGAAACGAGAAGCTTCTAATCTCTCCTTTGACGGTGCTTTGATGGAGACTTGCACCGTTCGAGGAGAGAATGACTGGGGTAGATTGTCCATTTCATATCTCTGTAGATTGGATAGCATGGTCTTGGCTTCAATTGATCATACCCTAGGTTACCAAATATGTATTCTAGTCGTAGCAGGTCAAGGTTGGCGCTAACCCATTTGGTCATCTCGAACAACAATGCAGCATCAAGTCACGTTCTCGAGATCTTCGGCGAACCACAGCTTCATAACAAGCTCCATAGCGCCTACCTTCAACGCTGTCGCTTCTTCTTCGCCGAGGGCTATGCCGGCCGTCGCGCCACTTATGCACGATGACCATGCCCGATGTTATCGTCCTCTCTTCGTCCCCGGTCGCATCGGCCATCACAATCACGCCGCGACCGGCGCAGTTGGCACCAATGTCCTCTTCTCCAGGGTTGCCGTCCCCGTCTGTGTTAATGAAATCACAGAAATTGAGCTCAGCAGGCGGACATTGCACGGCATCATCGACCGAGAGAACAATTGGGGACTTTGCGACTACGACCAGTTTGGGAAAGGTCGGACCTTCAGGTCTCGATCCGGACACTCGAAATGGAGAACAAGGCACCAGTGGAATCAGTCCACCCGCGCTGGACAGCCATACTGTGGACTCTGAGCAGGCGATGAAGCCTAAGCCGAAGAAGCGTGCTCCGGCTGGAGCGAAGCGTGCCACAGCTCCGAAGAGGTCGAAAGCGCCGAGCAAAGTAACGGATGAGCTCACAGATGCCGCTGGTGGACTGGGAGCCGGAGGTGTCTGTGAGGGTCCAATTGTGTCGGTCACGGAGAAGAAGCTGAGAAAGCCTCGAGTCAAGAAGGATAAAGTCGAGGGCCAGCCGAAGATCAAGAAGGGTAGAATAACGAAACCAGGAACCGAGGCTGGGAAGGAGGAGGCATCTATCAAGAGGAAGCGTTCGAAGGTGATGGATGGAGCAGTCATACCTGCGGACAGTACTGGGAGCCCTGATGTGGTGGAGCTGCCTACTGCGGAGCAGGATCTAGGTCTAGACAAGGCTTTAATGAGGAGGAAATGCTGGACGCCGCCGAAGGAAACCGTTCAATTGGTGGGGGGAGCATGCGAGAGGACCGGATTCGCTGTGCGGTCGGTTGAGCCAGCCTCCGTCACGTCCGTGGAGCCTTCGTCGAAGAGCTTCGGTAGTCTCTTCTCAAGCTTTGGCTTTGCGCAAGAGTTGGAATGTCGTGCAGTACCACAAGGTGCACGCGATTTTGATGGCGGAGTCCAAAAAAAGCGGCGTAAGATTGAGGCAAGTTCAGTTCATACCAGAATAGAAAGACTTTATTGTTGATTGTGGGTTACCAGCTTCAAGACGTTTCCGTCCAGAGCAGGACCACGACCACCATTCCAAAGAGGAGTAAATCACCCAAAAAGAAGCCTGTTACCATCACAGAGAAAGCAACCGCTCAATACATGGTCAAGGATCCGAACCCCACCGCGCCCTTACTTCAATACTTTGTACCCGGTGGTCAATCTGGTACTGGCGGTTGTCATGTCACTGATAGGAATGACGCTGTCAACCCCAAGAAGGTGACGAAGCCTGCCAAGGCAACAAGTGCGAAACGCAAACCAAAAGATGGTACGGCTGCGTTACCCTTGCTTCTTTCCCCAGAATCCGCCTTGAAGAAAGTTCACCACCAAGACATCTTGTTTGGTACATCCAGTCAGCTAGTTGAGGAAGAATCACCGACCTTTTTGAGAGAACTGCAGCAGGCTCTGAAGATCTCTGAAGTCGCTTCCAATTTCGACTCCCGTGTTGACTCTGTTCACCGCGGTGAAACGGCGACCAAGCCGAACGCGATGAAGAGCCTGAAAGTCTCTTCGAGCCGGTTATGGGCAAGCGCCGCTCGAGATTCTGAGGGAAACCTTTTAGATGCAGAAGTTGTGGACCTGGCAGACTCACCGCCCGCCAACACGGATTCTGAATCTATTAGGATTATAGGGGAGGCTATAACCGAGGCCCCTACATTGCTAACAGAGAGTCCACAGGACAATGCCTGGACGATTCTCGATGGTACGACTATTAATGAAGCCTGCTTGAAAGACAGACCAGGGGAGCAAAGTAAAGAGCAAGAGTCCATGCATCCAAATGATAAAATTATTATGCCGAGTCACTCTGAAGAAGTGACTCTAGAGAAACGTTCTAGAAGCAAATCTCCAGCGAGAAAGATGAAGAAGACGAAAAGCAAGACCACTATGGCACAGTTGTCCCAGACGATTCAAAAGCCTGACTATGTTGGGTATCCGACCGCCAGGTTAGCCACCGAGCTCGCGTCGTACGGCTTCAAGCCTATAAAGAATCGCGATCAGATGATTGCCATGCTAGAGAAATGCTGGGAGGGTAAAAACAGAGTTGCTCTGCAATCGTTAACAACAAATGCCAACCCCCTCAATTCCGGACCGTCGAATACCAAGGGTGTTGCCGAAGCGGAGGACGGCGTGGAAAAGCCACAAGCCAAGGCGCAATCTCCGAGCAAGTGCGGAAAGCCCTCGTCGACCGAGCTGCTCCGTCCTGCAGAACCAACCCAAGCAGCAGAGCCAGTACCCAAAAAGCCACGAGGCCGGCCACGGAAAACTACAACTACCGAACAACCCACGGCCGGCTCAACTCAGCGGCGCAAAGAAACACGCACCACGACCACAGCCCCTTCGCCCAAAACGAAGAAACCGAACACAGCCAAGCGGAAAACGACCCCCGCCATAAACGTCGAAGAGATCTCCGACTCCGACACGCCCCTGACCCCGTCCCCACCCCGCCGTCGCTCCTCTCGCCCCTCGCCCACAACTCCCCGGCCCCTCGACCTCCGACCGGCTTCCGCCGCTGAACCGACGCCGAGCCTCTCGCCCGCAACGGCGCAGACCCTGCTCTTCGCCAACATCACCAAAGCCATCACCACGTTCCCCCGAAGCACAGACCCGAGATATCCGACCTGGCACGAGAAGATATTGATGTATGATCCCATCGTGTTGGAGGATCTGGCGTATTGGTTGAATACGGAGGGGCTGGGGAGGGTGGGCGTTGATGAGGAGGTGGGGCCGGGGGTGGTCAAGGCTTGGTGTGAGGGGAAGAGCGTTTGTTGTTTGTGGCGGGAGAATTTGAGGGGTGGGGCTAGGGCGAGGCATTAGGGTTTCGTTGTGGGACTTGGGAGGGTATATGTTGTAGGTTGTAGGATTGTAGGGTTACTCATTTTGGAGTGTGGTTAGGTGTACTTATAGCGATGGCGATTATATAAGGGGCAAAGCAGAAGTATTTCACATATCTGTGTAAGTCAACGGACTGCGGTATATCCTTATGTACTCAGCACAGTTGTCGCACTGGGGAGGTAATATGAGCGGAGCTGCCTACCTACTAACTCAATAATAGTAATATGGACTTGTGGCTAAGCTTTCCGCTCATGACGCTCGGCTTGGAACTGTACCGAACCCGAGTACGGATTAACCCCACACAATGCTCGGCATGAGAGCCGACGTAACCCAGACATAGCTTAAACCACCATCGCCGAAAGGGAAGGTAAAGGAGCTGTGGAGCTCTCTGACTTTCTGATGCACTGACTTTCTGAGGTAATTGTTCAGACCCAACTACACTCCCATCCTTAACCTCGTCATTCCTCGTTGTCCAGAAAGGAACTTGGGCAGGAGGGGTAGGGTGCAATTGGTGAAGGCGCGCTGACTTGCTTTGACCATGGACAGAATGAGTGAGAAAGCACTCATGGCGAACGAGCGTACGGCATTGCTCGAGACCGTTCAAATCGCTCCTCCAAGGCAGCGTTATTCCCATAGCACCATTCGCCGAATCTGCACTGCCGTCCTGACGACCTCCCTCGTGATTGTTGGAGCCCTCTTCCTACTACCATTACGGTTTGTGCCATCGCAACATGGTCACGGTTCTGGGACCTCCTGGTACTTTGCATGGTCATCACCATATCCGCATAGAGCATGGCCGGCAAGCGACGGGTTGTCGTACAAGGACTTGCAAGATATACTGTTGACGACACCGCAAGAGGACCAGATCCGACATTGGAGCGAATACTACACGGCTGGCCCACATCTGGCTGGCAAGAATTTCAGTCAAGCGTTATGGACACGCGACAGGTGGCAGGATTTTGGGGTTCAGGATTCCAGTATCGTATCCTACGACGTCTATGTAAACTACCCGGCTGGTCATCGACTGGCGCTGCTGGAGAAGAGCAACAGAGATAAACGGGACGGGAAAGAGCCAGAGTACAAAGTTAGATACGAGGCCAGTCTTGAAGAGGACGTGCTCGAAGAGGATCCCACGAGCAGCCTGGAAGTCCGCATACCGACGTTTCACGGATACTCTGCGAGCGGCAACGTCACCGCTCGGTATGTGTATGTCAACTTTGGAACATATCAAGATTTTGAGGACGTCTTGAAGGCGAATGTGACCTTGAAGGGTAATATTGCCCTGGTGAAGTATGGCCATATCTTTCGAGGACTGAAGGTTAAGCGTGCGCAAGAGCTTGGCATGATTGGTACCATCATCTACACCGATCCTGAGGAGGATGGCGAGATTACAGAGACCAATGGTTACAAGACCTATCCGGACGGGCCAGCTAGGAATCCGAGCAGTGTGCAGAGAGGGAGCACCCAGTTTCTAAGTAAGACCTGCCCGCTAGAAGCCTGACAGAAGTGGTTTTGCTAATGATTGCACATTAGGTGTTGCACCAGGAGACCCTACCACTCCAGGCTACCCTTCCAAGCCCGGCGTTCCACGTCAAGATGTGGACAAGGCTATTCCTTCAATCCCATCGATTCCCATTTCCTACCAGGATGCCCTGCCCTTGCTCAAAGCGCTCAACGGGCACGGGCCAAATGCCGCAGACTTCCCTGAGCATTGGCGACACGGCGGTTTAGGTTACAAAGGCGTCGACTACAACATTGGGCCATCGCCTGAACATCTAGTACTCAATCTCGTCAATGAACAAGAGTATGTTACAACACCAATGTGGAATGTAATCGGCATCATCAACGGTACCCTTCCCGATGAAGTCATCATCCTCGGGAACCACCGCGACGCTTGGATTGCAGGTGGAGCCGGTGATCCAAACAGCGGGTCCGCAGCCATGAACGAAGTAGTGAGAAGCTTCGGAAAAGCGCTTGAAAAAGGGTGGAAACCCCTCCGAACGATCGTCTTCGCCAGCTGGGACGGTGAAGAGTACGGGCTCATAGGCTCAACCGAATGGGTGGAAGAGTACCTCCCCTGGCTCTCCAAGAGCGCCATCGCCTACCTGAACGTCGACGTCGGCACGCGCGGCCCGAACTTCCAATCGGCCGCCAGTCCGCTCCTCAACAAAGCCCTGTACGAAGCCACCTCGCTCGTGCAATCGCCCAACCAGACCGTCACGGGCCAAACGGTGCGCGACGTGTGGGACGGCCACATCGCCACCATGGGCAGCGGCAGCGACTTCACCGCCTTCCAGGACTTCGCCGGCGTGCCGAGCGTCGACCTCGGCTTCGCCAACGGGCCCCACGACCCCGTCTACCACTACCACTCCAACTACGACAGCTTCGCGTGGATGGACACCTTCGGCGACCCGGGCTGGCACTACCACCTCGCCATCACCAAGGTCTGGGCCCTCTTCGCCGCCCGCCTCGTCGAGACGCCTGTCATCCCTTTCAACGCGTCCGATTACGCCGTCGGCTTGAAGACCTACCTCGACGCCGTCAAGGCCAAGGCTAACGCACAAGCAGCCGACTCGCCCGTCGTCGTCGACGCCTCTTCGGTCTTCGCCGCTCTCGAGCGCGCCATCGCCGCCCTGCACGAAGCCACGGCCTCCTTCGACGCCCGCGCCGCCGACCTCGCTGCCTCTCTCGGCGCCGACGTGCCCTGGTGGAAGTGGTGGAAGAAGGTCCGGCTCTACGTCCAGGTCAAGGCCGTTAACGATAAGTACAAGCTCTTCGAACGCCACTTCTTGCACCAAGAGGGCCTCGACGGTCGTGAATGGTTCAAGCACGTCGTCTTCGCGCCGGGCTTGTGGACTGGTTACGCCGGCGCGACTTTTCCAGGTTTGGTGGAGAGTGTCGATAAGGGCGATCGTGAGGGCGTTAAGGTGAGTGTTTTTTTTCCGCTTCCTGGCTTTTTGGGTGTGGTGGTTTCTGCGGGGTAGGGGGGATGGTGAGCTTGATGGGGAAGGGGATTGAATGTGAATGTGTTGCTGACTGGTGGTTGTGCGTGACAGAGATGGAGTGATATTATCGTTGGCTTGGTGGATAAAGCGACGGAGTCGTTGAAGTAGGTGTGTCTTGGTTGAGCTTGATTGATTGATTGAATAAGTTGGCCTTGATGTTTTTGGATAGCTTGAGGGATGGGGGACCAAAAGCTCGGGTGACATCATATATATGTGTGGTTCGTATCCGTCTCTTGGTGGCGTTCTATAGTCACTTGGCAGCGATTATGCTATTTGTATGTCTAAGATTCTGTACAATGCCCACGAGTTTCTCAGGCCTGTTCGCCACATGGACCAAACCATATGTATGAGCGTCAATCGTATCTTCGTGAGATCATGAGCCATGCACGAGCCTCTTTCCCCTCACGTCTTTGAACATTTGTAAGAGAAGAGGAAACCAGAGAAATCAATGATAACTCGTCTCCCCCGTCCCCAACCCACTCCTTGTCTGGCCGAGATTGTTACTCACCTCCTACCTCCGCCGGGCCCAAGACCCTCCGCCATCCCGATCGGACTCGTCATCCGTCTGTGTAGATCAACCGATGCGGGATCCAGAATCGAGGTCGTAGACGTGGACGTTCGTTTCCTTTTCATCGTCCTTGCCGTCGACGACGGCGGCAAGGCGTGCAGATCGGTGTCGGCGGCGAAGGAATCCGGCTCTCCGGTCATCACGATGTCATCGTCCAGGGCGGATGGAAGAGGCGTTGGGTCGTCGATGTTGGTGTCAGGGAGGGGATCCTCGTCCTTGTCAGCCTCCTCATCATCGACATCGACGTCGTGATTGACTTCAGTTTCCGACTCGTCGGCATCGCTATCAGCCGCGGCACCGAAGCCATCCATCTCGACAAGCCACCAGACAGGGACGGCACCGAGGGCGGCGAGGGCGGCGAGGGTCCACCAAGGGACGACGACGTAGCCGGCATCGACGCCTCTCGAAAAGGCGACACCGCCGATAGCGGGCCCAGCGGCGCGACCGAGGGCGGAGACGCTGGTGGCGACGCCGTTGAGGGTGCCGAGGATGCGGAGGGAGACGGCGGAGTTGGTGAGGAGGATGGTGGAGCAGGGAAACGCGAAGATGACGCCGCACAGCTTGAGGAACATGATGGCGAACATGACGGCCTGCTGGGTGGCCGGGGTGGGGAGCAGGGCGGTGAAGGGGGTGAGGAGGTAGGCGACGGGGAAGGTGAGGGTGCAGACGCGCAGGCAGTTGAGGACGCCGAAGCGGCGGGCGACGGGGGGGAAGATGAGGAATTGGATGAGCATGCCGCAGATGCCGTAGAGGGTGAAGAGGAGGCCGATGCGTTCGGAGTCTGCTCGTTTTCTGGGGTGAGTTGAGGGTGGAGGGGTCTGAAAAGGGTTGCGAGACCTACCGATGCCGAAACCACCGGCGAACTTTAGGGGGAGTTTGATGTCGGGGTTGTTGTCTCGCTTCTGGACGGGCAGATGCATGAAGATAGGGACCAGCTGGTCGAAGGTGACGGAGTGGAGCGCGAGGAGGCTGTAGGTGATGAGATTGATGTTGGACTGCCGGGAAAAAACTTCTCGATATCCCGGAGCTGGCTGGGGAGTGGTGAAATTGTTGTCTTTATTCGTGAGCGTTTCAGTGTCGTCCTCGTACGCACTCGATGACGAGTATCTGTGCGACCGCTTGAGCAACGACGAAGCTTGCTCATCGTCGTTCCATTTGTGCTGCTTCTTCTTCTTCTTGAACAGCCCAAGGAAGAGCTTGCCGACCACTCGACCATAATCACGTCTATGTTTCCGGGTCTCCAACGTTTCCTGCTCATGATGAGCACACACCACTGCAGAAAGTAGACATGTAGACATACCTTCAGGAATAGAACTCCCGTCGTAAACCCAATCAAGAAGAAAACGCACGTCACCAAATTTGGAAGAGCAAAAGGGTACTTCCTAAAAAACCCACTCTTCCCAAAGAGCTCGGGATGCCTCTCGGCCGGATTCGCCAGCGCCCCACCGAACGCCGGCCCAAAGATACTCCCGATAGTCCACATCAGGGGCATGACACTAAAGGCCCTGGGCTGCAGTTCCCTCTGTGGCACCATCTCCGCCACCGTGGTGCGGATGATGCCCACATTGCCGTTCCCAAGGCCCGCCAAAGCCCTAGCGACGACGGCCCACGGCAGCGACGTCGAGAAGCCGAAGAGGATGCTCGTCGTCATGGTGCACATCAAGCCCGCCAGGATGGCGGGTTTGCGGCCGAACCGGTCGGACATCCGGCCCCAGATGACGCCCGTGAGGCATTGGCTCAGAGAGAAGACGGCCGAGGTGATGCCGGCCCAGTATGCGACTTTGGTCTTGGGCACGTCGAAGCTTTCGATCATTTCTGGCTGCGGGGACTGGTTCAGCTTGTACTGGAGCACATGTAACACCAGGGTAACTCACGAGGTAGGGGAAGACGGAGGTCAGGGCAACTATAAGCTTCGATCAGTAGTGTTTGCGTGTACTTCATCGAGGTGAGCCTACCAGGTTCGGCGAAGCGACATATTGCTGTGTTGACAAATGTATTAGCTATGAGATGGTATGGTTTAGATACACGGTGCCTTACAAAGAATAATAAGCTGCTGGACAGGCAGCTTTGGTGCTTTCTTTCTCTTCACCATGTTGCCCGAGCATAGGTTTTGGACAAGCTCAGGTGGCGGTCAGTCGTTGTTATTGTTGCATTTTTTATTACTTTGATACTGATGACAATAGCAAAGATTTTCCATTGATATTGGCTTGCTTTGACAATACAGCGGATAGTCTGTCTCAATTATATTTATGAGAGTCGATCTCATGAATTTGGGGCGTCCAACAGTCAACTCGGTTATCTGTGGGGTCGTGTGGCGTAGTTTGTAAGGTGTGGTTGATAGGGCGCCGTTGCTCTCTGCCTTACGCCATTTTTACAGGGTGGGCCGTACAGCCCTATGTGGCTATGCACTTCCATACTTTTAGCTTCGCCTACTCAGTCTTTGGTGTCTTTGGTGTCTTTGGGAGTCTACCTTGTCTCCAGCTTAAGACTTGTCGGTGACCATTTCTAGTGTCTTCAGGTACTTGGACCTCCTCTGTTGGAGTGACAAGACAGAGTTGTACTAGCTAATTTGCCTATCGTTACAAGTATTGAGTGTGGAGTTATACCCTCCGGCCCTACATCCCTAAAGGTACCAAGCCAAGTCCCTCAACCCCTCCATATATACGTCTAAATATTCAACGCCACGAGCAGCCGAGGGTTGAGTAGGATATACCACAGCAAGCGCCATGACGTAATTCACCACCAGCCTGTCACTCCGCCCAATACCGGCCCCCGTTCCATGCCCTGATCCTGCTGAACCTCCATCTGATAGTCCCGAACCATGTCGTCCCAGCCTGGCCAATCAAGTGACTCGTCTTTCAGAGGATCTTGAAGCAACGTCGCATCGTCCACGATCCATTGGTCCATCAGATCGCCGTTGACCTGAGCCTGCTGGCTCTGCGGAAGTATGGTCATCGGCAGCATACCATCGAACGTTTCGTTCGCGCCTCCGCTCATAGGGCTATTGGCAGGGTAATTCGAAGCAAATCCAGATGCACCCACTGTAGCATCCAGCCCCGGTCGTCTGACACTACCATCAGCCGCAGTGGTGGACACAGCAGCAAAGGGGCCCAAAGTCCCGTCTTTAGGAAACCTCGCCTCTTTTTCAAGGTCCCTCATCCTTGCCGCTCGGGCTTTTGCCATCAACTTCCTCAGCGGTCTCCAGAGCATGCCTCTCTTGCTGGCTATGATGACCCCGCCCCAGTCCGCGAACACCGAATCGATGGAATTCCAAGCTCTGTCGACCGTTTCACCCTTCGTTCGTGTGCACAGTTCCGAGAGGATATACGCCACTGAATGCCATTGGACATAGGTGCGGAACAGCCAGCCCCACTTGACTGTACTGTGCTCCGTCTCCAGCAGCCGACTGAACTCGAGAACTTCGACACACGTTACGAACAGTCGGTCTTTAGTCTCTTGTGGCAGGTTGGCGCCACCGTCTTCGTGTTTGAAAGGATGATGAACGATTAGCCACATCTTGGACATGATTAGACGAGCAACGGTGGCGGTCACCCAGTATAGCGGGACGCTCATATCACAGTATTGGAGGTACTTCTCCTCCAGGTATTTGTGGCACTTCTCAATGATCTCTTCTTTCTCCGCCACCGAGGCATTCAAGCGTCGCTCCCGGCACATGCTGGGCCCTGGGGGGGTCCAATGGAGGCGGCGCATAGTGAAACTGACTTCGTATCGGATGAGACAGAACGTTAGCTCTGTGCAGCCGATCCGCTCTTCCGGCATCACGCGAGCTTCTGGGTCGAGGTCGGCGTCATTCACGTTCAAAGGCAGTCTCGTGTCGAAGCTCTGTTCCGTGATGGTTGGATCTGTACCACCATCTTCCGCTGCACGTACGTCCAGAATGACCACTTGCCACCAGAGTCGCCTTCGCATCTCGGTCTCAAAGGGCGTGAGCCCAAAATGGGTCCCGTCACGATGAAGGCCGAGAGACAGCGCAATGCGGATCGCAAGGCCGGTGAGGGTCCAGACAAATCGTGTGTCGTCTTGATGACGGACGCAGACCAGGAAGAGTACGAAGGCCTCCAACACAATGCGTTCTTGGGTGTTGAGGAACCCAGCCCGAGCGAGTGCTTGCTCGGTTGCGAAACGATATTTGCTCAATGCAGTTCCCTTGTCTTCTGACAGTAGGGTTCTACACTCTTCGGGGCTTAGCGAGGTCACCGCAGCCAAATAAATGGCAAACATTAGTGCTTCGGTAGCTTTGTTCAGGTTGTCAAGACTTCCACATGCATTGGCGATGACACTGCACATGCTCGGCACGTGAAAAATCTTGACCAGTGGTTCGACGTTTTCTATATATATCTTCCACATGCTGAGGATCTGACTCGGAGATGGATGGAGCACTCTAAGATTGACCATTGTGGAATTGAAGCTGAATATGAAACCTTGGTGGTTTGCGGATTGTGATGAGCCTGAAACATCTGGTGACGGGTAATCGTCATCTTCGGATACAGGATCCAAAAGATCATTGACTTCCGCAACCTAAACATTCATCGTCGTCTCCGCGTTAAACATGTGTCAGATATAGGGGACAGAAAGTCATCGCACTAACCTCATCGGTCAGACTCGCCCAGAAGCTACTACTGACATATTGACTTCTACCCTCTTCTATCACCAGTCTCCCGAAGTCTTTCTCGAGCGTCTTAATGTTCGTCCCGATCTTGGGGCACCCCCCGCTTCTTTTGTCTTGCCCACCCTTTTGAGTTCCCTTATCTTCTCTGTCCACAGTCACATTCGGGGTTTGTGCCTCCCTCTTTACGACTGAAGTTTTCTCCTCCAGGCCTCCCTCATCGTCGACGTCTTTTCCCAAACGCTGCACGACGCCCTCCAATCTTCTCAACCTGGCCAGTAATTCCGTATCTGGCGGCTTCCGGGCCTTCCTCGGGGCGCGTCCCGGATTCGGGAAGACGCACTCGATACTTCCTTTACTGCAGTTGGCGCAAGGGTGCCGCTTGTCGCATCGCACCTTTCGGCGTCGACAGGTGACACAGCTGTGATGATGAAGAGGTGGGCCGGTGGGGCCGTTGTTGACCGTCGAGGGTGATGAAGAAGATGTGTTGTTCTTGTCCGATTTGGTAATGAGATGCTCGCCATTGGTGCTTCTGGGTACTGGAGATGTTGATGGGTTGTTGGGAATGGACTCTTGAGTGGTAGGTGGATCGCCAAAGGGGGAAACCCTTTGGTGGGGTGGTAGTACAACCCTGGCTTGGGCGGACATCACCGTTCTGTCTTCAGTATGACAGCCTAAATCTGGTTGATATGTACGGTATCCGCGTAGGCAACGAGGCCAGCGTAGACAGTCCTGACATTCTTCAGGAATCAGGAACCAGGGGATCTATTTATGCACGGAATCAGCAAGGAATAATACCTTGACGAATTAATGTAGAAATACCTTAGGCAGCGGGCGGGGGCCATAACCAAAACGACGTACACAATAATCGTGAACCTTAGGATCCTTGAGGTACCCTGCCTGTAGTGCACTTTATCGCCAGATGACAAAGACCAGATCGGATCACGTAAGGTAAGGGTTCGACGATGACTCGCTCTCCCTCTACAGTACATGCGGCGTAACAATATGCCGCTTTGACAAGGGCGTGTTCGATAACTTAGCCTTGTTCTGGAGTTTACGATACCTTAGATAATACCTTAATAACTAGCAAGGTACAATCGTCTATTATGTACTAGAATAGTAAGGATCTACAAGTAGCGTCGCTGACTCAGAATTGGGCGTCGACTACCACAAAGTGGTGTGTCTTCCCTCTCGAAGGGCCAAAAAAGGTGAGTCACTTACTGAGGCCGTTGTGATATACGAGCAAGGTATATATACATGTAACGTTGATATAGGGAATTGACACATGTCCTTTGCGATACAAGAGCTTCTCCTAAGCTCTGATTAACACCTCGAGGGATGAAATCCCAAGCCTGCGTGTTCACAAAGTATGCCTCGAATCGGGCCGTTCTGACTCCTATGGTAGTACCATCCCTTATCTCCACGTGCAAATCAAACAAGATCGCTGGAGACCATATACTACGCCAAACGCAGAAGGACACTGCGTAATATGCATCCTCTCTCGTCAAGAAAACTATGGGACTGTGTTGTTGTAAACCTCCATGTACTGAGATCTCATAGGTCTTGGCCGTGGTCGTGGTCTTTTGGTACCGGACTTGGTTCTATATTGCCGATTGGTTGGTCAGCGGCACCATACAGTTTTACCAGGACAGGTCCTCCGCTGAGAAACTCGACTCGGGACTGGTGAGCTCTACTTACCTTACTTTTACCCACTCCAGGGTCGTTGCAATCCAGCGATGCCTGCGACAAGGTCACCATTAGCGTTTGCCTGCACGGCACATGGGTGATGC
>JAABUU010003819.1_pt1 | contig 18651 bp, 16 predicted proteins | sample 5559301 | NCBI WGS metagenome assembly JAABUU01 (sample SAMN10711884, study PRJNA513360) | rock metagenome | isolation source: Antarctica rocks | place: Antarctica: Victoria Land, Richard Nunatak white | reverse complement strand
TTAATAAATCAGTAAATAAAGAAAATTCAGACTCTGTATGATCTAAAACAATAAGTAATTATTATATTAATATAAATTTATATTTACAAAAGCTGCACTGAATACTCTGCACATCTTAATGACAGTTTGTACACAAACTGTAAAGAAAATAATAATTATTAAACTTAGTCTGAACATACACTGTAAATAATTCATCTTTATGTACACAGTTGTCACAGATAGTCAGCTCACATTTCTTATAAATGTAAGTAACAGCAACTTTGCAATATATTTAATGAATGTAAAAACAATTTAAATTTATATTAATATACAGAATTAACTATTAAATTATTGACAACATCTTAAGCTTAGTTTTGAGTCAATTCTTCAATGATAAATTAATTAAAGCATTAAGTAATGAGAAGTTAAGCTGATCAGCAATTAATTCATTAAAGAGAGAAAAGAAAGCAATATTAAAAGTAGAATGCTTAATTAACTTTATGTATTGTTAATTTTTAAATTAAAATTAAAACAACAACATATTAAGAAAAAAGTTTTGTAAGCTTTTCTTAAGACAGAAATGATCAGTAATTTTGTAAATATAATTAAAAATAAACTTCTTTTAATTTAAATTGTTGTTATCTGCATCTAACAATGAAGCAGCAGCAGCACAATGTGAAATATAAATCTTAATAAATAATTTATAAAACATTAATGATATGCTGTGAACATATTACAGAAGTTTATATGATGAAAGAGTAAATAAAAAATTAATAAGTTGATGAAGTAGCAGTTAAAAGTTGAAGTGTGATTGAAAATTAAAAAGAAAGAAGAAGAGAATTTTTTTTAAGAAATTGTAATTAATAATATAGATAGATAATGTAAACAGTGAATAATTTATCTTATTGTTATAACAACAATGATCTGCACTTTTAGCTGCTTTTGAATGACAATAATGATGTAAAGTGAGATAAAACAATGTGAATGTGAACTGCAGATAGAAATTTTACAGAATGTTAAGCAAATCTCTGCACTCATATTAGCAGACTGTTGTGATTATGCAGTAGAAAAGAATGTGATATCATTGCTTACTCATCTCTTATTAAGTGTCTTTATTTATGGCTTAGTCATCATTTCCTATATATACTCTACATAGTGTAAATGAATAGGAACAACTTTCTACGGACCGATTCACATGGGATCAGGCGGGGTTAGGACCGATCGGGATCGGCGCTCCGGGTAGCGCTAGGGGCCCAAGAGCGGGAAGGCGGACCGCTACCTACCTTACCTTATGCATGTCATCAATGCATACAGTAAGGTAGCGTACCTCTAGCCTTGCGAAAGTGAACCAAGGGTTGCATCAGCTGGAAACAGTGTGTGCACTTTCGCTGCCGTCGGTTCCGCTCTTATCTGAGTCTCAATAGAATTTGGTCTCCGTTATCAACGGGAATACCGTTTGGTCCAACTTCAACCTCTCTCAAGACTATGGCAATAGGGCTAGATCTACCGATGTAATGATGCACCAGACTCCCTGCAAGAGATGAAGGGAGTCATGTAGCACTAGGTGAGATGGGCCCAGCCGTTCTGCCGTCAAAGCACACCGTCGTACGGAGGCTGCTGGAGGGCCACCACACCCCCACGTTGCTTTGCTTATCCCAAGCGGCATACCCCTCTCTACTGTGCGTGTAGAAGAAGTCTCAGTCTGTTCCTTAGTCCAGTTTGCCATTCACACTCGTGCTCCATTTTCGCACGAGTCTGCGTCATGTCTTCAACGTCCCACAAAGGCCTCGGTGCCCTTGGCGGTAGCTTTCTGGGCTTGTCTTGTATTGTGGTCGCGTTGCGCTTCTATGCCCGCAATGTGCAGAAAGCGCCGCTCAAGATGGACGACTGGGCGATGCTGCCGGGTCTTGTAAGCACTGGACAAGCCCATGGGCCAGCAATGGCAATATGGACTTCCAACCGTCGAGAGCCAACTGACCTCTGGCAATTGTCTAGACTACATTCGCAGGCTTGACAGTGACCGTATTCATCGGTGGGTTCGAGTCTGAAACCATCGCGTATCAAGAGCCATCACCTCACACATCGATTCAGGACTGCAAAGGCAGATTCTTGGCTATCCATCGCCGAAAGACAAACAGACACTGGCGGAATCCGCCAAGACAGCGTCACAGGTCTGGCTTTCTCACTCCATTCTCCCACGATGGGTCCGCTTACACTTGCTCCAGTTGTATATTTCTATCAACATGCTCTCCACATCTTCTCTGGGCTTCGTCAAGATCAGTGCCTTGTTCTTTTACCGTCGCATCTTCTGCCCCTCTGGCTACAGATCCACATTCATCATCTTCATAATCGTTTCGGTCGTCGTTGTTGTACTTTGGACCATAACATTCCTCGTGCTTCTGCCTCTGCAATGCGGTAGCCACTTCTCGGCACTCTGGATCACTGCAGACCACGCGAAATATTGCACCAGGGCGGAACACGAATTACTTGCTTATGTTATAACGGACGCTATATTGGATGTGTGGATCATAGGCCTACCCATTCCCAAGGTATATATGACCACCTCCGGAAATTCGAAAGGCGGAGAGCTGACTTCCAAGATCTGGGTGCTTCGAATGACGCTCAGGCGTAGGCTTGCTGTCATAGGAGTCTTTCTACTGGCTTTAGCGTTAGCTCTCGACCATTCCCCAAACATGAGCGCTATGCTTACTCCATACAGAGGTCTAGCAGCGTCCATTGCACGAATGGTCACGTGGATTCAGCTCGAAGCTGGTATTTATGTGACACTCCTAGTCCAAGGGGTGCGACGCCACTGACACCCGTTACAGCCGTCCGTAACCGTAACAGGAATATCGATGGCCGAAGTATGCCAAATCTCAGACATGCCCCAGTTGTTCATCACTGACCGACTATCCATTAGTGGTCGAAACTCAAGCAATTTACCTGACTGTTCTAGAGTCAGGCATGAGTTTGATAGCAGTGAACCTTCCGTCCATATGGTATCTATTCGCCAAGATCAAGCCCGAAAGCGTCCTGCGTAGCGTCCGTAGCATCATCTCGCTACCGTCCAGCTCCCACTCCAAGTCGAGCCATGCGCCTGACAAGTCGAGGAACCACAGCAGCTCGTCAATCTCCTACCTCGCTCATCCGGAGGGACAAACCTTGGAAACTTATGCGATGCACGACATCGACGACGGAGCTGGTGTGCCGCCGGTGCCGTACGGTAACATCGGAGTCAAAGCGACTTTTACGCAGACTGCTGAACGCGTGTAAACCTCCGGGAACGGCTGCCAAGTCACGGCGCTTGCGGTGCGATGGGTGAAGCGTGCCAAGTACGTAAAGCGGCACTGTAGAGATGAATGGGCTATCGACAGAAGCTGATCCAACGAGGCTGGTCTAATGCCGCATCTCTTCGCCGGGGCTATTGAACTATGAAGGGAAGGGTCGCCGAAGGAGGCTTCATTCATGCCTAGATATCTACGCGAGCGGCCTCTCTCCATCCCTTTCTCTCTGCAAGTTTCGCTCTCTTCTGTATTCTACCAGATGCCAAAAGGGTGCCGCAGTTTCTTCCAGAGCAAGCAGGCGTAGTATCCGGCTTGCTCGATCAGCAGTCTGCTATGCATGTAAACAACTCGAAAGCATTCCTTTTCCAAGGCCAAGCAAGAATATGTCACCTGCGTTCCGGAACCCGAGTCCTATTGCGGCAAAGGCTCTGGCAGACCGCTCTGCTTCGATCGCTTGCTCCTTTGCCACCGAGGGCCCCCACGGATACAACGAGCGATATCGACGTACGCTCTCGTAAAGCCATCCGGTACAGATTCATGATCTAATCCATCATCCGTCGACCACACGCTGGCGAAATACCCATAGTCTATCGTCAGGGTTCCTCTCCAAGCCCTTCAGCCTGCGACGGCAGCGTTGATGGGCGCGCCGTCGAGCAGATTGTCCAACCTGCCACTTCCGGCCGGGAGTAAGGGCAGCGTGCGCTGTGCAGGACGACGATCGCCGACGGTGGGAACGAAAGGGAAGGTTCTGACCATCGCCGAAAAAGACTCCGAGGCTCGCGCGGACAGCTTTTACTCGTCGTCGACGAACCTGAAGCCGAACCGACGGATGATGTATAGATATAGTCCATCGGGGACACCTTTTGGAACCGGCCGCAGGATGGAGCCAGGTAGCGTAACCTCTGCCCTCCGAGAAGTTGCATGTCTGCGAGAGGTCCTCTCGATGCGTGAAACCCTGTCCATGTTCACACGGCGAAGCTGTGGCCGTGCACCAGCTCCGGCCGAGCGGCACTTGTCCTTAAAGCGGATGCCGCAGCTTGGAAATCCTGATCTCTTGCGTCCCGTCTGCCGCCGCCGCCCGTGCAGCAACTCCATCGCAGCACAGCCGTGCTCCTCCTCTGCGACCGCCGTAGGACCAAGCCGACCCGTGTGGTCCAGAGCACCATAAGGAGGTAAGCGCATGAGCTGCTGCTGCGCGCTCACTGCCAGGGTCATTTGCAGAGAGTACTCGGTGAAAGCAAGCTGGTCGATATAGTTGGGAGAACATTGCTGGCAGAGATCAGATCCGATTCGGTATGAGCGGAAGAATCTCATCTTTACAACCCTGTCTTCCGTATGATGTCCGTGTGTCGCTTATAGCTTTGTTCTTCGTCTCTCCTACGTTGGAAATTCCTTGGTTTTCACTCTCCACACAGATTCCTGGTCTCTAAGGAAGGAAGGAGAGAACACGAGGAGTTGGGAGGGAGTCTACTGTTCGATTTGGGATGGTAAGTAGGTAGGTAGCTAAGGGTATGGCGTCCGACCAGTATGCGGAGTTTAGGGATCAGCGAGTGCGGATTTTAGTTCGATCAAGCACGAGGGAAGTCTTGGAGAGTAGGGCGCAAAAGTTCCGAGGTCTGGTGAGCAAGCCGGCACTGAGGTGCCGAGAGGGGTGGGACGTGCGTGTGCGGTGAGGTTGATCAAACGCGGTTGTGGAGGGCTGGGCCAGGTGCGGTGGGGATTCGGATACGGCGATGAGACACGGAAATGGTTGGAAATGGGGAACGGTCTGGCAAGCTCCATGCGTGTTTTGAGAAGGGGCTCTTTGACGGAGATGTTTCGGATCGGATCGTGCCAGGTGTGTTGAGAGCGATAAGTCAGGACTGGCGTCATGAGCAATGGGTCTGTGGTCATTGCGGTTCAACATGCTGCTGCCCGGGGTGACAGCCCAGATGCCATGGCCGTGATTCTCACTTGGTATTGCAAACTGTGCGAGGCCGGAAAGCGAGGGTAGCAACTAGGCGGCCGGGTCAAATTTCGGAACAGCGATGGAGGTATTTGGTGTGTACATGAAGTTGCAGTCAAGCTTAGATGATGGTAGGTTGGTACGTTGGATAGATCAACAAGCGGCGACATCGGTGTAGCAGGTGTACCGCCACAATCCATACTGAGATGGGGAGAAGAAGATTGAGAAAAGGTAGCACTAGGGTCGATCCCTTTAATGTTCAACACTCCAGACTCTGCGCTTTCCTTCCCGAGTCTGACCCTCGCCATATCTCTCACCGTCCCTAGGTTGGTCTAGCCTCGCCCTCTACCAAGACATTTCGGCCGTGCCCAAGGACCTGAGATTGGAACGGCAGAAGACTTGGCACGGATGTTGCTCGTTGATGATGTGCTCTGCCGCGGCAGCTGCAATCGCATGACAGCCCCTAACGCTCAACTCATTCTGCCCGAGCTGCAAGCTGTGGGCTAGGTGGACTTACGCGGAGGGCGTTGCTGTCATTTGGCACCAGTTGGGAGATAACAGATTTGATCGTCCAGTGTAAGTGTTCCGAAACCGCTACAAGTTGCTTCCGAGAGTCGGAGGTGGTGAGACCGTTGGTGCTTGTGATTGCCAGCCGGTTCCGCCAAGCCTGCACTTTGATGTCTTAGATAGAATACGTTATCAGCGACCCCAGGGCCGTTGCAGAAGCTGCTGCCAAAGTCTGCTCCGTGCAGATGGGACAGCCGTGCGATGCGCGTTTGCGGAGGTATACACAGATGTTTGAGGACCTGTCTTGATATTCATGATTGATTATGCGATCGCTGCGATTCCTACTCGAGCTTGTTCTCGTCGCATTCGTCGTCCAGCGTTGCCCTACTGGGACGTTTCTTGTCGATGTATCGATACCCACATGGCCAGACGAGAATCCATGCATGAGTCCAGCCAATGAGTGGGTACATACTTCGTATCCGCTGACATTGGCTTGATTTGAATTACCACGGAGGTTTGCTACTCCCCAGCGCACGCAACTCGTGCAGCTCGCGCGCGGTCTACGCCGTAGATCGGACGACGTGCAGGACCTGAGAATAGCAAGCTTTGACAGGAGGTTTGACCCGACCGACCATGCATGATTTAGACGTCGGGTGCCGGTACAACTCAGTAGGTTGATGGGGATGAGACCCAGATGGAGCTCGCTGTCATGTATATTTTCTCCGCAGAGGAAGACTGGATTTGGCATCTAAGCCGCTCGATATAATGTTGTCTGGGTGTCTTCTCGTTATTTCCATAATGCATGGAGTAATATCGGACTCATTTCGAAGTTGAAGTAACCACATCCAGGGTCAAATTGGAAGGTCCGATAGCAAATTCCCAAGACTCCTGGGATATCAGATCTGTGTCCACGCATTCAAGCTCATGAAGAATCCTGCAACTCCCGATGTACCCCCAAGGGTGCCGGGAATGTGCAGACAGTGACAGAAGCTTAATATGCCTGGTAACTTCTTCACCGCTGCAGATGCATGATTGCTTGGATGATCGTCTATCTCAAAGCTGATGTCAAGTTCCCAGCCGACGAAATGTAATTGTAGGGTAGGACAAGATTGATCGCCAATTTATGGACTGGGTGAGAGATGCCCTGCTTCAAGTGGCTTGGCCACGCAATGGTGTAATTTCTCTATCTGTTTGCAAAAAGGGTACGCATGAGAGCTCAGTTGAAAAGTGTAGTGTGGCAAGGATTGCGAAATTCTATCGTAAATATCGAATTTAACAACTTCGGTTCCGGAGAATAGCACGAGGTTGATAATTGATGACTTGCTGAGTATGCAATCTCCTATGGTGAGCTCGTGCAAGCTAGTCCTGCTGGGCGTTGTAGAAAGACAGACTGCCGTCAGACTAAAGCCCTCGGATTTCAAGTATTGTCAGTCCCTATTGATTGTGACCGTTTGAGGCCATTCACCAGGGCCGTCATCTATGAATTCCAATTCGCGGGTTTCGAGGTTCTCTCCGGAAACCCACTTCTGAAGTTGAAGGGGGATGCAGTGGTCGCATTCTTTTCCTCACCGCTCCAGGCTTAGTTGCGAAACTGGTATCCTTCACCACTGACTTGGGACAGCTTGGAACAAGTTGCAAGCTGCCCAAGACGACTGAAGAGGTGCAGTTCCAACCCTATGACTTAGCCATTCTGCAGGACTAGACCAGAAAGGATTGAGAGAGGCACACCCTAGAGAGCGGTGAGAAGCACTCTTGACGAGGACCATTTGAGTGAAGGATCTTCATAGCTTCGGATTGGCGGTATCAAGTGTTGTGCAATCGGTGAATTTGGCCTTTCCCCGTCAAATGGATATGGAAGCTCACCTACAAGGTCCTGTTTGGTATCAGCAAGCCTTCTAGTAGTCGATCCGACCGTCTGAGCTGATTGTTCAATCTGACAAGTGTTTGTAAGCGAAATTCCTCTCATCAGGGGCCGAGTAGTGTCCGGGCTTCCAAATTTATCGAGAAGTCATATGCAGCCGAAGTAAGGCGACCTTTGCCTTCCATGTACAGACACTGACATCTCACAGTGTGCGTCAGTACTGCCGGATAGTCTTCAAAGAAGTCAGACACAATCTTAGGGCTTAGCTCAACGGCCGAGCACCTCTCTGATATAAGTGCTAAGCTGAAAGGTTTGTGGCGTGAGAAGATCGGGAAACCCCATCGAATCCTGGCAGAAGCAGAAGGAAAGGCTCCGGTCATGTTGACGCACCAAACTCGGCGGTGGAAAGCAAAGAAACATGGTGCTTATTATATAACTGATTCAAACGCCAACATCTCGGTCTTTAAACCAATCATTGCACATCCTCACTTGGTATGCGATCAAAACGCCGGTAAAGAGATGGCGGTCCATTCGTTACCACGGGATTCACTGGAGGCGCTGAGTTACAGATACACACATCCTGTAGAAGCCCAAGCACTCATTTCGGCGCCACTGGGCCTTCCTCTACCTGGTGGATTGCTGAATCCGAATTCAAACAACAACTTGGTGCTCCATGACTGGTGGTCCGACTACGACTCTTGTCAGCAGATGGAAGATGGCCAGGCATCGGGTCTTTCGCCTGGGCTGTGGCCGTGGACCATGAGTTGGTACGGCGACGTCAATTACCAAGATGACAGTACCTCAGCTGCTTCCATTGCGTCCCCATTCATCCAAGGTGATGATCAGTGTTGGGGCCCAGGGCAGAACTATGACAAAGAGACAGCAGCCACGCCTTGGCTACCCCGAGACTATTCTTTCTCCCCTAGCAGCGACTCGTCCTTTCGATCCCCTCGAGCAGCGGCCAGAGCGGCATCATCGAAGACAGCGATACAGATGAAGAGCATTTGCCCCAAGCCGATCCTCCCGCGCCCTGAGGATGACGAAAACACAAATAATATAACCAGACGCAGGCCTAGAAGAGGCGAACCGCAAACGCGCCGGCGCAGTACCTCGGCGGACTGCAAAGACGTTTTCCTCGTGCAGTCCAAGCTCGCCGGCATGTCCTACAAGCAGATCAAGGAGAAAGGGCAATTCGTCGAAGCCGAATCGACCCTCCGAGGACGTTTCCGAACGCTGACGAAACACAAGGAACACCGGGTGCGAAAGCCTGAGTGGCAGGAGGGCGACGTAAGTATTCCCGTCACTCCCGATCCAGGTTGCGCGGCCATTGATGGTGATGTAGATCCGACTTCTTGGCAAAGCTGTACAGGCAGTCTTGAACGATTCGAAAACTGGGAGGCTCTCGCATCACGCCCGCAGTCGTGCAGGACATCTGGTCGGATCGTCCAAGATTCCGTGGAAGCAGGTCGCCGAGTATATTTGGGAGAATGGAGGCAGTTACCATTTTGGTAATGCTACCTGTAGGAAGAAGTGGGATGAGACGCGGGGTGTACGTTCGCAAGAGCGATTCATGGGTCCTAGGCGTACAGATTGTTAGTCTAAATAGTGGATGTCTACCTTCAATCTCTTCCAGAGCTGTCTACTCTTGCTGATCGAGTTCCCTGCCAGTTGCCGTCTGTGTAGAGCAAGAATGTTGTAGAGTGATACCAGCTGTGTGGCGGCCTATCAATTTCAGATTCTTAGTACAGGTGGAAGTTTGATTCTAATATGCTGTCAAAAGAGCGAATGCTAGAGATGACTCTCACTACCTGGTATCATCAAAGAGAACTCAATGCATGCTGGGTGGAATCATGTGGCACAACCAATAAGATATGTATTCCTCTCCGCAAGAGCATACGCCCTAAAGGGGACACTCATTCGACGATACCTTGAGTGAGGAAGATGCTGGTATGGCTCGAAAACAGGAACAAATTCAGAGAATCAAATCGATGGCAGATGTGGCTGTGTGTGGTGAGCTCAACTCCGATGTACTCGGCAAACAATCGCGATTGGCTGACGTCAGAAGAGGGAAGAAAGAACAGCCGCTTCCGTACCTTACTTTACAATCTTCAATCCAACGGTCATGGTCCTTCCCAGACTACTTCACCTTTACAGCGACAGGATGTCTCTGATGCTTCTGGACTACCAGCTGTTAGGACACGAGGTTACGAATTCCAAAGCTTCTTTTTGCAAATTAAATTATCTAGTTGAGTCGGAGACGCGATACAAAACCTTCCAAGCTTAAGCAGAGTGCACACCGCGTGTAATGCATGCAACATTTCCCCAGAGCACCTCAAAACACTAGCTTTTGAGCGTTATCACTCATCTCCCAGTTTCCTGCTCACTTCCCTCCTCCCACCCTCGAGGCCCCATCGCCGCCAATCTCTTCACCGCCTCCGCTTTCCTTGCTACCCGTTTCTCCATCTCACTCTCGACCATATCGATAAACCTTTTCGGCAGGTCCCGTACTTCATCCTCCTCCTTCCCTAGTATAGCCTTCCCGGTTTCAAGGTAGATACCCCGAAAGTCCGTCCAAAGTGCTTGCTCGTCGGACTTGGCGGAGAGTGGGCGGGGGAAGTACGGGTCATTTCTGAAGAAAGCTTCAACGGCCATTTGCACGCTTTTGGTCCGTTTTTCTGCAGGCGACTTCCCTTCGTCCTCGGCACTGGCATCCTCTGGGTCTGACTTGACAAAGATCGGCCGGCATCTATTGAAGTCTAAGAGCCACATGCTGACGGATCGGCGGTGGAAATTGAGACTTGATATATCTGGCACTGTTGTGATTCGTTGCCCTAGCTTCTTCAGTTGCCCTAGCTTTTTGAGTTCGGAAGCGGAAAGACTCATTCCTGCGGTAGCTGTGGGCGCGCCGCCCAGGACGAATTCCACGTCGTCCGCGTCGATGCATGCGTCCCAATGCATAATGGCCAAGGCCCGAGCCATCTTGCCTGCAAACGCCCTGGTGTCAAGGGCGAGATCTTCCATCTGATCGAGATGGAGGTTATAGTTGCGGAGGCTTGCGCGAGTCGGCTTCATCCGGTGAGGATCTCGTCGTTTCCCAAGGTAGAGTCTTACTAGGCAATCTTTATTCCCTTCGCTCGTCCTCGCATCTTCCTTGGCTTGTTCGGGAAAGTATTTGTCGATTAGAGCGAATCTAATGGCCCTTGGTAGTGGCAAGATCCGTTCCGTCACAAGCAGTGCTGATGGAGTCTGATAGACCCCGGGGAACAAATAGCCGTTCTCGGTCCAGAATTCGGTCTCCCCCTCATCTATATATGCCAAACATTTCGGCACATGGAGCAGGCCCACGAGACTGCGTTGTCTCGCAAAACTTTCCAAGACCTGCTTGTGGCGCACACAATCGTTAAATAGCGCTTCTTCATATCCGAGCTTTGCTCGTTTGATCACTTCGAGGGTCCGGGGTCTCTCAAAGACGGTCCCGCAGGTTCCAGCACCGATAGCACGAAGTTGTTGCTGGATATCTGACTGTGATGCTTCCTGCTGCCTGGTGATGCAGGATGATGTGGTCGAAACCACGGGGCGAATTGACAAGGCCCTATGCAGTATTGCATGCGGTGTGAGGTCGTTCAGCAGACGCTGTCCGGTTGAGATATTCTCCGCAAGTGACGCTGTGATTGAGAACTCGGACTCTTGCGCTTCATAACGAGTCATGTTTATATTGGGATTAAAGGCGGCGAAGAGTCTGGACAGTGAGATTGTAGTGAAGGCAGGGGATATTGATGTAAATGGGTCCTACTGACAGTGTGATTCACTGTCTATAATTCTTGGTATTGTTTTCGTGGGAAGTGTAGGCAAGGTGAGAGGCCTTGTATTTAAGCCGTCTCATGGATTTGGAACGGAGCTGCCAGGTCACCAACCGGGCTGGCACTCAATGGAGTTTGATTGATTGATGATTGATTGATTCATAGGTGACTGAGGCTGCCTAGACTGCCATACACCACATAACTACAAGCAGCTAGCACATACTGATCTTATCTCATTATCATCTTGCTGTCACCATCACTGTCACCTCATAAACTAACTAATTAATACAAATTCTGACTTTGTTCTCTGTAGCTCTTCATGTTTTTCTTGATTCTGATGCTTATTAATCTTCTTTTCTTGTGATCTAATGCTAATGTCTTTCTTCAGCTGTCATCAATAAAAAATAAACATTGCTGTAAACAATTAATTGTCTTTTCTGCAGTCTGAAGTGTATAATTATTGAATTTCTCATTTCAGACTGCATCTAAGAATATTAAATTTTCTGATGTCTCTTTTACAGTCTGAAATTGTCTCAAAAGATTGCTCTGTAACATAAATATAATGACTGCTTTAATTAATGCTGAGTCTTATAAAATCTTCTTTATATTATTAACTTATCTTAATAGTTTCTCTCTTAGATTCTGAATTTGCAGACATTTCATCAGTACATAATGAATAGTTTGAATGCTCAGATTGTATGAACATTGTAAAGAGTTTATTCAGCTTATAATATAAAGATAATAAGTTATGTCAATCTTCTCTGTACATAACTGAGTAATAAGAAAGCTTATAAATCAGCAAAGTTCTATATGCTTATTTAACATTCTTCTATCTAACTGTTGCTTCATGCTGAATGTAATCTGTCTCACTGTTTCATTTTTTCAATCATTGACTCATTCTTTTACTATTTGCTGACAAAGTCTTATCTTACAAGTAACAATTAAATGTCAGATCTCTGTAATCTGTTCTTTCTCAATGTGTAAATCTCTAATCTAAATTACTGTCTTAACTATTCTATCTATCTCTTCATTTTCTAATATCTCTATATGCATCAATATTCATCAAATTCATATTTAAACCTTCTGACTTCACAGATCATCTACTTTCTTCATTATGTACTGCAGTAAGTATTGATTTAACTGTGTACTCAGTTTGACAATTAATTAAATTGCTGCTTAATTATCTATATATATGTTCACTGCTCAGAGCTTTAGTTTCATCATTTTCATCATACTTATTATACTTATTGTCATGATCAGATTCTGTAGCTCTGTCACATATACTGTGAATGTCTCATCTATACTTATATATATTATATGTCTCAGATCTCTTTTCAGTATCACTGCTGTCACATTTATTTGATTCTTAATGTTATTATCATTCATGTAAATATTCAACATCTCTCAGTCTTGACAGAGTTTGTTGATATTATATCTGTGAACAGCTTTATCTGCATTGTTGTTTATGTAAATAGTTAAATCATTTCATCATAATAATACAATGTAGAACATTCTGAATTTCAAGTTAACTTCTGATGAAAGTTATGTCTGCATCTCATAATGAAGCTGTAAACATTTCAGTGAACTTTTTCAGCAAAGCTTCTTTGTAAAGTCAGATCTGATTTTCTTCATTAAAGTGTAGATTGACACAGTAATAATGTAAAGTATAAACTTTCTTAGTGTCTTCTTTAGCTGCTGTTTCATCAGAAAAAGAAAGAATTTCATGTTCAGTGCTGAGCTCACTGTTATGTGAAAGATTCTTACTATAATGACTTCTATTCATCACTATATGACTATCAGTTTCTGAAGAATTCATTTTTATTGTATAATTGTTCTGTGTCTGCTGTCTAAGCTGTATCAGACTGAGCAGCAGTACAGAATCTGTGACAGCATTACTGTTATATAAAATTTTCATAGATTTTTAAGCTCAAAATTTTATATAAAGTCTGTCAGCATTGCTAGATTCTTAAGACTTGTTGTGACTCAGATCTAAATATATTGTATATGTACATCTCATTTTAAATGTAAGTTCAAGATGACTCTCAGCACTCTGCACATCAGTGATGTCTATATTGTATATGTATTTAAAATCAGCTTCATTGTTATGTTATGTCTTATGAGACAGTTTATGAAGTGAATAAGCTCATACTTAACTAAAATAAAGACAGAAACATATCTTTAAGCTTACTGCTCTGTGTAACTGTGCACTGTATATAAAATAATGCAGTTCTTCTTTGCTAACTTTTTTGTCATCATGATGTTTACATCATCAATTTAATTCACTGCTGTAACTCAAAGCTGTAAGTCATTGACTAGATTTAGTATGTCAGCATTGTAGAATAGATATAAAATAAATGATAATGATAAACTTTAAAATATATCTGTATAAATGACAAAGCTCTCTAATTTATATTTTGACAACTTTATTATTGATATTCTTTTTCTCAGAAAGTCTTCTATTCAGTTTATTATCTTCAGTGATAGACAGCATTTTTAAAGATTATAAAGTAATCTTTTATGAAAGATATTATTAAAGACTTCTGATACATTCAGCATTAATAATGATGTAACTAATGTGCTTAACTTTCATACTTCATAAATCTGCTTCAGCAATATATGAATTGTCTACTCTGTAAATACAATCTTCTGATTTCTCAGCAGTGTTTTAAGTAATAATTAATAGATCTTTGTTATGTAACTTATTCTGTATGTCATCATAAACTTCAGAGCCTTGCTCATGATGTTTAGAAGTGTCATTAATTAATATATCTTAAATTACTGATAATCTTCTTTGTTAAGCTTCTGCAACATCACTATAATAAAGTGTTTAAAGATTCTTAAATGTCTTCTGCTGTTTAGATATAAGTTATACAGTGAAAGCAGTAGTGAAAGTAGTTGCAATAATATTTAATATAAAACTCAATTTAATATATTATTCAGTTCTGATATCTTATTGTTTAATGCTCACATTATAATCTCTGTTAATTCAGTCTCTATGATTAAAGACATAAATACTGATTCAAAATATTTATATTCTGCAATGTTGCTGAGATCTGTCTCTGAAGAAGTTGAAAAAAAGATTGTTCAAAGTAGCTCTGTATTGAAAGAAATGAATACTCATGCTATACTATGCTGTCTAGTGAAATCTTTAAACTGTGTTGTCTATGAGCACATCTTGATCAAGAGAGTTACAGAAAAAGTAAAAAGAATGTTGACTGCAGTCAATGTAAATAAAGTCTTCACTTAATCTTTGATGCTAATTCTATTCTGCTTCATAAAAGCAGCTAAAACATCACTTCTCAACACTTTTACTTGATGAGACTGCATCTATTGACTCTCACTGACAGCAAACATCAAATGATTAAATGCATCATCAAGAGTTCAATAAATCATTTAAGAGTTTAATTAATCATCAACAGTGAGTTTTATGAATTTAATGAATCACTTAAAGATTCATTTAAACAGAGACTTAATAAGTCTGTCAGCAATCATCTTTTAACTGAGCACAAAGTCTATCTGAATCTGATTGCACTTATGCAGATTGCAGATGTTGTGATAAAAGACATTAATGTACTTTAATTACTCATGTACATATGTGTTCTTAATTAAGATCAAGACAGCTTGATTGTCTTCTTTAAGTTAAATGAATGAAGAAGCTTAATGAGCTTTATTCTCTTAAATGTTTATGCAGTGTAAGTTGACTTCAAAATATTTGCTTATGTTTATGTTTCTTAACATCTGTTCAAGTCAGATCTCAGTCTTTATGCACATTGACATAATTATGTATTTAATCTCAGTAATTAAGATAATGATGAACTTCTGCTTTTAACTTATTCACAACATTGATTCATTTTCAAGCATATAAACACACTTTAAAATTAATTTCTAATTCTGCTTGTCTGAAGCATAATTAAAGTCAGAGTATTTAAGCATTGCTTAACTCTCATTAAAACTGTATATGATGCTGAGATTAATGATTGATCTTATATACTGCAGTAGTTTCTTAAATGTGTATTTATGATGCTCTGCAGAATTGCTGAGATATTGATTTAGTCAATTTAGTGTGAAGATAATGTTTAATTAAGTATGAATTGCTGTATACATTAAGTTTTTAATTGTCTATTAATACTGTCTTTAATCTATTCTTTAATCAGTTAAGCTGACAAGACAAAAAACATCATATTTGTTAAGTAAAATGCTGGTGACTCTATGCTTGTTAGATTGCATATGAAGATCCTTTAATATCTTGTTCACATAATGAGTCTGATTCAGGTGCAGAATTCTCATTTTGCAGTTATGTATGACTTAAATGTTAAGAATTTTCTGTATCTCTCTTAAGTTCTTGACTTTGAACATGTCTGCAAGAGCTTGCTTAAATCAGAAAATGTGTAGTAGATTTGCTGAAGTCATAACAATATTGTTTACATAAAGAAGCAGCATAATTCTTTTAATGCTGTGAAGAAGAAGACAGAGATTAGTTTTACTTTAATGAAAACTTAACTTAAGCAGTTTAATAACACATTGTTCATATCAGTTTTATGTGACTTGCTTAAGATCATAAAGGCTGCACAGTATGCACAGAACATGATTAGATGCAATATTGACTTTAGAAAAAAGTGTTATATAGATTGTTTTTTTTAGAAAGAATTCTGTAAAAACATTATTGACATTTACTTGATGACACTCTAGATTCTTGAGTGTGATAATAATCAGAAAGACTCACAGAATGTTAAACTTAACAGTGAGAACAAAGATATTTTTATAATCAACATTATATATCTATGAGAAGTCTCTTATTATAAGTTTTGCCTTGAGCTTGTTTAAGAATCTGTTGATGTTCAGCTTAAATTTAAAAACTCATTTACTGATTACAATGTTGACTCTTCTTAATGACACAGTCTCTTTTCATATTTCATTTGTTATCAAGACTGTCAGCTTCATGTAAATGATGTTCTTTTACATTTCTTCTCAGATTAAGTTTCTCACTGCTTCAGCATAGATGACAGGCATCAGAATGTCAGATCTGATCATAAAGTCTTCTTTGTCTGTAAAGAACATCATAAGTGTCAATATAATTCTCAATATTTTGATTAAGAACTCATTCACATCTTAATTATTGTTGTTGTTTCTCTTTCATTTCAGAATCTCAACACACAGAAAGATTCTGACTTCTTTAAATGTCATTATCTTAACTTAATTAATGTTAATCTTCTCATTTAACAACTCATCTAGATTGACTGCAATCAACTTGACCTCATATTGTTTATCTTAAGACTTGTTGATCTTAACTGTAGTTAAGTTAAGCTGCATCTTACTGTTCTAAGTCATAAATGTCTGATCTGAAGCTGTGATCTTCATAATGATTAACTTCTTTTATGAACATTCAATGAATCTTCTGTTTAAAAGAACATTTAATGTCTACTGTTGCAGTTTAAGATCAACAGTGCCTTTCTTCTCACTTTTAGCAAACTTTACAGCATGATTCTTGATGATGTGCTTAAGATCTGAAGCTTAAAGCTGATACTGCTTTGTGATTTTCTCAACATAGCTCATAAAGATTCTCATTTATTCTTAATTCATGAACTTGTTGTATCTGTCTTCAGATAGTAACTTGAGATCAATGTAGCTGTAGCACTTACATTCTCATACATAAATGTAATTAATGAATGACTTCACATTAATGAAAGCTTTCTCAGAAGTTATCTGCTTACTGTTAATTAAGAGATCAGTTGCTGTTCAATTATAAAGATAAGCATCTGTCTATGCTGTCTGCATTCAGAACTTTATTGACAGTTATATCTCTTTAATCATGATATGCACTGAGTTCTCAGTGATTTAAATGACTTTTTTGACAACATCATTCTGAATTGACATGTAGAACATCATGTATTGTGATGTAATGTTAAGAGATTTGCATCAGTCATTCAGAATGAACTTTAACTTCATTCTGTTGTTGCTTTATACAGCAAGAATCTTTGCATCAGTCTGAAGTTCAATCTTTAGCTGTCATTCTTGCAGTGTCTGTGAGATCTCATTACATCACTTTAATAATATCATTTATGTCTTCTGAGAATGATTATCTACTATCTTCAGAAAGTACTGATATCTGCTAAATAACAAGAATAATGAACTGCATATGTCAATGAAGACAAGAACAAGAATGTCAGTCTTTCTTTTACTTACAGTGTAATCTTGCTTGTTGATAAACTTAATCAGAACACAAATCTCATATATGTTCTTATTGTTCTTAATGATGAGAATTAACTTTTCAAGAATTGTCATCTTGTAAAGATTACACAACTTTACAGAATTAAGATGAGCAAATTATCAATATTAAAGTCTGTAAGTCTTGATCTTTCTGTTCAATGATGCAGTGTCAACATCTAAGAAGTTGATCATAAGATTATGCTTATGAATCTGAACATGTGAGCTTGCATCTGAAGCAGTAACAGAGAAGATGATCTCTGAATGTGATGTGTGCACTGCAAATATCAAAGCAAATTCATTAAGACTCTTTGCAATATACTTAACTATATAGACTTCATTTTGCTTTAATGCTTCTATTATAGTCTTACTGTGCTTATCACATATCTAAAGACAGTGTTGATTAAAGCTTTTATGCAGTCTTATTTTGCACATTCACTTTTCTGATAAAAGATTGATCTCAAGTTCAGACACATAGAATGTTGAACTCAGTCTTACAGAATTTTCTGATTTGATTTGCATAATGATCATTTCACAATAGTGAGAGTATAAATGTTTTTTCTTAACTTTAATTTGCTGATGTCTCATTCATATGAGGAGATCACTGAAGAGTTAAAGTTAATTAATTATGTATGAGAAGAATTCAGAGTCTGCAATTCATTTAGATTTAAACATCTTACTGACAGTCTTCTTAAACAGAACAGCAATTTCATTGTTAATTTTTTCTTTCTTTTTAAATTTAGAGAAGAAGTCATCATTATTACTGTCACTGATTTCTGCATCAAAGACTCTATGTCTCTTTTCTTTTTCTTTATAAACTGACTTCTAATACAACTTAACTGCAATCAATCTGTGCAGCTTAACTGCAGTTAATTTGCTTGTCTTCTTTTAAACATCTTGCTTAACATCAGAAAGAAATTCACAATCTTTAATAAAGTGAGAATTATTACAAAGAAAGCATTTAATAAAGCAATAAGAAAAATGATCACTGTCTGAGCTGAATGATCTGCAATAATGTTGCTTAATATCAGCTATGTAATAATTCAATGAACTGCAGTTCTAATTCATTAA
>JAABUU010003817.1_pt1 | contig 18654 bp, 17 predicted proteins | sample 5559301 | NCBI WGS metagenome assembly JAABUU01 (sample SAMN10711884, study PRJNA513360) | rock metagenome | isolation source: Antarctica rocks | place: Antarctica: Victoria Land, Richard Nunatak white | reverse complement strand
AAGCCCTGTAGCCCGGCTTTGGGGCGTTCTACCAGCCAATTGTCTCGCCACTCGCCGCAGCCCTGAGCGACGTCAGCGCCCTCATCATCAAAAGTGTGTATGAGCCGGATTTCGCGTAGCGAACACATGCCCTTGCACAGGATGATACCAACGCTCGCCGGGAGGGACAATGTTATCGTGCCCACCCCCTCTAGTCGGTCGTGACGTCCGACGACCACGCCGCCAACGCTTCACGTCATGCGGAGCGATGGAGTACCTCTCGCTGTGGTCAGCGCTGCGCGCAACCGCTCCTCGTCCCGGCCGGTCAGAGCGACCCGTGCCCCAACGTCCGCGAGCGCCTGGGGCATCGCGAGCCCCAGGCCGCTCGACGCGTCCGTCACCAGGACGCGACTGCCCGCAACATCCCACCTCGTTGCCGCGGCCGTCATGTCCTTTACTACGCCGTCAAAGCCTCTGTTGCTGAGTCGTCTAAGTCCTCATCCTCTTCCGCACTCATCTCGGCAATCGGTTCCCCTGCTGCCGACCGTTGGATAGTCGTGCCTGTTGCCCGCTCGAGGAGGCCTAGGAGCTTCTCCATGCGCCCAGTAAAGAATGTGTCGAACTGGTCGGCGCGCAGCGCAGCGGGGAGAATCAAATGCGACTGCAAAATTTTATCCAAACGTGCCGGCACCATGTTGTATTTATCTTCGATGCGCTTCAAATAGGCGCTTGGTGCCACGCCTCCTATGAATCGATTGGTCTCAGACGACAGCGGCGTCTTGTTCACGATGCAATCCCACCGTGCTTTCTCGATGCCTAGCGTTTCGCAATACTTGCGAGGAAAGATGTGATGGATGTCGACTGCTTTGTCAAAGTAAACCTGCACGTCATAGCGTTCACCAGTGCATAGGTCCAAAGCACCGTGCTGCATCAGCAGCGCATGTAGTCCTTTATACGCGGCGCTATTGCGTCGACGAAGACTAAATAGGCGCTGGTCACTGAAATTGCAGTCAGTCACCGTGATTGGTTCAGGCCCACCGGCTATCCATGCAAGTACCTCGGGTAGATCGCGCGCGAAGCGCGTTTCGGTTGCCGAACCGTAGAGCTCACCGAACACACCGCACCAGTACCACTGCGAGATCTTTTGACGCGCGGGGTCGGAGAGTGTTTTGTCCGCAAAGTCGGCGAATATGGCGGCAAGGGGTATGAGCTGCGTGCGGTAAGGAACATCGCGAGCCGCATAGATGGTTTGGTTGAATAGAAACTGCGCTGCCTTGTCATAGCCCTCGACGATGAGTGGTGCCACCCGCGTATACTCATCCAATGGCAAGCGCAGCATATCTTTGCGCTTCCCGCTCACCGCCACCTGTTCGCCAGCTTGCTGTCGTTGCCATGTGGAGAGTAGGGTCGTGGACGCCAAGAAATCTTCTGCCGGTACATCGTGTAACACGTGCCGTTGGGACAGGCGTTGACGGCGGCCCGCCCAATCGTCCCGTAGAGAGTAATCGTCGGCAGCATATGTTGCCGTCACTAACTCGAAGACCGTCAGAGAAACGCCGCCCGTGTTCACCTTTTCGAAGACTTGGCAGACCGCCTCTTTTGGCGTTTCCTTCTTGAGCGCGATAACCGGCACTTGATACTGTTGGAACCTCTGCACAATCTCCTGGAAGATGTGGTTCCACTTGTTCACGCGCAGCTGCATGTCGTCGAAGGATAAATCTTTGAAGTACTCCATCTGCCACGCGGTAAGGCGCGACATGTCGAAGACAATGTTCAGAGGCAATACCTCGGCGCGGCATTCCCGTTCCGTGGAGCTGTAGTCAGCACGCACCTCATTACGAAAGTTCTTGACTCGACGGTCCTCCGACACTGAAAGAATTGCCTCTTCAGCGTCGACGGCCGGATCTAAGGCCTTATTGATGTCGATGTAATACCATCGTTTCATTGGCTTGCCACGTGGATCGCGGGTAGCGACGGCTTCCTGCATCAACAGTGACTGGTAAAGAGACGTCAGCCGTTGCTGCCCATCGAGGATGAGGCGTTCGGGCTGTCTCTGGGCTGAGAGATGCACACCTTCCACAGGGCGAGGCTTGAAGCGCACATCAGCATTCCCTGTTTCCAACGTCATGACCGCCCCGATCGGGTACGATTGCCGCACGCTAGCGAGTAGGCTCACGATGTGCGCATCATCCCACACCCAGCCGCGTTGGAAGTCGGGCAACTGATACTTGCCACCGCCGATGTCCCGGAGCATCTCGTGAAGTGACTCTCGTTGGCTTTCGAATGTTGTCATTGGGCTACTATTGCTCACATCACAGTCCTTTCTTGCCTGATAGCATTAGGCACAGGTACGGGCACACACCAGAACTATATCCATGGGAGCAGAGGTTTCACTCGCATAGCACAAACCAGGTAGGTAGGTAGGTAAGCTAAGCGTCTTTTGTCAGGCCCGGCATGCGCGGTGGCGCTGTTGCCCACAGAAGGTCCGTTTCCTGAGGCGTTAGACCGTAGGCTACATTAACCAACTCGGTGTTTTTTCGCTCCAATACTGTAGCCTCTCCTTGTCGTTGCCGCACTGGCGTAGCCTGTTCGGTGTACCCAGCCCGCAACACCTTGAGGGCGGCAGGCGATAATAGTCCAGCCCCTTTCGGGCGTCTCTTGCGTACTTCTGCGACGAAAGTATCGAGGTCAAGCTGGGAGAAGCCTTCCAACTGCTGCCCAGGTGAGACGATGTCGAACTCCGTGCGTAGCCAATCGATAGTCTCATGGCACGCCTCACGGTTAGCTTGGGTGATTGCGATTAACCGCCCTACCGCAGACTCCACACTAGCACGCGTGTCGTCGCTCGGAACAGCAATTGGCAGGTCTATCATTAAGTCGCCGACGGGACTAAGTGCTTCATCTTTCATATGGGGCAGGTAACGCCAGTTGTGCCACCACATGAGAGGCGAGTTCAAGACGGCAAGTAGATACAAGTCTGCCCCTGGAAGGAAAAAGACCTTGTTGTTAGTAAAATACCCCCCATTGTCCATGGAGAACCACGAGTGAAACTGGATCTCTTGGTATAAGGCCTTCGGCTGTTCAAAAGCGCTGTAGTAAGCGCAAGCCCGCAATTCCCACCAATAGCGGCCCTTATCTTGTCGCTTCCTCAGCCTGTCCTCTAATAGCTTGAAGTGCTGGTAGAGCGATGGGAATGTTTGCTGGAATACGTCTTCCGCCTCCGCTTCAGGCAAGCCTGTCCATGGCCACGAGCAATCGCTGCTCGATTTCATGACAATCATCCACAGTTTCTGCCATTCTGGAGACCAACGCTTGATATCCTGGCCGCGTAGATAAGGTCTAATTATGTCTGCAGAGTTGCCATCTTCGTGAATTAGCCGATCCTTCGTCGCGCCGTCGATCAGAAACGCTTCATTTAAGCCGGTTTTGATGCCATAGTAGGGTTTGACATCAGCGAACTGAGCGAGCGGCACGCCGACATCCTGGATCTTGATCATAAGGTCATCTACGGTCGATGTCTCCAGACTCCAGGCACGATTGGTGAACCGGCCCTGGAGCACGCTGTGACTATGGTCACGCACATAGCGCCCTAACTCGACCGTGCGCAAGATTTCGCGCGGGAAGGCAGTCACCTGCACTTGATGCTCGGCTATCTCGTCGACCTCCTGCTGGGGTGCCGGCTTCTCTAAGATCACTATGCAGGGGAAGACATCTGCGTCTGCGAAGATTGGCGCGTGGCCGAAGTCGACAATCCGTTCCAGGACGCTATGGGTAGCAAAGTACGCTCGCAGGGGCTCGCCGTAGCCGGCACGCATCCACTTGTTAGTGACGATGTAGGACATACGGCCACCAACTCGCGTCAGTTGCAATCCCTGTTGATAGAAGTAGATATACAAATCGGCCGTACCGGCATATGTTTCCGAGTAAGTTGCACCGAAATATTCTTTGAATGGAGCCAGCTGTTCCTGTCGAACGTAAGGCGGATTGCCGATCACGGCGTCAAATCCTGCCGCGTCTCCTTTCGGTTCACCGTGGCAGTCGAAAAAGACTTCGGGAAACTCCAACTCCCAGTGAAAGTACCGGTCGCGATTGGAGAAATCCTCCGCGACCTGTAGCAATCCTGCGTACTCTCCAGCTTGTTTCTGCGGCAAAATGAAGGTCCGACCGGTGGCGTAGTCCGCTAGGGAAGACCATTGAGATCTGTCGATGCCGAGCCCAAAGTGTGTGGCGGTGACCAAGTTGGCCAGCGTGCCATACTTGCCAACCAGGGCTTCGTGGAGCTTAAGGTAGATTTTTTCCTGCTCTTTGACGTCCTCCACGGTTTGTGCCGGGCTAGCCTCGATCAGCCACATTGAATCGACTGCTGTGCTCATGCTCTGGCGAAATGCGTCATCGCTGAACAAAATGAGCTGACCGGCTGCGGTAGCACGCTTCGATTTACTACTCGTCTTCTTGACTGTAGTACTCGTGCGACCTGCGCGCAGATCCGCAATGCGCGCCCCCAACAGCGAGTTGCCGGGTCGCAGGTGGTGGTCGAGGAACGAGAGTGGGCGATCTTTCGCGACAGTGATCAGCCACAAAGACAGCTTGGCTAGATCGACCGCGAGCGGATTGAGGTCGACGCCGTAGATACATGATTGGGCGACGCGCCGACGCCAGTAGGCCAGATCCGCTTCCCCGCCGGTATCCTCTTGCGGCTGGATGCCAAGTTCGACGAGGAAGCGGGCGATGTACTCGGTAGCCTCGACCAAGAAGTAGCCGCTCCCCATGGCTGGATCTAGCACATTGATATTCAGGACTGCCGCAATTTTCTCTTCGTCGCCTGGTGCCGTTGCCACTGCCCCCTCCAGCAGAGGGCCTACTGTTTGCTCGACCATATACTTGACGATGTAGTCAGGCGTGTAATAGCTTCCCGTAGCATGTCGCTCACCTTTGTCGTTGAGCAGCGCGACGGACCAGCGATCGTCAGGGAGGATCGCCTCGAGGTGGTATTCCAGCAACCCTTGATAAATCGTGCCCAGATGCTGCTCGGCGAGGTCACGATAATCGACAAACTGACCATCGACCCGAGTCAGCTTGTCGATGGCGTGCTGGAGGTGTGCGTCGCCAACGCTATTCCTTTCCAAAAACGGGTGTCGTTGAGGGTCGAATAGGCCGCCATTGAAGGTGGCAACCTGAAGCGGAGGGCTGCCGGCGTTAATGATGCCGAACAGCGTCTTCAACTCGGGCCACCGGGTGACGCTATTAGGTAGGAGACTGATCCCTTGCCGCAAATCCCTTTCGACGGCGTGTTTGATCGCGTGCAAGCTATACCGATCGCGGTACAATATGCTCTCCCGCATCGGCAGTAACTCACGCGCCTCGGCGTAGAGTACGAACAGCAGGCGATACAGCACAATCAGGCCATTGTCGTAGATATCCTTCAGCGTTGCAGCATCAGACTGTAAACCGTTTGGCTCATAGTCCAGGAATCCTTGAGCGAGGTGCCGCAGCGCGTCGTAGACTTGCGATTTGAACGTATCTCCTATTCCGCGTGCATAATCGGCACTTGCCTTCAGCAGTGCCGCGACTCCTAACGGATGCGGCTCAAACGCTGAGCGGGCAAAAAAAGCATAGAAGTACAGGAAGGGTTCGACACTGTCGCCTTCCAAGAGTGCGGACAGATCAACTTCGTAGAAGCGATCCAGCCGGTGGGCAGTATCCTTGTGATAAAGTCGCCAAAGGTGCCCGTTCGTGAGGATTCCCCATTCAGCGCCACCCTGTTCCATGTAGAACCAGATCTGATACGAGGGGTTCTTGTTTGTGAATGGATCGCCGCTCGACTGCTTGACCGCGACATCAAGCGGCCGGTCCCAGTATTTGGCGTCGCCGATCGCAAACGCCTTCCCCTGTAGAAGCTCCTCAGTCAGTGTTTTTCCCTTATTCGCCTGCAGCGCGGCGGCGTCCCGGTAGAAGACGTAATCGGGCCTCTTTGTCCCGTCAGGGGTTGCGAGCGCCGCCTGTACCTCGAAGGTGTGCCCAAGAGCTTTCAGGACAGGCCGGACGAGCCCCTCTTCGGTCTGCGCCTCGTTATCACTCGGCGCGTAAGCACGATAAATAGTTTTGAGTTGCTCAAACACGGGGCGAGCCTGAGCCTCAAGGGCAAACCAATCTGGATGCCGGGGCAGTGTCACGCCTAAATAGTGATCGGAAAAAAGCTGCTGGTTGCGATAGGGAGGCGACGTCAATACAAGCTGACCTAACATCGTCATGCATATACTCCCAACCAAATAATCCAGCCGGATCCAGCCGAGGCCGGTACTTGGTCGTTAAAGACATTAGGAACTGCTGACCTAATAACGACTAGTGAGAGAGTATCGAGCCGGTGTCGATGTAAGGGATTCCCGCACTCAATAGATCGCTCGTGTGAGCTGATGTTAGGCGAAGCGAGCGCCGTGTGATGCCCTGTTCAGCTCACGAAGCTGCGCTATAACAGACTACATGTGCGTACGGCTACGCGCTTGTAGCATCATTGTGCAAGGAAGTCATCTTTATTGTCAATAGGTTGCATTTAGTCCACGCTGGCCGATGACAAGAGGGCTGCTCTTATTAAGCCTCTTCTGCGCTTATGCAGGCGCATCCTGTACGACGGGCACGCCCACCGACCCGCTTGTCCAGATACTGTTGCTGATACGTCTCGATCTCGTCCGTAAGCGCGCATAAGCGCTGGGTCACGTACAAGTCAACAGACAAGGACGGTCGCGATAGGTCCTCCAATGGGGTGTTAGGTAGCCGCGTGGGACACGACCGCAGGCTAGAAGGCGGCCCTCGTCGGTGACCCGTCTCTGACATTCCTCAACTTAACCCAGCGCTTATGCGCGCTTACACGCGGACCCGCATCAGAGCCAGCCACAGTATTACTCTGCTCACCTGAACCTTGCACATGCACGACCACAGGCTACGACTCCCGTGCCTGTGTGTGCTCTATGTGGCTACCTTCACCGCTTTGAATATCGCTCGGGCTCACGCTGAGCGCGCGCGCCAGACGTCGCACAATCGACGGCCGCGGTCGCACCTTGCCGGCCTCAATGTGGTAAATCGTCGAGCTCGACACATCAGCCGCGACGGCGAGTTGCTCCTGTGTCAAATTTTGTTGCTTTCGTAACTGACGGAGTGTGGCCACGGGCGAGCCTTTCGGACGCAAAATTGCCCATCTATCGTATGACTCACAGACAATTTGCCACTAGTATGCACGGAAGTTCCCGATACGTCAAGGGGTTAGGCCACCATCAGATGTCCGGTGCGACAAACACGACCGTATTTGGAATTGTTTGCATGTTACATCGTATAGGGTATCAAGGACGAGCGTCATCTGTCGGTCGCGCATCCTCGACCATCTTCTCGCTATTCTCAACACCATCATTGGGCAGACTTTTCTCCCGCGAGGGGGCGCGGACTGTGTGTTTACATCGCCACCACACATGGCCGGCGCTAACGCTGGGGAAAGGGATGCGATCACCGCTCGTCCACCCTCTACTTACAGCAGCGACGGATCGATGGCTTGCACGGCCGCGATCAACTCGGGCCAGAACGCCCGCATCGCGCGGACGGGCGGACTCTCGGAGCCGTGGCGATCCGCGATGTCCCGCAAGCGCTCGGCGATCGGGACCACGACGCCGGATTGTGGGGTAGACGCGTCCACCACCGCGACGATCTGATTGATGATGCCGTCCTCGTAGGGGTAGGGGATGGAGAGCCCGCGCAGCGCGGCCTCGTAGCGCGCACCGGAGTAGTGGGCGATGAGCGCGGCCAAGCGCGGCTCACCACGATCCAAAGCGAAGGCGGCGCCGTCGAGGGGGTGGAAGCTTGTATATGTCATGCCGCTCAACGAGTCAACCTTACCGATGTCGTGGGCCAGCGCGAACACCTCTCACAGCGCCCGCTCGTCGTTGGGCCGGCGTAGGCGCGTCGCGTAGTTGCGGACGCGCATGACCTCGACGGCGACATGGGGGAGCAGTGCCGGACGCTCGCGGCACAGATCCAACACTATGGACCGCCATGCATCCACGTCAATCATCCCTCACTCCTCGTTGCGACGCTCTCCTAAAAGACCTGTACCCGCGCCACGAACGACAGCTTCATCCCGCGGCGGGGTTTGATAGTCCGCGGGGATGGGCTTGGGCGGCCGCCCGGCCCCCTGTGGCGCAGCGCGTGCCTGGAGGTAGTCGTCCAGCCACCGTCGCGTGGTCACGTTGAGCCGTGCGCCCATGCGCTCAATGCGCAGCTCCCCGCTAGCCGCGCGTTGGCGCAAGTACCCGTACGACAGACCGCTGATCGTTGCCGCCTGTTGCAACGTTATGCGCTCATCCCATGTTGCGGCATCAGCGCCAGCCGTCGGCGTGGGTCGTGTGTCAGTCATCGCCCCTCCTTTCATCCTCATCATGCCACGCTCCGCACGGGAGGGGCGGTGCTCTACCACCCCTCCCCGCCATAGCTTGGGTAGGCGCTATGCGTGCGCCTGCGTGTCCCGCCACATGCTGCGTGTCAAGCCCTCCTCTCGCAGAAGCGCCTGAACTTGCAACACCGCGTCATTGACGAGGGCCAGACGCCAGCGCACATACGCCTCAAAGTGCGCCTCATCCTCGCCCTCCATCGCGTCCAACGCGTCGAGCCAGTTGAGGCGCTCGATCACCGCGCTCACCGTCCGGTCGATGGCCATGAACACGGTTGTCGGGGCCACCTCAGCCTCGACGTGCGCGACGACCTGGGGGGTGACGGGGACGGATACCTGTGCTACCATGGGACTGAACCTCCTTGTAGGGGGATTCGCTCGACGGGCTGCCACAAAGCTTTCTCAGGGCTGGCGGCCCGTTTTTCATTGCTCCCTACAGCTTAATTATATAACAATAGTGCTGATAAAGCAAGGTGAGTCCTCGCTGCTCGCGCCCCTTGGTCGCCGCCTTTTCTCCGCGCGCCGCAGCGCGCCTTGTGTCGTAGGCGCGCGTCGTCGATGCCGATGGTGAACGCATACCACTCGCCTGTGGATAGCGAGCGTCTGTCAGGGCGAGGGGCAACGGGGCTACATAGGGATGACGCTCAGGGTACTCTAAAGGAGCGGAGCATCGACGATGGTCGGCCATGCACGCACCTGGCCGCCCCCCGTGTCTGCCCGACCGGCGGAGAGATCTATCCGCCGCACAACGCATCGTGAATTAATGAATGGGAGAACAAGCGCATGACTTTGAACGTACGTGGCCTGGATCATATCGCCCTGCGCGTGACGAACATCGCGCGGTCGAAGGCGTTCTACACCGAGGTACTCGGCTTTGAGGTAGCGGTGGACATCCCCACCCTCGTCCTCGTCACCGGGTATGGTATCCAGCTCGGGATGCGGGGAGACGAGGCACAGACGCCCCAGGGCGACCGCTTCGACCCTTACCGGGTGGGTCTCGACCACCTCGCCCTAGCAGTGCCCGATCGCGGCGCCCTCGACGGGCTCACAGAGGCCCTGGACGCCGCGGGCGTGCGCCACAACGGCATCCAGGAGAACCCCCTCTCGCACGCCTCCTACATCAGCTTCTATGATCCCGATGGGATCGCCTGGGAGTTCTACGTCTCCGACCCGTCGCAAGGGTAGCTATCCTCCGCCCACACCATGCCGTGTCGCGCGGGACACGGCCGATCATCTAGCGAGGCGCGTTTTTCAGACGTTCAGAACCAGCAGTCCTGCTCGCGATTAGTGCTCCGGGCGGCCTCGCCCCGCACTCGCTCTACGTCAGGGTCGAGGAGCACGTAGCGCGTCGTGCGCTCCGCGTAGTCGTAGACATGGCCCCGCTTGCGCTCGTCGATGCGCGGGCTGCCCTCGCGGATCGCCCGCATCAGCGCCTCCTTATCAGCCTCCGGGTGCGCCCGCGCCAGGTCGCGCGTCACCATCCAGTCGAGGCGGTGCAAGTCTGTTAAGGCGGCGTTCGGATACCGCTCCAAGAGCCGCTGCGTGCGATGCGCGTACTCGCGGCCCAGGGGCGACACAGGGCCGGCCCCAGCCGGGGGCCGGGAGAAAGCGGATCGCCGCTCGGCCCGCTCGCGGGACGACTCTCCCTCGCCCGCGGCGGCGGCGCGATCGGTCGCGGCGCGGCGTCCTTGCCCCGCCTGCTCTCGCGCCCGGGCCAGGATCGCCGGCGCCTCCACGGCGCGGTCGCCCGACGCATCGCGCAACCGGACGTAGGGGTAGCGGCCGTCGGGCTGCCGGCGCTCCTCCTTCCGATTGGTGAAGCCGACTAGCCGCCCCATGTGCCGCCAGTTGGCCGAGCTCAGGTCGCCGCCGAACCGCTCGGCCAGGTCGCGCGCCACGGCGGTCCCCTCCCCCTTCGACAGCGGCGCGTCCGACACGCGCACCCATGCCTGGTGGTTGCCGGGGCTGGTCTCGACGACGGCGGCCGGCGCGTAGCCCTCGGCGCGCATCCGCTCCACGGTCGCCCCAGGGCTGTCGTCGACGATGTAGAGGCCGCTGCTCCCGCTCGGGCGGATGTAGATGTCCCGGCCTTGGGCGTTCATCTTTCTGAGCCAGCCGACGGAGGCCTCGACCTGCGCCGGTGTCCACTCCCGTCGTAACAGCATCTCGTCGCTCGGTCGGTCGTAGGCGCCGACGTCGTACCGCTCCGCGCCCATGCCAGCGAGCTGCGCCCGCACCACCTCGGTCGTGCGGTCCATCCCCCCCTTACGCGCCCACCTCGTCGCGGCCGGCGCCGGCGTCATCCGCTCCGTCCTGTCCGTCCTGTCTAGTGGCCGCTCCTGCGGCTCTGCTAGCGCGGGGGCCGGCCCGCGCGGGTCGAGCGCGGCCAACTCGGCGTGCAGGTGGGGCCGGGTGCCCAGTTCCCGACCCACGTCCACCCGCCTGACGCTTTCCAGGTGCTCCACCTGCGCCGCCAGTGTCGTGCCGACCGGCCGGCCCACGCGATCGACGAACCCATAGCGGCGGCCGTCGTCGGGGTGGACGCCCAACGGGGCGCGCACCGCCAGCTGCGCGGCCTCGTCGTGCTCCGGGCGCGGGTACACCTCGACCTCCTGGCCCCGCGTCGCCATCCACAAGAGCGCGTGCAGGTCCTCTGACGGCACCGGCTCGCTGGTGAAGACCCAGAGCCGCCCGCCCTGCGGCGCGCGCTCCACGGCCGCGTCGATGCCTTGCAGGGCCAGCCGTTGCCGTGCCTCCTGCAAGGCCGCGATGCCGTCCTCGGGCGCGCGCCGCGCCTCTCCTATGTCATCGTAGGCCGTCCTATACCCTACGTGCGCGACGAGGCCGACCGTGGCACGGTCCTGACCGTCCCTGAGATAGAGCCCGATGGACGCCTCCCCGCGCAGGTGCGCCCGCGCGGCGTCCCCAGTGAGGGGCGTCGCGATCTCCTCGGTCGCGCCGCCGGTGGCGAGTCGGGCGTGGCGCTCCCCGCCGTGGCCGAACCGCGCGGCGTAGGCGTCGGCCGTCGTCCAGCCGGTCGCCGGCTGGACTGTCGTTCGTTCCACTGTGACCATCGTCCCGTCCTCCCGCTACGCCCACAGGGCCACGTCGCGCCAGTCGTCCCCATCGTCGTCGCCCTGCGCCGGCTCCGGGGGCGTCGTCGTCGTCGCCGTTCCCGCCCGTGTCGCCGTCGCCGTGCCCGCGTTGCCGTCCTGCCGCTTGCGCTTGATCCCCTGGAGCTGGGTGCCCAGCGGCGGCGCGGAGCGCGCGGGGTCCGTGGCTTGCGATGGCGTCGTCCGCGCCCGTGCCGCCGGCGGGGCCGTCGCCTCCGTCGCGACCGGCGGCGCGGTCAGGGTGAAGGCCACGGCCGGGACCGGGAGCGGCGTCGGGCGCGGCGGCCCCGCCGGCGGCACGGGCGTACCATCGGGCAGGCGCAGCAGCCCCAGCTTCCGCACGCGCGTCGAGAACAGGCCCAGCCGCTTGCTGTACCAGCGCACCTGCGTCACCACCACGGGCGGCCGGTTGCCGCTCAAGAGGAGCATCTTGGTGGTGGGCATCCGCGTCACGTCGCCCGCCGTCATCAAGGGCTGGCTCGCCTCGCTGTACCCCTGGTTGCCGTGGTCCACCAGAACGGCGCCGCGCTTGCGGCTCACGCCGGCGTTGGCCGCGAGCACCGTCGTCGTGCCGGTCTGCTCCGAGAACCACTTGGCGTCTTTGTCCGTCGTCTTGGCGAGCGCGATCTTGACGTTGCACGCGCCCATGATGATCTCCTTGCCCTCCGCGCCGTACAGTTCCTCCAATTGCGCGAGCGCCTGCACCGCCAGGATGAAGCCCATGCCGGCGCTGCGCACCGTCGTCATCCACGTCGGGAAGTTATAGATCGTGCCCAGGTTGCCGAACTCGTCGCAGTACCCGAGGATCTGACGCGGCAACATCCCACCGGGCGAGCGGTCCGCCACCTCGATCACCTCGTTGAACATCTGGCTGAAGAAGCAGGCCGTGAGCGGTCGCAACTCCTTGCTCATGCGCCGGTCGAGCACCAGGAAGAGCGCGATCGGGCGCGCGTCCCGGTCGGCCATCTCCGCGAAGGGAACTTCGTCGCAACCCGTCGTGGCCTGCACGCGCGGGTCCGCGATGACCTGGAAGCGCAGGGGCAGTTCGATGAAGATGCTCCCCTGTAGCTTCTCGTTGCGCTCCAGGTCGCGCTTAAACCCCTCCATGGCCTCGCGCACGTCCCGGTCGGGGCTGTCGCCGAGCGTGCCCATGATCTTCTCACTGCCCAGCATCAGGAACTTGCGGACGTGCGCGAGCGTCGCCTTGCCCCCCTGCGTGGCGTTCAGGTGCAGCACGATCGCCGTTATCAAGTATTTGGCCGCCGAGTCCCAGAAGGGCTCACTGCTGCTCTCGCCGGTGTTGGCGATCCAGGTCTGTGCGAACACCATCGCGTCGAGCGCGGTTTTGATGTGCGCGAGCGGGTTGTAGCCCGCGCTCGTCGCCGGCGACACGAAGTTGACCACGATCACGCGATGGGTGCGCGCCAGGGCGGCGTAGGTCCGCTCGGTCAGCTCGCCTTTGAGGTCGGTGGCGACGATGCTGCGCACGCCGCGCAGCCGCCGGCGCATCAGCCGGCGCTCGGCCCGGTGCAGCACCCCCGCCGCCAGGCGACGGTCGAGGCGCACCCGCGCGCGCGCGCCCTCGCCCGTGGTGCGACTCGTCAGGCTCTTTTGTAGCCGCTGTAGAAGCCTCGTCAGCGCCGCGCCCCGCCCGATGCCCCGCTCAAGCAGCAGATTGGTGATAAACAGGCCCACGCTTTTACCAGCACGCGGCGGTCCCACGACAAGGGCGCTCTGATACTGCTCTAACCCGCGTAGGGCCAGTAGCTTGCCGTTCAGCTTGCCCAGGATGATTTGGGCGTCCCGCGTCGTCGCCTTCAACTCGCGTAGGTCGCGCCACGTCCCCAGGACCGCTCCGCCCAGCGCCTTGGAGGGCTTGAGTTTCGCCATGCCCGTCGTCACGTACCACAACGGTTGCGACAATAGCAGCACCAACAGCAGGCCCGCGCCGCCCAACTCGCCCATCACGGCCAGGCGCAGCAGGGCCATGTCCTTGCCCGCTCGATGGATGCGCGCGTATTGCCGCTCCGGGTTATGCATCCACGCGTCCCAACTAACGAGGTGTGGCGTCGCTTGCGTCGTCGTTCCTCCCTTGGGCATGCTGTAGAACCCGCCCCCGCCCGCGCCGCGATTGTGCGCCTTGAGGTAGGCCCCCGCATAAATACCCGCGTCCTCGGCCGGCCACGCCGCCGCGACGTATGCCTGGTGGTAGCGCGCCGTCGCCTCCCGCACGCCCCGCCCGTACCAGCCGCCCGGCCCCAACGCCACGGCGGCCGCCGCCGTCAGCGCCAGCAGGATGGCCACCATTATCTTGCGCATCGTCTTTCTCCTCTCTTACGCGTGCCCGGCGCCGGCGCCGGCCGTCCCCGTCGCGCCCGTGGCCTGGACCGCGCGGGCCTGGCTGCGCCTCCACTGGGCGTAGCGCGTGTTCGTGTCTCGGATCTGGTCTCTGGCGCGATCCAGCGCCCCCCTATCGCGTACAAAGGCGTCGTCGTCCATCAACGCGATGACAACCTCATCGCGCCGCTGGCGACGGCCCAGCCGATAGCTGCCCAGGAGGGCGAGCATCAGCAGAGGCAGCGCCCCCAACGCCAGCGCCATGATCCATAGCGTTCCCATCTCCATCTGCCGTCTCCCTTGCCTCTGTGTGTGTGTTCTTTCGTGGTCATTCCGCGCGGACTAACACCACGCCGGCTAGCGGTCGCCGCGCCCGTCGCGCTCGTCGTCCGCGCGCCCGGTCTCCGGTCGGCGGCGGCGGCGTTGCCACGGGTCCGCCGTCCCGGCCGCCTCGTCATCGCGCCCCAACTCGGCGGCGACGGCCTCGACGAGGCGGCCGCCCCAGCGCGCGCTCCCGTCGCCGCCCTGCTCCTGTTGGTGGGCCGCAGCTTCCCGCCGCGCGGCGACGCGCTCCTCGGCCTCGGCCAGCGCCCGCGTCGCCGCCGGCGTTACCCGTCCCGACGCATCGCCCGCGCCCTGCATCGTCACCGGCTCGACAGACACGCGCGTGTCCGCAGTGGTCATGTCGGACCCGTTTTCCCCGCGCGCCCCGCGCGCGCCTGTGTGGTCCCCCTGCTCCCCACGCGCGCCGTGCGCGACGAAGCCGGCGAGCGGCCCGACGTGCGCCAGACCGCGCCCGTGGCCAGGGCCATACTGCTGCTGTAGGTCGTGCGCCGCCCGCGCCGCCACCTGGGGGTCCAGGTCCTCGGTTGAGAGCCGGAGCCACGCCTGATAGCGGCCGTCCGTCGCCCCGGTCGTCCCGGTCACGACAGCGGGCGCGTGGCCGTCGTCGCGCAGCCGGCGCAGGTCGACGGCGGTCAGGTCATCGAGCACGACCAGGCCGCTCGCCAGTCCGTTGGCCGGCCGCACCGTGATCGCGTGGCCCGCGCCGTTGAGCGCGGCCAGGCGCGTGATCTGAAGCATGGCCTCGTCGGCGGTCAGCACCGCCCGGCGCACCCGCCCCGTGTCGCCGTCGCGCACGGCGATCTCGTAGTGGTTGCAGCCCAGCGCCGCCAGGTGCGCCCGCGCCTCCTCGGCCGCTAGAGCGGCTGATGGAGCCCATGCAGCGCCAGCGCCGCGACCAGGGCCACCGCCAGCAGGCTCACCAGCGCGACCAGCACGACGGCCCGCAGCGCCGCCGTCCGCACCTGGCGCACCGTCCGCTCGATCTCGCGCCCCTGCATCGTGATCGTGTCCCGCGTCTCCTCGTCCGCCGTCCGGCGCACCGTGGCCAGGTCCGCTGCCAGGCAGTCCAGTTCGCCCCGGATCGCCGGCAACCCCTCCGCGATCTGGTACCACTCCGTCGCCATCGTGTTGTGCGCCCGCTGCACCTCCCGCAGGTAGTCCTCCTGGCGCCGCGCCACGCTCGCCGCCCCCTGCACCTCCGCTTTCACCGCCCGCAACTCGACCTGCACCCCCTGGTGCAGCCGCTCCACCGCGCGGATCACCGGCGTCGGCTCCACGACCTTGACCACCGGTGGCTCCAACTCCCGTGGCTCCGCTGGCTCCGGCGGCTCCGCTACCGCCGGTGTGCCCATCGCGGTCTCCCGCGCGGCCTGGGTCGCCGCCGCCACCACCTCGTCGAGCATCGCCGTCGCTTGCGTGGGCGGCGGCTCCTCTGTCGCCAGTGTCTCGTGTCCCCACGCCTCGGGGGGCGGCGTCGCCGGCGGGATCGCGGCGGTCGCCTGTACCAACAGCGCGTTCATCTTGCCCATGTGCCCTCTCCTCCAGGCGGCCCTGTAGCCGCATCCAGCTATAGTCCTTGCCGATCTGCGAGCCCTTTACAATGGGCTGCATCGCACCCTGATAGTCGGCCAGCTCGAAGCTGGCCCCGCTCACCCGGCCGGTCGAGGCAATGTTCCAGTGGGCCACGACGCCGACGCCGGCCAGCGCCCGGTCGAAGCCGTCGCGCGTCCCGTCACTCCGCGCGATCGCCTCGTCGATCCGGGCGGCGAGCAGCAGCTTGGGCGGGACCTCCCCCGCCCGTTCGGCCAGCCCAACCTCATCCCGGCCAACGCGGGGGCGGCCCCCACCGCCGCGCATCCGCTCGGGGTCGATGGCGTGCGAGAGGCCGTACTCGCGTTCTAGCGCGTGGACGATGCCCGCGCTGCGCCACTTCTCATTGCTGTCGCTGACCGTCTTGCCGTCGAAGCCGATCCGCGACGCCACGATATGCACATGGTTTTCTGCATGCTTGACGACGACATACGGCGCGTTCCCAAAGCCCATGCGCTCCAGGTAGTCCCGCGCGAAGGAGGCCCACGCGGCATCGCTCAGGCGCTCGCCGGGGGGCAAGCTCAGGGGGCAATGATGGACCGCCCGCGTCAGGTCGTGGTTGAGCTGGCGCGCCTTGCCGAACTCGCGCGCCAACTCACGGGGCGTGGTCCCGCGGATGTTGCTCCCCACGATGCGCGCCTCCTCGTGCTTCAACTCCGCGCTCTCCTTAAGCACGTATTCGAGCACGCCGCGGAAGCCCCGCCCGGTGATAATCTTCTGGATCACGCCCTCTCGCCCCCCGCTCCCACGGTCCCGCCCTAGCTCTCGTCGTCGTCGTCGTCGAACGGCCCGATCAACACGGAGCGCAGACGGTCCAACTCGTCGCGCACCGCGTCGAGGGCCTGGGCCACGCGCGGCGTGCCCCGCTCGTCGAAGCGACCGCCACCGTTGAGGTGGGCCGCGATCTGGTTCACGTTGGCCGTCGTGCGCGCGAGCTCGCCCCACGCCCCCCGGTTGACCTCCGGCACGACAGCGCGCGGCGGCCGCTGTGCCAGCACCGCCCGGCGCAGATACGTCCCGATCTCCGCCATGCCTGCGCCCGCCGCCCGGCGCTCCAGCTCGGCCCGCTCCACGTCGTTGAGCCGCACTTTGATCTCGTGTCTCCGTCGCAGGGCGATCGGTGCTGCGGGCCGCCCGCGTCGGCGATACAAGCGGCCGTTGTCCTCCTGCTGCATCGCGCTCATATAGTCCCCCTCATCCGTCCTGTCCCCTCACCGTCGCATCGTCGAACATGCCTGACCGCCAGGGCTGCGGCCGTCGATCCGTGCCGACGCTCCGGCACGGCCTCGCCCCAAGCGGAGCGCCGGGGCGGTTTTGCGGGCCCGCAAAACACACCTTGCTCCCCGCCCCACTGCCGCGCGCACCCCCGTCATGGCGCGGTGTCGTGGCCCCACACGGGGCGGCGCGGGCGCGCCGGGAAAAGCGGCCCGCGCCCGCGTGCCCCACGTCGCCGTCGCGGCCACGCGCGTCGCCCTCGGTCGGTGCCGGTGCCACCGCCGTCATTGGCCCATGCCCGTCACGGCGCTCACCAGCGCGCGCACGATGACGGTGACGATGCTGCCCGCCAGCACCATCCCCGCGGCCCACCACAGGAGCCGCACCAGGCGGTGATAGTCGTCCAGGCCCATGCTTGGCGCGGCCCCGCGCGCGAACGCCCGGTGGTCGGACCACACCAGCGCGAACACCGCCGCGAGCGCCGCGATGCCCACGGCGAAGCCCCACCAGACGCGCTCTTGCAGCCCCGCGCCGGTCGCGCCACAGGCGAGAAAGAGGGGGAATTCGATCCGGTCGATCAGCCGTGTTAGGTCGCCCCTCTCCATCAGTCCTCCTCCTCGGCGTCGGCCAGCAGCCGGTCATAGGCGGCGTCGGACACCAGACCCCGCAGCGCGGGCAGCGCCGCCGGCGGCAGCGCGAAGTAGTGCAGGCCGTCCTCGCCGTCCACGCGCACGACGTGCCCCCCCGCGGCTGGCCCGCCCACGATCCGGCTCTCCGGCTCCACCGCGACCGTCATGCCGCCGTCGTCGACGATCCGCCGCCACGCGGCCACCGTGATGGAGCGCATCACGATCACCGTCAACTCGTCTTCCCACGCCTTGGGGACAATCCACAAAACCTCCGCGTCCGGTCGGTGCTCCATGTCCGTTCCTCCTCCGTATCGCGCACAGGGCACGAGCAATAAGGCCGTCAATGCCGTCATCGCCTCTCCTTCACTTCCAGGAATTGCCGTACCAGGTCCACCGTCTTATCCAGGTTCTCCCGCCGCAGGTCCTCATGGGTCACGACCAGGACCTCCCACCCCAGCGCCGTGATGCGCTCCTCGCGCGCCCGGTCGTAGGCCGCGCGTTCCCCGCTCGGGTCGAAGTACGGGCCGAAGTGGACGCCGCCGTAGACCTCGATCACCTGACGCCGCGCGGGCTCGGGCCACGCGAAATCGACGTGCGTGCGTGGGGCCACTTTGTACTCACGTCGCGCCGCGGGGGCGTCGAGGTGGCGCAGCAGGAGCAGCAGGCGCCGCTCGTCGCCCGAGGGCCTGGCCCGGCGCGTGTCGGCCGCGCGATCGTGCGTGAACTCGTCGCCATATTTCGCGACGGTCGCGGCCCACCCCTGCTTGCCGGACTCCGACAGGCTCACGTGCGTGCGGAAGGACTGGACATAGCGTTGGTAGGTTGGGTCCTGGAAGCGCGCCGCCCCCAGGGCCTTGAACCGCGTGCGCTCCTCGGCCGTGATCCACCGCGGGCGCTGCGGCAGCGTCCGCGCGGGCGGGTCGAAGCGGGGACCCCCGTCCCGGCTCACGGGACGCCCCTCTCGTCCATGCAGGGGACAACGCTGGCGCCGGCCACGTCATGCCGTCCCCCGCAC
>JAABUU010003814.1_pt1 | contig 18662 bp, 26 predicted proteins | sample 5559301 | NCBI WGS metagenome assembly JAABUU01 (sample SAMN10711884, study PRJNA513360) | rock metagenome | isolation source: Antarctica rocks | place: Antarctica: Victoria Land, Richard Nunatak white | reverse complement strand
AAGTAAAGTGTCCTAAGCAGGCAACAGGTTCTAGAATGACTTGACCGTATAACATGTAATGGTCATTCTTTCAACAGAGTAAAGGTCAGAATGTCGTTGAAAGCTTCTCAGCTCAGAAGAATGGCAAACCTGAGAAAAAAGATGCAGAGCATTACTTTGGTGGAAATACCAGTTGTCGGAAGTTTAAGGCATAGACATTGTCTAGCTTTGGCACATGTGCCTGTACAGCTGACATGCCACCCTGTATGCAGCTGCAGGCAATTTCAGGACTAGCACTGATTGACCACGTCTGTTCTGCTAGCTCTTGCTGATGTTTATGTACGGTGCATCACACCTGCGCCCATCTGTGAGTCCACTCCTTTCCCGCACCTTCCAGGCTGACTCAAGCCATTTTAGGCCTGTAAAGCACAGACAGCGTGCTGTTGCAGAAAAGTTTTTGTTGGGCAGTCTGCAATGTCTGACTATTGAGTCCTCCAATGGCAGGACTTACCGTCAGAGCCTTGCACCAACAGTACCATTCATCAAACGTAACAATGCATAGCTGCAGCAAGACTGTTGTGCAAGTCTTATGTTGATCAGCACCACAAGAGTTGTACAATGCACACAGTCACACAGTAGCTCTCAGTGGAAATACATGCAGACATTTCTAATTGTTGTGCTCATGTCTTCGCTTCATTGCTGCACTTGGACAACAGCAGCCCAAAACCCCCAAGTAACTGAATTTCGACTTGCATGTGTCATCTGACACACATGTGAACTTCAGCACATATATATAAACGTGATATATATTTATGTCTTACATTACCTCTCTTCTCAAAACTTCCTTATCTGTCCACTGGCTGACACATGTGCAACAGCAATGAGCAGGATCCTCCAGAGGCACATTGCACACTAGAGACTGGGGTACGGGAAAGCTCTGCAAAATGTCTGAGCTCAGCTGTAAATTTAGCTCTACTTGCTGGCTGGCAGAGTTCAGTCATCAAGCGCAGAGCTAGCGAGCCAGCTCTGCAGGGCTTAGCTCATCGACGCTCTGCACAGCACCAAGCCGTGCAGAGCTTTTCTGTGCCCCGGTCTCTAGTGGCATAGCTGCAGTGCTGTTGGTTCTGTGTTAAACAGCATTGCTTTGCTGATTGGCCATAATCACACCAAGCTCATGTCAAAGCTTAAGCTCAGGCACACTCACACACAACAATATTCTTTGGCAGGACCTGTTTGCAAATTGTTTGCAGCTGTGTTTGCAGGCAGCATCACATGCATGTGCTGCAAGACAGTCTGCACAAGCACTTGTAGCCCTGCTTGCCAGCCAGCTATGCACTCTGCCTGTCAAGAGCAGTGCTTGCTGCAGCTCAGGCATACTCACACACAACAACATTTTTTGGCAGAACCTGTTTGCTAATTGTTTGCAGCTTTGTTTGCAGGCAGCAGCACGTGCATATGCTGCAAGACACTCTGCACAAGCATTAGGTTAGTAACGTGTATGTCACACGACGCGTCAGGCTGCGCAACATGGACAAGCCTTGAAAACTTCCCTTGCCATATTAAAAGTTACGCTATGATACAAATATAGTTGATGACATTCGTAGTTGCATGCACACTGTGTAGAGCATGTATGCAGTCAACATGCAGCAGCAAAGCAGCAGTAGTAATCGGGTACAGCTGTCGTTGTCATGGGGATTGCAGAGCCCATGCACATTACAATCACCTCCACAGGTGTCTTGTTCATTCACATGCCTTCTTGACACAGAAAGGCATGACAGTTGCAGCTACGCATCTGCATCTTGTTGTATATGCAACAGACTCTGATAGGCACTCTCAACACTAGTTGGAGCATTTGCAGCTGCATGACGCCGTGCAAACGTATCTCCCCTTCTGTTCACTTGATACTGCAGGGACTGGTTTGTGTGGTCAAGAACAAGTCCCTCCCCATCGGCTTGCTCCCAGGTTGCAAAATCATGCCTGTGATGCATCATATGATCAAGATTGGTATCATGATTGTTTGCATTTGTCATAGTTGACACGACGCATGTGACCTATATGTTAAGGTTATTAGCTATGTATGCAATATCCCTTCATGAGCCAACTTACCATCTCAACCTAGATGTGCTTATTGCATCTCTGCTGGATTGGGCACAACATGATGCAAGAACTCAATGCGCTCAATCACAACTAACACAGCGCTTCATATCAACAAAGTAGTAGTACGTTGAGATATTGCTCAGGCATGTTGCTCAGGCATGTTGCTTGGGCATTGAATTCAAAAGCACCTTCTTGCTGAGGGGCCTGCCTCAACGAACACTTCGCCATTGTCTTGCTGCAATGCTCAGCATGCGTTTCAAGCAAAGAACGCCTTTCACCTGTTAGTCTGCTCAGCCTCTGCCAAAAGCGCACTCTTTGACAGCTGGGGCTCAATCCGAGCAAGCTCTGAAGATGTTTCAATGATTGGCACTGATGTGTCATGATGTTCAAACATCTTGCTTGGTCTGTGGTCAAACTGCACGCAACAAGCCACGCCATGAACATTGAGCAAACATGCAAGGTGAAAGACCAGGGACTGCACATGCCCCAACAGGCTGCATCACCCAAAGACATAATGCATAGATGCATAGGCGTGACTCAGAGCATAGATCATACATCAATGACACATCATGCCACAAGGTTTGCCACTTGAACAGAAAACACAAGAGATTGAACAATTGTATGCAAGTCATCAGCCTACCTTGCGATGTAAATTGTTGACGTACTTTCTTTTGACCCGCCTGTGCATCACAATGCAAAGCCAAGCAGAAGTTGCAAGACATATAACAACAACAACAATCACCACAATTCCTAAAGGCCCAATTTTGTTGCTGCCTCCAAACAACAAAGATGTACCCCCTTGCACACCTGAACACCACACCACCTTCTGGCAAAGCGTCTCACTCTATGCATCAGCTTGGCCTTCTTGAATGCTCACATGCAAGGGGCGTTGAAGAAGGCACATGTGTAATTACTGCACAAATTATTGATTATTGGCGAGCCGGCTTACAAAAGAGTGAACATGAGCCATGCTAAAGCACTAAAGGCTTGATGATGATGGTCTAAAACAATACGTTTGCTATTAGAAGCCTGTTGCTTGCCTTCACTTGTTGACATGTTGCAATACTGTACATCATTGGAGGCTTGGAATGGTTCTGTTGTCCATCCCTCTTCACAATTACATTCACAATTTGAGTCCAGCTGACCTGTGCTCCACATGCCACAATCTGGCCGCTGCAACTCAGTCCCTGAACATATACATGATGTGAGGTCAAATGAGCCTTCTCAGCAATTGATGTACAATGCAGGCATAGCAAAATCTAGGCACAACCCCACAGTGTAGATGCAGACTTTTGTACTCACAGAATACCTGAGCAACGGAGGCAGTCGAGGTAGGTGTAAGAATTGGGGAGCTTGGAGCAACTAGTGGAGCCAATCCAGTAGGTGGAAGTGCTATAGGTGGTGAGGAGGGTGGAGGAGATGGAGGGGGCGGGGCTGACACTGGTGGAGGTGGAGCGTATGTAGTTGTGATGAATTGACTTTGAGGCGGTGAGAAAGGGACTCCATATGAGCTGAAGCTTGCCATCACTGAACTAATATTATTGACTAGTTGACTACCAAACAATATAGCAGTTGCATTGGAGTATGCTGGAGGCCACCACACCAGGGCACTCAACCCAAAAGGGTCAATACTTGAACTTGGAGCTGATGTCAAATGCCTACGCCTGCCTGTCGAGAACGAAGCTGCAACTCCAGGAGGCAACGGCCCCGTAGACACCTGGGCGCCTGGCGCAATCAAGTCTGCTGAGCTTTGAAGTGCCTGCGCTGCCCTGCAGAAAGCAACACCCACCATTGCAACTTGTTTACCTTCACAAGCAGCATACATGTTGTAGTGCTTACCGTCTGGAAAAGTCTAAGAAGGGTGTCTCATCAGCGCTATTTAGGGTTGCATCACTAGCAGACATATAAGTCAATCTGTTGACAGAAGGCCAAAACAAATCAAAATAAATAGTAAAGGAGATAGGTGGACCAACAACTGCAGAAAAATAAATTTGCTCCACAAGGACTTGTGATTGACCAGAGCCTATGTTAGTGTCAAATGGCAAAGATGCCAAAGTACCCAAACTAGTGTTACTCATATAGGTAACAGAGACATTGCAATATCCAGCACCAAAGTCAGAAGTTTGAGCGTACAAATCAAATTCCGAGATCTCACCGCTTTGTAAAACTGCAACTCCACCCTGTGGGAATGCCGCAAACATAACATCGTTGCTGTCACATGTGGCCACGGGTGAGGTCAAGCAACATGCTCCTGGGACTATATTAATAACTTGAGCAACATTGCCTGTGTTCTCAAGTGTCAACAACAATGCCCCAGACTTGGTACCTGGATACCAAAAAGCCTGAGACCCATTACCGACCAGGCCCAAAACAGCCTTAGCAAAGTTAAAGGCTTCTGCTGGGATAGTGGCTGTAACCATCATAACATTGTTTGGATACTCACAAACCACAGCTTGTGCTATGTTCACTATCGCCATGAACGGGTCGGATGAACCATTGTTGACAAGCTCGGGACTTGCACTTGGCACATTGTACAATATGGAACAGTTTACTTGTCCATTTGCTGGAATGTTGGCTGCAATTGTGTTCCGCTGAAAGCGAGCATCCGCTGTCAGCTGTAAATTCCCAACATATGCAGCCCACATGTTGTTTTCGTACCAAGCCAATTGATTGTATGAATCATTGACTGTGGCAGTCTCTGGCAAGGGTGTTGGTCCTTCATCCCATTCTGTGAAATAGGGTGTCTCCTCAAACACTGGCCCCAAGTACCATGTGTAATAGCCAAGTGGATTAACACAATCCTCTGATCTCGACCCTTGCCAATTGTCTATTTGCAATCCAAAATAGTTGGGGTAATCTCCAAACTGGTAGGGGTCCACAAGAGTGCCTACATTTCATGCAAGACATCTTCATTAAAGGCTATAATGGATCAATCAAACAAACATCACTGGATACCAGAAGCAAACATGGACGATGAGCAATGAATGAGTGCACGCGCGCTTACCTTCATCATCCAAGCTTGTTTGAAGTAGACTATATGCCACGCCATGTCCTGGAACTGCGTACATTATATCGAACACCTCTTCTTGAATTTGTGTCAATGTAACACTGCCTGTAAGGTTTGCTACTTGCTGACTGGATGCAACAGCTGTTGCTGGAAAGCTTTGCCACGGCTGTATACTCATGCTGGCCTGTTGCAGTTGGTCACCAGAGCTGTCATCTGTGGCTGCTACACTGATGCTCACCTCAAATTCATTGCTATTTGGCTGTGAACCAGGCGCTGTTACGGTGTAAGCAATGTATTCTGTTGCATTGAAATTGAGGTCATACTGGAAACTGTCGCCGTTATCATCTGTGCAGCACGCTGATGAAGCACCACAGTCTCCAGAAAGGCTGCTGACGCTTTCATACACGTTTTGATACATGGCTGGGTCTGAAAGACTGAGCACTACACAACACACAAATCAGTGTCGCTGTGCCGGCTCACAACTTGTGGGTAACCAGCAAAGAGGGCACAAAGAAATACGCACTTCGCCTGTCAACGCTGCTTTCGTTCAGCGGAGCAACCTGGATCACGACGTCACTCCCGCTGTACCAGATCTCGCCTGCCTCGTCCAACAACAGCACTCCTGGCAAATCAATTTGTCGTTATGATCGGCATGAGCTTCGGCAGATGCATTGAGCATACTGGCAAACCGGGTGCTGGCCACGTCGCACCTGCAGCAATTGTCGTCTGAGTCGTCCAGTATCCCGTCCAGTTTTGGTACGCCACACTGAAACTCAAAGTCCCATTGTTGTAAATGCGCAGGTCTCTATCAGACATGCCAGGATCTTCATAGCCCTGTGCTGGGCCGCAAAACACAAAAAACAAGGCAAAGGACAAATATATACACAAGCACAGCCGGTGGGTATAGCTTCCAAGTCATGGAGTTAGGAGCGAAATGAGCGCTATCGTATGCACAGCTTTGTGACGAAGGCTTTCACAAACCTGACGTCCCGAGGCTGACGGCCAAGAGGCTGACCGACAAGTTGACAGGGCGTTGACCACTTTAAGCGTCCTGAGAACACGAACAGTCACAAGTGCCAAACATTACTAATCAGGAAGGCGAAGCGACATCGAAGAAATGGCTGAAACTATGCAAGCACCAATCCTGACGCGCTAGTCATAAAGCTGGGTGTTTTGCAGAACCTGGCATCAGGCGGCGACCACCTCGAGACTTGCTTGCCAGCTTTGGCAAAGGTGACACTACCAATGAGTCTGCATAAGAGCATCGCCCTGCAGCTGCCCAAAAACGCGGTCCTCAAACTTCGCGCTTGGCCCAGAAAGAGTCCACAGCATGTGCAGCACAGGTGACATCGCAACGCGCCAACCCGGATGGGAATCCGGCAGATACGCACTGCTCATAGCGGATGGCGAACAATGCGCAGCTAAAACAACTGTGCGGCACAGGATTGCGCGAGTGGATCGAGTACTATCACTGGAGAAGCTCCAATCGGTCTATGAGTGCCCGATTAGCAAGGCCGCAGCCCGCTTGAACATTGGAGTAACCGTTCTTAAGAAGTACTGTAGATGGTACTCGATTGAGCGGTGGCCTTATCGCAAAATTCATTCTGTAGACAAGCTAATGGACCAGCTGAATGATCTGGAGGATGACGAAGTAGTTGCCCAAGTAAGTGTTGCGGCGGTGAATGCTCAAGCGGTTGCCTGCCTTCAGGATCTTGTATTCAACGATGTCTTCTGTAGGTCAAACAAGAGCTCGTGGTCATTCGGGAGCGACTGCTGTGCGACCCAGCCTTACATCTGGATGAGAAGGTCAAGCGATTGAGACAGGCTGCTTTCAAGTACCAATATAAGCAGAGGCAACAACCAGCATAGATTATTCATGCTGTGTCACAAGAACAATGTGCACCAATCAATCAATTTACATTTTCTTTCATTGGGACTCATGAGGCAAGTCAATAGACATTTTTGTTGGTAGTTTCTCCCCTTATCTTTCCTTGTCAGGGGAGTGCTCCCCTGTTGACTAGTCAGCAGACAATAAATGGGAACTTTACATACACCAAGGCTTAGCACCAAATTTCTAAGGACATCAAACCAAATGTTGAACATTCGACGCAAATTCCACAATGCATCACACTAGTACTGATCATGAGCATGCGCATATAAGTACACTATTGTCACATGTGAGTTTAGGGTTTAGGTTTTACAGTTGTCTGTAATTGAACTGTAGTGACTATGGCTATACAGAGCACCACAGAAGCCTTTGGAACTTGGAAGAAATTTCTTTCAAAAGTTTACGCTTTTCAGCGATCATAACGGGAGCTTCCTTTGCGGCAGCCCATGGGCCAGAGCTAACCACAGAACCTGCAATCGATGAAGGTGGGTACTAACACTACGGCTGCACATGCTCCCCACGCCGGGTCCCGACCCCCCTCCACTGCCCCGAGAGCCCAGATTAAAAACACCAATCCCACAGGAAGACCTGAAAGAATTCAAAGAGGCTTTTGGCCAAGAGACAGGGGCGTCAACAGCAGACCTACTACAGGAGCTAGACAGCACTTTGGAACTGGCATACACAGTCAAGGAGTCACTGGATCAAGGTGAGACCCTGAGAATGGCACTGGCTTTGGTGGGCATTGGGGCCGACACTGTTGAGCGCTACAACTCTCTGCTACAACAAATGTTGCAGCAAGTCCTGCCCATAGCCCAGCGAATCTGTCAATTCTCAAAAGGCAGGCCAGAAAATGGCTTCAGAACAAGATGCACTAGCCGCAAACTGGAGGGACTGAGCCAACTGAGAAAGAGCCTCCACAGGGTGGCCATGCAACACAGAGACACCAAAGCTGCAGGCAAAGAAGCAAGCGATGATTTACGTGATCTTATACAAACAGAGCTAAGTAAGCTTCCAGAACAGCATTGCACCAGCTTCCCATTGCCACCCAGACAGAATGACAGGAAAAGCTGGCAAGAATATGCAGAATTGTGTTTAAAAGCCCGCAAGACAGCAGCTAAAAGCAAAGACAGGATCACAAAAGAGCTAAAATGGCAGAGCAGCGCTGCAGCAAGACAACGCATACAAAAGCAATACACAACAAAGCAGAGACAGATGAACAAGCAGTTCTTTGGAGAAGCAACTGACAAAAAGCAACTCACATATGTACTAAACAAGGAGACAGGGGAAATGCTGAATGATCCTGACGCAGTGCTTGAGTATGTGCAGAGCAGCTTTCAAGAACAAGCAAAGCCAGCCTCAGGATCTGCAAAGACAAGGGCTTTCAGACCAAATGACGAAAACAGAAAGTATCCTTGGAAACATGGTGCATACAGTAGTATTGACTTGCACACTAGAAACAGCTGCTGGCGAGCCAGGATTTGGAAGCATCTCACTTCTGGAACATGTACGTGACCCTTGCATATTCCAAGAGAAGATGAGACACCTGGAAAATGGCAAAACACCTGGTCCTGATGGCATCCCAATGAACTGCTCAAGGATTTGCAAGAAGGGGTGCACCAGGTCATTCACAAGCTGTTCATCTTGATGTGGATGACGGGAACAACGTCCAAGGCGTGGAAGGAGTCTCAAACAGTGCTCCTGCATGAAAAGGGCAGCGAACATGACTTAGGAAACTGGAGGCCAATAGCACTAGCAAACACTCTATACAAACTATGGATAGGTGTGATTGCAGAATACAAATATGCAGAAGACTTCAACATCTTGAGCAACGCGCAGGAGGGCTTCAGAAAGCAAAAGAACACAATATGGCAGCTGCAAAATGTAATGAACATCATGTCAGATGCAAAAATAAGCCAGCAAGACCTGTACTTGCTGTATGTGGATTTCAGCTCAGCATTCAACATCATAGACCATGACAAACTGCTGTGTATTATGCATGACCTGGGATTTCCAGAGGATGCTATTGAAGTGATAGCTGAACTATATACCGATGCCATAACCAAGATCAAGCTCTACTTGCAGAACTTAGGACCAATCAAAATAGAGAGAGGCACAATACAGGGAAATACCTTGTCCCCGCTCCTCTTCTTGATCTTCATGGAGCCTCTGCTGCGGTGGTTGCAATCAGGAGGCAGAGGCTATGAATATGGTTGCCTGAGCAAGAGCCTGCATGCTGACCACACTACAAGCGCATCTGCATACGCAGATGACATGTCAGCAGCAGCCCTATCAGCAACTGACCTTGCAAGACAAGCAGAGAAGATTGAAGTGTTTGTGAACTGGTCAGGCATGGCTGTGAATGTCAAGAAATGTGCTGTGACAGGGATACTGTGGGATCAAGCCCGCAGAAATGGCAGTGACAAGGTACTTTCAAGCAAAATGATGAAGATGCCCCAGCAGAGGCTGGAATTGGTCAAAATATATAACACACCTATCCCATTCCTGCACCCCCACACTGAGCCCTACAGGTACCTTGGAGTAGACATCACTCCAACATTCAATTGGGCACCACATCTTGACAGAGTGCTGAAGGAAGCCAGGCGGAAAGGCGAGAGGCTGCTCATGTCCCCACTGTCAATCAAACAGAAAGCTTAAGCCCTTGACACTGTCATTGGCAGCTGCATGGCATACTCCATGCCTCTGGGTCTCATGACACTATCAGATGTCAGCAAGTGTGATGCCATCAAGCTAAACATTGCAAAAGAATATACAAGCTACCCAGGTCAACGCCGTCTGCAATGATCCACCAAGATAGGGAGCGTGCAGGTCTGGGCCTAACCTCGATGAATGTGATGTATGCCAAGCTGACATGCACATACCTGACAAAAGCTCTGAATGACAAAGGCCCCCTGGGGTTTGTCACCCGCCCAATTTGAGGCAGACATCACACTACCACCTTGCACGCCAGCTCACAGTCCTGCAAATATCAGGCCTTGAACTCACGGTACCAGCAGGACACAAAGACCTGCGGGGCAATCCACTGAGCAGCACCCTGTCAAAAGCAAGATATGATCCCTGCTATCTAGGCCTAAAGCAAGTGATACCACCTGAAGTCTATCACAAGCTACTGAAAGTCATAGACAACTTTGCCGAACTGTGCTTGCCAAATAGACAAAAGGTCATACTGCTCAGTACCTCGGAGCTGGCCCTCAAATTTGGCAGAGTGATCACCATCCAACATAAGAAGGCACTCAACCAGCTGACCAAGCTGCTCAACCAGTACCATCTGGCGAACGACGATATCCATGGGGCCAAATTTCAGAATGTCGGACCCCTGAGCAGAGAAGACAGAACTGTTGTCAGACCAGAGATTGTGTCTGAAGTTCGTTCCAAAAACACCGACCACCTGGACTCCAGAGAGATAAACGACATCGAGTGCAGAGCGCTAGCAATGCTACGGGATCATACACTGCTGAATCCAACACGCAACAGCAGAAAGAGCAACAAGAGCAAGCCCTGTAGACGAGACCAGCACGACACCAGGACGGAAAAGTCACCTGATCGTCCAACCTCGCAGATGACCGAAACAGCTCTGACGACGGATCAGATGACCTTGGTCCTGACACAACAACCAAAAGCATGGACGTGGAGCAAACTGTCCCGCCTGGCCATGCAGTCAGACCTAACAGACGAAGTACGAGGCTAAGCGCACTGCAGCCATGCCAAGAGAAGGTGAAAAAGAGGAAGCACGAGGCCCACAAGCACGAAAAGAGGAAGAGCAGGAGAAACATGACAGTCAGCACAGAGTACAAGGCAAGGCAAGACCTAGAAAAAGGCGATGCAGATGGAACCAAACTTTACAATGAATATAACAGAGGTGAATTGTTGATACATGGGGGAGACACCTACAAAAAGATCAAACTAGACCTGAAGGCAATAAACGACTTTCTTAAACACACAAAAGAATGTGAACCTGCACCCCCCCGATCAAACTCGAGTGTGAATAGCCCCATGGAGCAATACCTAACACCACTAAGTGATGAGGAGACACAAGCATCGTACCAGGCGTGGATTAACTGAAAGCTAAGAAAAAGCAAAGACAGCTCGGGCTGCTGCATGATAAGATGCGCTACAGAAAGACTTCCTGCCTCCTGGCCTAACATTTGAACAATTCTGGGCCCGCATGAAACACCACAGTAGAAACCCACGCGTTCTGGAGTACCTCTGCGGCCAACAGAATCAAATGGACCATATCAAACATGAATGTCATATCACAGACAAAAGGAACCGCATCAAGCAAAAGCAATACATGGTCCAATGGGCTGACACATACATACTAAAAAAGCACCTGCCAATGTACCTAGAGCAAGGCTACAAGGTGATAGGAGTCAACAGATGTCCAATTCTGAGGTGATGTGCTGTAAGAACAGCACGCCATGCAGTGGTAAAAGCCACATGGCAACCGATCAGAGAACCAGCCCAGAATGGACCAAGAGAAGTGATGGAAGACTTTGAGGCCAAAAAAGCAGGACTCAAGCCCTTAAAGCTGGCTAGGGACAATCGCGCCAGACCGGATCAAAATAAGTCAAACATGGACAAACAAGGCTATCAGACGCCTGTACAAGACAAAGAAATATCAGCCTTTCTGCATGAACCAAGCTTAGCAAAGTTTATAACTCTAGACCCCAATGACACAGTACACCCTGACCAAGACATTAAACCCATGTTCAAGTATGTCATATCAATGAGCTGGAAGGGTCAATGTGTTAGGGAGATCATGGCCAATGTGTACAACCCTTCTGGCAAGTTATGCAGCTCAATTACTATGCACCGCCTCCGCATCCTTCACAGCGCCTTCAAACACTCACAGTTGCACCAACCTGAAACACACAAACATTATGGTCATCTGGACTTTCCGACAGCCATTGCACGCCTACTGAACAGATACACCAATAAACCAACTGATGGAAGCAAGAGAGGCAAGCTAGCAAACCAATGCACAACCCCAGACAAATACATGCAAGCGTTCAGGATTGGTTTAAGCGTGACGACTGAAAGATTTGCCTCCCCTCTGAACTTCAATCCAAACATGACATGCTACTTTAGCATGTTCGCAGAGGATGCACTGTTTGGAGCCAACTTGGATGCATACAGCGTGAAGTGGACCGGTGCATCACAAGTGAATCCTGAATATGAGGCTGTAGCCATGGCAAAGGCCATGAGATGGGCAATCCTGAGTGCAGAGGAAGCTGCAGAACCGGTGCTCACTGCCTTTGTAATACCATGGTGGGACGACAAAGGCAGCTCCTATTCAAGGTGGCTATCACACCAGACGGTGCAAGCGATTGCAACAATTGATAGAAGCAAGTTCAAATTCAATGCCCCAAGACACTGGGCTGATGAACAAGACCAGTGGTGCACCCCAAAGCGGAATGTCCATTTCTTGATTTTTGCAAATGAAGCTGGACTGCAACACTATGTGAATCAGGACCAGTTGAACAAAGGATTTGCCTGTGCATCTCAGCTTGGGAACCCACCGCAAAGGCCAAAACAGCTGAAGATGACCATGCAGCAGACAGTCTCACCGCCTGGTCTGTACCCGCCCAAGCACTATTCGAAGGCCACAAATACTCCAGCCACAGCATGGTCACCGGAAGAGCAGCCATCCAGTGAAGACTTCAGCAAGATTTTTCACAAAACTGAACTCAAATTCCGCCCAGACGAGATATAAACACGGACGGAAGCAGGAAGGAAATCCCACACATAGGTCTTGTCACTGGCTCAGGAGTATACAGGGAACACGAGCATGCACACCTGAGTCTCAAGGTGCATCCATATGAGCGGGGCATGCTCAACACCATCAACAGGGCCGAACTATTAGTGCTTTTGAACGCCCTGAATGACGGAGAGCATAGCAACAGACTCGAAGTGTTCGGTGCAGAAAATTGGCTCGCACCTAAGGTCACTGTCATCGACAGTTGACGACTGCCATAGACCACTGCTAGAAGGATCGGACACGAGCTGCACATGCGGGCGATGAGATAGTCCTGCTCAAAGTGAAATCGCATACATGTACACGGGAATGAGATGGCTGATAAGCTTGCAAATGAAGCAACAGTACTGGGAAGTGCTGTGACCGTGCTCTCACCGCGGTACTGTTGTACTGTCACCTCGATTTTACCGGAAAATGCACGCCGTACTTCATCCAGACGTGACGTAAGTTTTGAGCTGCACCTGTGACCTAGCTGCAAAAGACATCTGTGCTGACAGGGGTGACATGCGACGGCAGTTTCCACGCCGCGGCCGTCTAGCCTTCACGTCAAGGCTCATTGCCTTGCCGATCTTTTCTCTGCTCGCTCTGGTGTGCTACACCTGGGCAGCTCGCAGGGTCATAAACCAACTTACTGCAAGTCAGGCCAAGCCTCAGAAGACTGTAGGTTGTGTTGCTTGGAGAAAAACACACTCTTGTTCTCCTTTCGGGTAGGATGGGAAGCTTGCTCACATGTGTCGCTGCAAACAGTTTCCTGTAACTTTGTTCACAAATATCAGGGAACGCGACTGGGCTTGGGACAGAGACTGTGACGCATGGATCTCCTTGGATTCAGGTTACTGTGAGTGTAGCGGAAACCTAACAACAAAAAGGTACAGCAGTTGAGAGAGCAAGAGCTTTGTTTCATGGAATGTATCAGCCATGCTTCACATGCAAAATCATCTTCATACCCAGGTTAAGCTGTGGACGGCACACCCCCTTCAACTGTGCAGCAGAGTGTGGAGAGCTAAGGGATAATGGAGAGGCTGCTTTAGCATTGCCGCACAATGTGTCCTGCCCATACTCTGGTAAAGTAGGCTTGTGCTTGTGACCCAATTTTCCTTCAGCTTTTGTATCAGACCATTCATGCTCACCAGCACCACCATCAATCATGTGCTGACATGGCTGCAAGGCCTGCCTAGGTCCACTTGCTCCTGCTTCACGTTCTGCTAGCATGTACTACAGGTACAAGTTCACCAACTTTACGCAGCGCTATTGATTCTGTTTTATGCTTTGATGTTGCAATCTGCTTCCAAGCAGGCTCTGTGGACGCTAGAGTGATGCAAGACGGCCTTTCACTCCCTGAGTGGCGAGGCAACACCAAGAACATGGACGCACAGGCGGCTGTCCTGTGGGGCCAAGTCATGACAGCTGTCCAGCTGTCAGGGTATAATTTGGTACCTCCCCCTGGCGCTAGAGGAGCTTCCAAGGACTGGGTCAGAGATGGGGTGAGGATGCAAAGGTGGGTGGTTGTGTTAGTTGGCGTGCGATACCTACCTCATGCCTGTCATTTTGACCCAGGATCGCATGTTTGTGGCGTCTTCGAAGACTTGTGCTCTTCAGAAATTCCTTCAAAGGACAACATTGTAACCTTCTCTTACTGGTCTTCACGCTTCACCGTGCTCCTTCGTGTGTTTCATCATGCATTGCTCCTGACATTGGCACACATGATATCATTGTTTGTACGTTTCATTGCGATACATGGCCAATATGCTTTGTTCCGTGTACCAAGGACGCCTTGTTCAGGTCAGTCGTTGCTTGTTTAGCATGTTTTTGTCCAATGTTCGTGTGAATAATACATGGGCAGGGAGGACATCATGCGTGCTCAGACACAGTGGCGCACATTCCTGAGAGAGTCTCCTGCTTACCCAGTTGAGGGGTTTAGTGGGCGAGGCATTGTGATCCTGGCAGGGGGCCTCACCTACATGGTGCCTGCCTGGGTCAACATTCACATGCTCAGGAGAACAGGTTTTGTGGCAAACTGCAATGTGACTGGTGTTTGACGCAACTGGGCTATGTGAGAGTATGTCATTGACAGCATGTGCTCGCATTTGCAACCAAGAGAAGGACACATGCATGCTGTGAAGTCACTTCACTCTGATATGTACAAGCTATGCATCATGCTTTCAACCATGATGTGCCAAAGTGACCTGTCTTGTTAAGCTGTGATATGGTCTTGGCCTGTGTGCAAAACTCCTCATTAAATTCAAAAGCCAGGTGTCATCCACTGGCTAGTGCAGCAACTTTGTCATTGGAGTGTGAACACTGTCAGCGCCGTAGTTTGCATTTTCCCCACAGTTGCATATCCAACTTACTGCTGTCCCCAAATTGCAACCAAAATTGTAGCAGGTTTTGTGATATGTGTTGCATAGTTTCTCTTATTCCCCAGGCTGCACTTTACCAGTCGAGATGTTTTTCCCGGACAAGGAGTTGCCAACTGCTGCATTGGAGGCAGCATTGTCAGAGGTGGGGGTGGTGTGTCGCCCCTTGCCCGACTTGCAGCCACAAGACTTCCCTCCATCAAATGCTACTGACACTGAGACTGACCTGTCAGGCTTCACAATGAAAGTTGCTGCTCTTATCCTGAGCAGATTTCAAGAGGCAAGCTTCTTGCTTGTGATTGTAAGCATGTGAGCGTGATTGAGGCTATGGCGTTCATGATACGCTCTATTCGCAAGTTTGGAATCCTTCTGTGCCTATGATTCCTCTCAGCAATTTGCATGGCAAGCTACACTTCTGCGTCTCACATCTGCTAGCACATATTATGTTCAAAGACTGCCTGCCTGCTCTGTAACCGCAGGTAATATTCCTAGACTCAGATAATGTTGCCATTGAAGATCCAGAGATATTGTTCAGCAGTGCGGGATACAAGCAGACAGGCGCATTGTTGTGGCCTGATTATTGGCACTCCTCTGCTGCCCCAGATCTTCAACTTATCTTAGATGTACCTAGCATGGCTGACAACACCTTTGAAAGTGGACAGATGGTGTTTGATAAGAAAAGGTTATCTAAAAAAATTTCCCCCTACCAACATCATGTGGCATCTGCACGTAAATGTGGTACTGTGTTGCAAGTGTCTGGCATGTGCAACTCGAGCATTGCATGCTTGAAACAACCGCGCATGTGAGTCATAGCCTTGATCACATATCAAGTAGCTGATCTTATGCACAAATTTTGCATCTGCAAATGCTGTGCTCATCCACATCAGTCTTGCTTTTGTGCTTGTTGTGCTAATTCACATCAGTCTCACCTTTTTGCAGTGTTGTGTGCAATGCAGCATGACGGAGACACAGCGTCAGTCATGGCTATTGCTTGATGAAGCGCAAAGCAAGCTTGTTGGTTGAGGTAAAAGTGGCATGCAGGGTCTGGGAAGGGCTGCTGTTAGCGGCCTTCTTCAACATGCAGAGCAATTTGTACTATGAGCTATTCAGCAATTTTATGGGCAAGGGCGACAAGGAGTCTTTTGCCCATGCTTTGAGGGCAGCCAGACTCCACTACCACTTGCTGGAAACACCAGTTGGTAGCTTGGGCATTAGCAAGTGAGGGCAGCCTTGCCCCTTTTGCTTTTTATGCATACAAGCCTTGAGGCATTGATCTTGCCAGAGCTCGTTTGACATGTCAGCACATATTCTGTCTGTACAGCATGCTCAGGATTAGCATGGGCACCTGACTTGTAGAGGAACAACAATAGGTGACGTGGCAAAGCACATGCATGCTCTCTGGACTTGACCTTCTTGACGCATTGGTTGGCTCTTGTGTAGAACATCATGCAGCAGAGATCAAAGAAGCTGTTGGCAGGAGTTTGCTGGCAACACAATGACACAACATGACACTGATGGTGAGAGCAACATTCTACACTTGCTCATACTTTTATATCTCTGCTATTGCTTGACAGACTTGTAAAATCTCAGTGGCATTGCACAACGTTATGGCTTGACATCACAGATGACTCACTGTTGCTTACCATGTTGTTGTATCGCATCCCTAATTAGTATTCACGGCAGCAGCATTATACATGTGACTTCATTGCGCCATGTCGGCTATAGCTATTGCATGAGGCTGCGTTACTCTATTGCACAAACACCTTCGTGCCCTTGAAGCCTATACAGCTCAAGCAACTTCCATGTGGGTGTTTTCAGGCAAGTTGATGTTCTTACATACCAATCTCAGTCCCAAATGGAGCCTTGAAGTTCCTGCAGAATTTGCATACTACAACAGACGGTGGCAGGTGCGTGCGCAGCAGATGAGTTGCAGCAAACTGAGTTATTCGTCTGCAACTTTATTCATACTGCATCTTGTGGTGCATGCGCTCGTGTATGACACTGTATGCGTTGTGCATTTACCAGAATTCTTAGCCCACAATGCACTGCGGGGACAATAACCAGCTGCAAAATTGCTAAAGATTGGCTGGGTGTCTGCATATACAGGTCTTAGAGCCTGGAAATGCAACCTTTCTGACTGCTTTGCAAAACTTACGTCGTGACCTTGAGGCTGAAATCTATCAGATCTTAGTCAATCTACGCTGTGCTGATTTCTTGGACCTGTATGTTGCCACACTAGAGTCTGATCAGCGGATGGGCGCTCAGAAGGAAATGCCTTTGGGGCTGAAAGCCTTCAGAAGCATTGGAGGCTGGACAGGCTCCTTTCATCCCCTCAACAATGGCATTGACTTCAGGTCAGACTGCTTTGCACATGGCTCAAGAAGTATTGTGTATGTGGACAGATTGTATAAAAACTCTATTGACGCCTTGAGAATAGTTGGGCACTGCAATGGTCTCTGCATCTGCACCTGGTTGCTTTACTGCATCATTGTGGCACACAACACAGCTTGCTGTAAACTCCCGGACAGACAGTCCTTTCTGTCAGCAACCAATATATCCCAACTTTTTGGTAAAGCAGTACAGAAGTGCAGCCAACAACGTTGCATCTTGACGTGCCATGTTTCAACAAAGTGTCTGATGCCATGTGCATGTAACTGAGCAGAGCATTGCCTTCTGGGCTGCTGTTGATATAAGTGGATTCGTGTCCTTTGCAGGCGAGCTTATGTATGGGGTCTGACGGGTCCATACCTACAATTTACGCCTACCAGTATTGGTGATCATTTCCAGTACATCAAAAACACATGGGGCAAAGCTAAGCTGGGCAGGCTGCACAGGTTCTGGAATTGGGTTAAGTTCTGGAGACGTCAATTACACTGATGCAAGACAGTAGCGTCTGCGAGGCCACTCATCAATGGGAGCCTCATCTTTAACTGATGTGGTTGCGGCAAGTCGCAAAGACACTACATGCTCCACATGCTGTTCAGCCAAAAACAAGTTATGCAGCATCAAGACTTGACCAAGTCTGCCCGCGCCTGACTAATTTCCAGTTATGACTAAGATTCAGACCGGTCCATCAATGTTACGGGGCGGGAGCTTCAAGTCTCCCTTTCGCTGGCATTAACACGCACATTAAAATGCCAGCGTGTCCAGGTACTTGTTATTCACGCTGTCGCAAGGAATCTGATTTTCCGTTTCCGCTCTCAGGACAGTCAGGGAGTTGTACTATCATTTGTACAGATACGCCAGCCTTGCAGTGCGCTGTGGTCCTCACATGTGATCAGGCTTTTGAGATGTTTGGCATACCGGTACGTACCGTAGGTGCAGAATCGGGGGATCGCGCACCCCCGGGAACCCAATTAATTTAGGTCTTCGCGCACCCAACTCGCGCAGGCCTTAACGAATATATGGGTTACGCGCAGCACTGATACCAAATTAAAAAAAAGAAAATCGCGCAAGCAGATCGCGCAGGGCTTATGCATATTGAAAATCACCATGACTGCTATGCTTGCACGGTGGAACAGAACACAGCATAGAACCAGGATAGCATCGCTTTCAAGCTAA
>JAABUU010003812.1_pt1 | contig 18672 bp, 18 predicted proteins | sample 5559301 | NCBI WGS metagenome assembly JAABUU01 (sample SAMN10711884, study PRJNA513360) | rock metagenome | isolation source: Antarctica rocks | place: Antarctica: Victoria Land, Richard Nunatak white | reverse complement strand
GGCGAGATACTGCACTGGTGGATGGCGAGATACTGCACTGGTGGATGGCGAGATACTGCACTGGTGGATGGCGAGATACTGCACTGGTGGATGGCGAGATACTGCACTGGTGGATGGCGAGATACTGGCCGTGGTCTTCAACGACCCCAGTCAGCCGCTCAATAACTCGGTTTCGTTCCTCTTTGGAGCGCGGAACGTCAATGGCGACATTTTCAACGTCAGATTCGCGAACCCCGTCGTCACAAGTGATCCCAACTTTCTCCTCACTATGTCGTTGGGCATTTCGTACGGCTATCAAGCGAACGGAACAGTATACGGTTCGATGATCGAACAAGCGCTGCGGGGTTTCTATGCCCAGGCCGCCTTTTGCTGTACAGATCCCCTCTTGGCGCCGAGAAAGCTACATGGCCTTGGGCACTTGGGCCGTCCTAGACGGAGAGCGGCCGCGCCTGGCCGCGCAACTCCTCCACGCGCGCGCGCCAGCACCGCAGCGCCCATCTCTTCGGTGTTCGCCGCTCCGGCGGCTACGCCCAAACGCGCCGCGTCGGTGAGGGACTGTCCCTCCTCCAGTGCGGCGACCATGCCGGCCAGGAACGAATCTCCGCTCCCCACCGTGTACAGGCCGCTCATACGCGGCGCGGCCCAGGCGAAGCGTTGCCCGCCGACGTCGACGCCGGCGGCCCCCCGCGCGCCCAATGTAATCACGACAGAGCGCGCTCCCCGCGCCTGTATCTCGGCCGCGGCGGCGAGCGCCGCGACAGGTTCGTCCGCCGTCCGACCAACCAACGCGGCGGCCTCGTGCGCGTTGATTTTGACCACGGTGGGGCGCGCGGCGAGCGCTTGGGCGAGCTGCACGCCGTAGGTGTCGACGGCGACGGGGACGCCAGTGGCGGTCAGGCGCTCCACGATGTCGCGCAGGCCACTTGACGGCGCGCCCGGCAGGAAGCTCCCGCAGACGACCGCGAGGCGCACTCCAGCGGCCACGGCCATCAGGCTGTCGACGATCCGCCCCCATTCTCCGTCCTGTAGGTGCGGCCCTGCTTCGTATATCTCGGTCAGGCGCCGCGTCGTGGGATCAACGATAGTGAGGCATGTCCGTGTGTCGCCCGCGATGGCGATCCGTTCGCAGGGCAGGCCCTCGGCCCGCGCTAGCTGGCTCACCACATCTCCCATCGGTCCGCCGAGCGGGGCCAGCACGGTCGATGTCACACCGAGCGTACGCAGAGCGCGCGCGACGTTGAAGGCTTTACCACCCGCCAGCAAGAGGATGCGCGGCACGCGGGAGAGCGTCCCGGCCGCGAAATCGGGGATGAGGACCGTCCGGTCGAGCGAGGGATTCGCGTTGAGCGCCACGATCATCGTGCGGACATCCTATCATTGATCGTATCGACGGTTACATGGCCTGGGACCACGCCTCCCGCGACGCGTCGCATGGACGCTCAAGGCAGCAGCGGTTCCACAATGCGCACGACCTCGCGGGCCGTGTCCAGCGCCGCCGTCGCCTCAGTCTGCTCCGGTAAGCCGCCCGGTAGCGAACCTGCTCTGGCATCAGGGTAACGCGTGGGCGCGTAGAAATCATCCAAATCGTCCAGAGCGGAAACGAAATGTTGTAGCGCGCTCTGTAACGGCGCATCGAGGAGGTTGTAAAGTTCCATGATGCCATGAGTGCGTGGCGATGCTATACCAGTGCTAGTGATAGCGGCCTTGAACATTATCTCCACGCACTGCTGAGAGTTGAAACACGTCTGCGGCCAGAGTTGAGCTTGATACAGCACTTCCGCGGCATCCAGGCTGCGATGCGCGCTCTCAACCCACGGCTGTGCGGGATTGTTCATACAACACTCGTCCCTTTGCATCAATTTCATCACGGATAAACGGACTCGCGACCCTGAGGCGCTCCCACTCGTCCGGTGTGTAAACAAACAGGTCGGTTGTCACCTGTGGATGGACTCGCCGGCGTATTGTTCTTAGACGGTTTAGGAAGGACAGGTCGGTCTCCATCACGACCACGAGGTCGAGGTCGCTCCATTCGTGTACCTCGCCGTGCGTGAACGACCCGAAGAGTACGATACGCTCCGGGTTCATCTCACGCGACACGATGTCGACGAAGCGGTCCAATTCGGCTTGCAAGACCTGTGCGCGCCCCTCGTGCATGTGTCCCTCCCTATTTCAAGCATAAAGCGCGTAGATCGTGCCTGTAGCAACTCGGCTACATAGTAGGAATACAGTATTATTGTACCCTCTTGTACAATCATCTCATCGCTGCTCAAGCCATGCGACGACCTGAGCGCAAAGATCGGCTATTGGTTCGAGTGTATTAACAACAAGATAAGGATGGTTGATAGCGTAGCGCGCTGGGTCCGCGCGCCCGGCGCGATGGGCCTGCATTATATCCCAATCCGTTGCGTGGTGCGACGGCAGGTTCAGCGCTTTGCGCGCGTTGATCCGATCGCGCCAGACGGCATCATCCGGGCAGAGGCATTCGACGACGACAAGGGCCGCTTTCGTCTCATCCGCTATGTGGATGGCGTGGTCGTAGCCCTTTTGTGAGCTGAGTGGGCTGTCACAAATGACGTTTAGGTCTTGTAGCAGTTGGCGTCGGGCGATGTTAAACATGACATCGTACGCCAAGCCTGGGTTAGAATCGTCCAAAAAATCCCGCACGTCGTCCTTGTCTATGACAGGCCACCCAAGCTGCCGGCTTAAGGCGCGACTCAAAGTGCTTTTCCCGCTCCCCGCCGGCCCCTTGAAAGCGACCAACCGTGGCGACGACGTAGCAGGGCGATGACCGGACCCACCCCCTATTTCCAAGCCATTCAAGACTGTCTCCTCCTGATCTTGTCTGTCGGTTAGCATAAGGGTAGCATTCAGCCGTCAGCCGTCAGCTTTTAGATGTTGATAGCTGACGGCTGATGGCTGACAGCTTGTAAGGAGAATACATGGCCGCCATGATGGAGAGCGATAACCGCGTGGGGACGCGGCGTGTCGGGTCGCGCGTCGCGTTGGCGTGGGCTCTGGCGGTGCGCTATGCGCTCCCGCTGACGCTGCTGCTCGCGCTCGTCGTGCGCCTGACGCTGATCATACGCGCGGCGGGCGTCCTGGACGGCGACGAAGCGCTGGTGGGTATCCAGGCCGAGAGTATCGCGGCCGGCGCGGCGCATCCACTGCCCGTCTATTTCTACGGACAGCATTATATGGGCGCGCTCGAAGCCTACCTCGCCGCCGGCGTGTTCCGCCTCGTTGGCCCGTCCGTCGTGGCGCTGCGCGTGGTCCCGCTCGCCTTCGCGCTGCTGCTGGTCCTGCTGACCTACGAGTTGGCGCGGCGCGTCGTTGGGCGGCAGGCCGCGCTCGTCGCCGCGCTCCTGTCCGCCCTCGCGCCGCTCTACCCCGCCGTCTGGAGTCTCAAGGCGCGCGGCGGCTACGTCGAGACCCTCGCGCTTGGCTCGGCGCTACTGATCGTGACACACCGCCTGCTCTACGGCCCCCACGACGGGCTCGGCCTACGCGCGCTGCCGCCATCCCGCCCCGCCCGCCTCGCCGCCCTGGCGCGGTTACGTCAACGCCTGGCGCCACGGGGGCGCGCCGCGACACGTCCCTACGGCTGGCTGCTGCTGTGGGGGCTGTTGGCGGGGCTGGCGTTCTGGACCAACCCGGTCAGTCTCTACTACATCGTGACCGGCGCGGGCGCCCTTGCCGTCGCGGCGCTACGCCACCACGGCTGGCGCGTCTGGCGGCCCGAAACGCGCCAGCGCCTCGGACGCGCCGCGTTCCCGTCGCTGATCCCGCTCGTGCTCGGCGTCATCGTCGGTGGGCTGCCGCTGTGGGTCGACAATATTTTCTACGCGCGCGGCGCGACGTTCGTCTACCTGCTGGCCCCGTCGGGCGGCGTCGGCGCGACGCTTAGCGGGGCGCCACGCGTGGCCGCCTTCTTTATAGATAGCATCGTACCCAAGCTAACCGGCACCTGGGAGCCGTGGGGCGCGCCGACCAACGTCGTCCTCGGCCTGCTCGTCCTAGCGCTCTACACCCTGTCGGCGGCCTATCTACTGCTGCGCCTGGCGGCGGGGCGGCGCGGCGTGCTGGGCTACCGCGGGCGTCCGCGTCACGGGCAGGGGCTGTTGCTGACGTTCGCGCTCGTCGTCGCCGTCGTCTTCTGCCTCAGTTCGTTTGGCGCCGCCGCGCTCATCCCCCAGTTCGACGCCGCCTCGCGCTACGCCCTGCCGCTCCTGAGCGTCTTGCCCGTGGCGGCGGGCGCGCTGGTGTGGCGGCTGTGGCGCGCCTGGGCGCCCCTCGGCGCGGCCGCGCTGGCCGTGTTGCTGTTGGCGAGCGGACTAAGTTATGCCACGGCGCGGCCCAACGCGTTTTTCCAGTCCGAGTATTGGGGCAAGCTGCCGCCGAGCGAAGCGCCGCTCGCTCGATTCCTGACAAACAACAACATTCACAGCGTCTGGATGAACCATTGGCCCGGCTACCCGCTGATGTTCGCGGCCGACGCCTACGCGCCGGGGCGATTGGCCGCCTTCGACTACAACGACGTGACGCTGAACCATGGCGTCAACCGCCTGCCGTGGGCGCACGACCAGGTTATGCGCGACCCCCACGCCGCCTTTGTGCTCGTCACACAGCAAGCCCACCCGCCGCTGGAGACGCTGCTCACGGCCCAGGGCATCACGTTCAAGCCAAAGCGCATTGGTCCATACCTCATCTACTGGGACCTCTCGCGCAGGGTCGATCCTTATAGTGTTCGGGGTGGATTGGGGTTCTCGTATTGATCTTATAGTGGTCCCCTTTGTCACGACACCGCAATGGGGGCCAAATCGTAAACCCCTAACTCCTCTCCGTGCGTGAGATTGTCCCCCGCCGTCGCCGCGGAGCGTGTCCCGACGTCCACCTCGGCTGAGGTGCGGTAGGCGAGCGCCTGGTGCGGGCGCTCATGGTTGTAAAACTCGACGTAGCGGGCCAGACTGTGGCGGGCCTCGCGCGGCGTGCCATATGATCGCGGGTACACCTCCTCGTACTTAGGACTCGTTAAGAAATAACTTCCCGCCGCTGTGCTGCCTCGGACGCTTGAACGCGGCGACCAAAACGGGAAGTTAATCTTTAACGGCTCCTTAACGGTGCGCCAGAGGCGCTCAGTGAAGATGTTATCCAGCGCCCGCCCTTTGCCGTCCATGCTCACCTGGATACCGCGTCCCTCTCCCCGCGCGAGATACTGTGGACTGGTGAAGTGACTGCCCTGGTCACTGTTCCAGATCACTGTTCCAGATCACGGGGCAGCCCACTTCCAAGGCGCGGTCCACCGTCTCCAGGACGAAGCCCACCTCCAGCGTCTGATCGAGTTCCCAGGCCACGACATAACGCGCGTACCAGTCGAGCACCGCCACCAGGTAGAGCCAGCCGGCCTGCAAGCGGATGTAGGTGATGGCGATGCCCCAGACATGGTTGGGGTGCGCCGCCGTGACGTGCCGCAGCAGGTAGGGATAGACCGGATGCGCCGGATGCGGCCGGCTGGTGTGCGGTCCCGGGACGCTCCCCGCGATGCCCATCTCCCGCATGTGCCGCTGCACCGCCTTGCGGTTGACCTCCTGCCCGTCCCGACGCAACGTCGCCGTGACGCGCCGCGAGCGATAGAACGGATCGGCCGTGTCGATCGCGTCGATGCGGTGCTTGAGCGCCACCTCCTCCGGCGCTGGCGGCAGCGGCCGCTCGTACAGACTCGACCGGCTCAGCCCGAGCAGAGCGGACTGCACCGTCAGCGGCATCTCAGGATGAGTGCGTTCGACCAGGGCCAGCCGCTCCGCCCGTGAGCACGAGTCCAGATTGTTTTGGAGCCAGGCAACCTGTGTGGTCAGGCGTCCGATCTCCGCGTACAACTCCTCGACCTGCTGCTCGTAGGCGACCAGATGGTCCGCCGTGCGGTCACGCCGCTCGAACACCTGCGGCAACTCGGCTAACGCCGTCGTCTTCCACGTACTGATCTGCGGCGGGTGGACCCCATACTCGCTGGCGAGCTGCGCGAGCGTCTTCTCCTCGCGGAGCGCCACCCCGACCACCTGGGCCTTGAACTGTGCCGCATGATGCTTTCCCATCTCTTGAGTTTACGGCTTTACGTTTTCTGCCCCCTCTCACTGTCCAGATCCCTGGGTCCACTATACTCTGCGAAGATCCCGGAGAGAACTGTACAAGACAATCTAAGCATGCTTCGCCGCTTGGACCTGATTGAGGTTAGCGGCATTGGTCAAGGCGCACGTTGGCGCCACAAACAAGGGCTTGGAGTCTTAAATGATTCGTACCCGCAGCATATCACGGCGTGTCACGGCGTGTCACTTGAGGAGTGCTTACGCCGCTGCGTAAATATTGATAGCACGTAGAAGCTTTCGGCAATGGTTGGAAGTACTGAAGTACTAAGGAAGCATACCTGTTCCTCCGGCCTCACAATCAGGCGCTTGACATCCACCCGATCAGCCAGCCATACGACAACGAGATCGCATGGGGGCTTGAACACGTACCGCATGCGCAGCGCCGACGCCCGATCAGCCAGCCATACGACAACGAGATCGCATGGGGGGCAAACTTGTCGCATGGATAGATGCAGGATGTCGGTCCTTGGTTAGTACACCCAGCGGGCGCTGACCCAGCCGCGCGCGCCATCGCGCTGCGCCACGTAGTCCCATCCGCTCTTTGTGCCGAGCAGCCGCAAGCGGTCGCCGGCGTGGACGCGGCGCACGATGCGCGCGTGGCCATCCGGCGCCATCCGGACGTAGAGCAGTGGAGCCGCGACGACGAGCACACGCTGGCCGTGCCGAGTGGCGTGAAAGCTCTTGACTATCTGGACGGGTGAGCCGCTCCCTACTGTACCGGATACAGGTTGCGACGCGATGGGCGTCACTGTGCCGGAGACCGGTTGCGTGGCCGACGAACCGCCCGCGCTGCCAGTCGCGCTCGTGACCGGGCCGTTCGCGCCCGACGGCAGGTTGAGGTCGCGCCCGTGAACCCAACCGTACTGGTCGCCGCCGTTGTACGAGACGTTGACCCACTGTCCCTGGGTTTGTACTGTCGTCAGCGCCGTACCGGGTGAGAGGGCGTCGATCGTGGCGTAAGAGGAGCCAGGGCCGCTATAGACGCTGGCCTGCCCATTTGGCGAGAGAACCGTCCCCGCCTTAATGGCAAGAGTCGCGCCGCCGGGAGGTGTCAACGAGGGGCCGGACGCTATCGCCACCGCTGGGTTCAGGGGCGTACCCGTCGGGTTGGACAGTGGACGCGTGGCGCCGAGGTAGTGATCCTGCCAGTAGGAGTCGTCGATGTTGTCCCACTGGACACCGGTCTGGAACGAGTCGGCGGCAATCATCTTACCACCACCGACATAGAGGGCGACGTGCGAGATGCCGTCCCACACCGTGTTCTGAAAAAAGACGAGGTCGCCCGGCTGTAGGTTGCTTTCGTCGACGTGTGGCGCGCTGCCGTACGCTTGGCCAAGCTCTTCGGGCACATAGACGCCGCTCTGCGCAAATATGTAGTGAGCAAAACCAATGCACGAGAAGCCGGTCGACGGGTCATCGCCGATGTAGGCGTATGGGTAGCCAAGATATTGCTGCGCCGTGGTGAGAATGGCGCCGGTCGATGAGACCGGGACCGTAGTGGCGGATGATCCACTGGAAGAGCCGCCGGTGTCCTGGACCGCGGCCGCAGCGTGTGTCGTCCGACATAGCGCCTGACCGGCGACCATAAGGCTGAGGGTCACGGCCAGTATCAGCAGGCGTTTCACAACAATGCTCCCTACTCCACGCGAGGTCCGGGGCCAGCGACAAGCGGCGTGGCTAGTGTACTACAGAAACCCCTCGCCATGCAACCCCTGCGCGCATTTCGGGTGCGCCGCGCGATGGCGAGATGCGGCCTGACCTTAAAAGATCATGGCAGACGATGGACCTTAAAAAGTCTGCCTGGGTGCGATATATGCCTCGTCCCGCGTGGCGCGCGGCTGGTCGCGGCATGACCTTTCAAGGTCTGGTCCCTGCCATGACCTTTCAAGGTCAGGCCCACGACGGGCGCCATTGTAGCCAGGTTCACCGTAGCAAGCGTGACGAACGCAATCCATAGCCCATTAGTACTATCGCGCAGCTACACTACAGGAGCCGGCGGCTAGGAGACACAAGCAAAAGCAAGGGGCGGCAGGGACAACCATCGTTGTCTCTCCCGCCCCGAACATCCCACCCCGTACGAAGCGAGGCGCGGCCTACAGGCTGTTGCTGACGTTGTTGAGGGTGTTGGAGATGGCCGGCTGCAGGAACTTGAGGGCCACGATCACCAGAATGGCGATGAAGGCGAGGATGAGCGCGTACTCAACCATGCCCTGACCCTCTTCGGCCCGCTCGCGCAACTTGGCGATACCCGTCTGCGCCGCCACGATCATCTTCACTGCGAATTCGTTCATTGTTCTTGTCCTCTGTGTGTATTACGACTTTATCGGGCACGTTGTTCTCTATCGTGCTGTTATAATAATCGTCCACAACTACCTCTTCCGCACCCTCCAAAAGGCTACCGTTTGGGCGCTAAGTGGCTAGTCAACAGGCGGCAGGCGGCAGGCGGCAGGTAAGCGTCGCGAGTAAAGGGCGCACACCGCAGTGAAGTACTAGGACGGCAGTAGTGGGAGGTAAATAGTAGGAGTCGGCGCTATTGACCGTCGACTGACGCCTGTCGCCTGTCGCCTGTCTCCTTCCGTTCGCGGGCGAGGTGCACGAACAGGCGCGTCAGCATGTGCACTTCCTCGGCGCGTGGGGCGGCGCGCAGCAACACGGCGCGCAGGCGGGCCAATGTATGACGGACGCGGCCGGCGTCGTTATTGGGGTGCATGCCCCAGAGGACATCCTCGAGCGCCGCGATCATCTCCTCGCGCGCCGCCGCCCGCGCCGGCGGCTCGTCGCGTGCGGCCTGCCCCTCCAGCGCGTTCAGTGCGGCGACAGCGTCCGGCACGCGCCGCTCCACCGTTGGGTCCTCGGTCGCCGTGAGCCACAACTCGTAGCCGATGAGCAGAGTCGCCTGCGCGAGATTGAGCGACGAATATTCGGCGGCGGTCGGGACAGTCACGACAGCGTTGCAGCGCCCGAGCGCCTCGTTGGAGAGGCCGTTGTCTTCAGGTCCAAATAGGATCGCGGCGAGGCCGCCCTCGCTGCCTCCGCCCGCACACGTCGTATCCTCGGGAATTGTATCCTCAGACCCCGTATCGCCAGGCGTTATCGTGCTATCCCGCATGGTCAGGCCGAGCGTCGCGGCGCGCAGCAACGCGGGCGCCGCCTGGCGCGGCGTCATCCGCTCGTGGCGCACCTCGCGCGTGCGGGCGGTCGTACCCAACACGAAAATGCAGTCGGCCAGTGCGGCGTCGAGCGTGGGATGGCGCTCCATGCGGTCGATGATGGGACGGCCACGGTGCGCGACGGCCAGTACACGCCCCTCGTTGTAGGCGGCCGGCTCGACCAGGCGCAAGCGGGAAAGGCCGAAGTTGCCCATGGCGCGCACCACGCCGCCCACGTTCGTGATGTCGCGCGGGCGGTCGAGCACCACCACGACGCCGTCGAGCACGGCAGGCCTTTGTTTTGGTCGCATACCTATATTGTAGCTAATAGCTATTAGCTATTAGCTATTAGCTATTAGCTATTAGCTATTAGCTATTAGCTATTAGCTATTAGCTATTAGCTATTAGCTAAAAAAACAGGCGAGGGCGCAGGGCCGCCTTTGCCGCCGCACCCAGAACGTGACGCTTACCGCTGCTTCTTCCGACCTGACGGGGTTCACGGCGTTCTGCCGGGCGGGTGACAGCCCTGCGCCATCGCCTATACCCATTCTATCATGAATCGGCGATATCACGGTAGCGACCGATCACAGATGTCCAACAGCTACATCGTAGCGCGCTCCATCAGTCGTGAGCTCCAGCCGCGTGTGGCCGGTAGTCTGCCACACCCGCGCGCCGAGTGAGTGGGCGACGCGCGTGACGAGGGCGTCGGCGGCGGGGTCGTCGTGCGTGTCGGTCGGGGCGGGCAGCACGACCACGCGTGGGCGCAGCAGGCGCACGAGCGCGGCGATGTCGCGCGGGGCGGCGGTCCCGGCGGCGCCGGAGAGCACGAGCACGGTGTCGTGGCGGACGCCGTCAGCCTGGAGCGCGGCCCGGTTGAGCAGCAGCGCCGACAGGCGCCCGAACACCAGGCGCAGCGCCACCGGCGTGTCGGGGGCGTCCGGGTCCAGCCCACGCGGCAACAGCGCATCAAGATGAGCGTCGTGGTCCAGCGCGTAGCGCGCGCCCGTGCGAAGCTTAGATTCGGCGACGCCGCCCGTGCGCAAAGCCGCGCGCCAGCGCACATAGTCGGCCGCGGGGTAGACCGCGCCAGGGTCGAGCGCGCGGCCGACGCTGTAGCGCGCCAGCAGGTCACGCAGCCCGCCCACATGGACGCGGTCTACCCCCGAGAGCGCCATCGTGTCGATCCGCGTGCGCCAGAAGGGCAGCCTACTACCCAGCGCCGCGTTGAGGGCGCTCGGTGTGTCTCCGGCGTCGATTAAGGCCGTGCTCCCGCCTGGCGTCGTCAGCAGCAGCCCCTGCCCCGCGCCGAGAGGGAGGACCGCGAGGACGTAGCGCCCGCGCGGCGCCTGCCAGGCCACGGTCGCCACGAGCAACGCGACGGCCGCGCCGAGCGCCGCCACGGGGCGCAGCCAGACCAGGCGCGGGCCGTCGACAAAGCGATCGCGTGGCGCCGGACCCTCGGCGCGCAACAGGCCGCGCGCGGAGAGCCCCAGCAGCAGATAGTAGCCGACGACGACGGCGAGGGGCCAGGTGGCGGACGGGAACGCGGCTAAAGGCAGCCGCGCCAGCGCCTGCACGGCGACGGCCAGCAACGCCAGGAACGGGTACACCGGGAGCCCTGGGAGAGAGCCGAGTGACGGAACGAGCGCGCCGGCCAGGGCCGCGGGGGCGCCCAGCACGATGATGGGGCCGAGCAGCGGCAGCAGCAGGGCGTTAGCCAGCGGCGCAACGAGTGAGACCTGCGCGAAGCCGGCCGCGACCAGTGGGACGGTTCCCGCTTGCGCGGCCAGGGATACGGCCGTCACCTCGCGCACGGCGGCGGGTAGGCGCGCCAGTCGGCGCTCGATGCCGGGCGTGAGCAGCACGATCGCCACCGTCCCGCTGAGGGAGAGTTGGAAGCCGAGGTCCCATAGGATGCGCGGAGTGGCGAGTGCGAGCAGGGCCGCCGCCAGCGCCAGCGAGGTCGCGCCGTCGGAACGCCGCCCAAAATGCGTGGCGGCGAGGGCCAATGTCCACATCAGCGCGGAGCGTAAGCCGGCCGGAGTCGCGCCCGTCAGCAGCACATAGAGCAGCAGCGCGGCCAGGGCGGGGAGCGGGGCCGAGCGAGCGCCCAGAGCGCGGCGCGACAGGCGGTAAACCGTGCCGACGAAGATCGACACCTTGAGCCCGTCCACGGCCACGACGTGGATCATGCCCGTCGCCACGAAAGGCGCCGTGAGGGCGCCGAGCGCGCGCGTGCGCGTCCCCAGCAGGATGCCTAGCAGCAGGGCGTTCTCGGGGGCGGGCAAGACATGCTGAATCCCGCGTTCCATCAACGAACGCAGCGCGATAGCCAGGGCCAGCAGCGGGTTACCGTTCCCGCCGCCCAGGCGTTGCAGGCGCGGAAAGTCCATGACCGTCACGATGCCCTGCGCGGCCAGGTAGGCGCGATAGGCGCCGCCGCTGCCACCGGGCAGGATGGGGGGCGGGGCCAGTGTCCCGCCCAGGGAGAGCCGATCCCCGTACGAGAGCGGGGTGAGCGCGCCGAGGTGCGCGAGCACGGTCCCCGACACATGGCGCGGCGCCCCGCTGCCGAGAGTGAGGGACTCCACGGCCAGGCGAATAGTCTCGCCGCGATCGAGCACCTCGGGCTCGCCCGTGACCGTCCCAACGATGGTAACGTCGCGCCCACTATAGTACGCCAACCCAGCCGTCCCTGTTGGGAGACGCGCCGCCTCGTCACGCCACAGGCCTAGCGCGAGCGCTGCCAGCAGCGCGCAGGGCAACCACACAACGCGGTGACCACGCGCCACGACTGCGGCGAGGAGCGCAGCGGCCATCGCCACGGCCAACGTCAGGGATGACGGGACAAACCCGGACCCACCCAGCAACACACCGGCGATGACGGCCAGGGCGAGCAGGAGCGCCGTAGACATCCAGAAGAGCCGCCCTATCTCCAGGACGTGACTCCGTAGATGCCGGAGGTATCCACGCATGTCCCGTATCCTCGGGGCGCCCTACACAGTTGGACTAGTGTCGCGAGGGGTGAGGCGCCAGGGGTTGGAGATGCGAGGTCGGCGTCACAAACGCCGCCTGACGTGGGCAGTCTAGGCTAAACGCACTCACGTTGTCAACACGCGTGCGCGCGTCCAGAGCTACACAAAAAGGGTTGCGACGGGATGCGCGAACCCTGGCACGACGTTCTCACCGGTGAGCGTATCGTCGGTGTTAAGCGTCGTGGAGACTATGTCCCCTGGGCGCCACACGTCGACCTGGCGCCACCGTGGGTAGATGATCCATACAAGGCGGCTGCCCGCGTCAAGGTAGCATGTGGCCTTTCGCCCCATAGCCGGTCGGTATTGGTTGTCCAACGCAATCTCAATCGCAAGGTCGGGGGCGAATGAGATTGCCTTGTCGGGATTGATCCGAGGCAGTAGCTCAGCGCGGATGTAACCAACGTCAGGGACGAGGCCGGTCGTCGATTGCCCCGACGCGTCGAGGTCGTAGGTCCCATCGGGCGGAGTGACATCTCCCAGGTCGTGGGTAAGGACAAACGCCAGGAGGGTCGCGAACAGGCGGCCTGCCAGACGCGTGGCCTTGTACACACTCGATCCCACGCCTAATACCCCATCGACGACTTCATAGCGCCACACCTCATCGTCCGGTAAGGCGACCAGATCCGCGACGGTCATGGCGCCATGGCCGGGCACTATCGCGGCCCATGGAGCGAGCGAATTGGTGGGCAAGGCGCGTGCTGTTGTCATATTTATAGTATCCCATGGTTGGTAGGCGCCGTCAACGCGGATAGTAGACGAATAGCCCATGGCAAGCTGAATGGGTGGGCCAGCTATACTTTGGGTGTGACGGATAAGGCCGTTGGACTTTGTTGAGCACATAGGTTAACGCCCCTTCGGGCACGTAGATGGAGAGATCATGCGAGAGGCTGCCGTAGAGACGCAGGGGCCGGGTGCCGCGCGAGCGCCCGGCGATGACGATGTAGTGGCGCAATGGCGGCAAACCTGGGATCAGAGTATGTCCACGGCGACGGACAGCGGCGACCGCGCCCTGGTCGCGCGGCGGCGCGCCTATGGGTCCTACCTGGTCGTCACACTTGATCTCATCCTGGCCCTCGTGGCTGGCATCGTTCTATCGTTTCCGCTCATCCTGGTCGCGGAATACATATATATGCACACAGGTCACCGCATCAAGACGGTGGGCGATCAGACGGCGTTCCAAACGTGGGCGCAAGTACCGCAGTTCAACACACCCGCCTTGCTCCTGACCGACGCCGGCATCTTACTGGTGGTGTGGTATCGCCTGAGCCGGTTGCGCCTGCCCTGGAGCGTCGTCGGGCTGGGCGCGGCGCTGCGCGACAGGGCGGGCCGCGCCGTACTCATCGGCTTCGGCGTCGGCGTCGTGGCGCTGATCCTCTCGGACCTCGTCACCGTCGCGCTACAGCGGATGGGGGCCGACGTCGGCGGGCAGCAAAGGGCGCTCATCCAGCCCCTATATGGCGCGCCCGGCTGGGCGGTGTGGCTGTTCGTGCTCGCGGGCGCCTTCGTGGCGCCCGTGGTGGAGGAAACGCTGTTCCGGGGCTATATCTTCCGCGCCCTGGCCGCGCGCAAAAGCGTGCCGCTGGCCTACATTATCTCGGCCGGGACCTTCGCGGCTGTCCACCTGGGCGAGGGGCATACGTTGCGAGAGCTGCTGCCGCTGGTCCCCGCGCTCTTCATCGTCGGGACGCTGCTCTGCTTCGCCTACCATCGCACTGGCAACCTGCTCGCGGACATCACGGCCCACATCGTCAATAACGGGGTCGCCTTCGCCGCCGCGCTGCTCCTCCATCAGTAGATGCTGGGCAAAACGCACCTATTCTACGGCGTGACGGCGGGCGCCATTGTCGTGTTCGCACTGGCGCACCCGGCGCGGCCGCTGTCCCTGGCCGAAGGCGCCATCGCCGGCGCGTTCGGCGGGTTGCTGCCCGACCTCGACGAGCCCGGCGCCATGATCAGCAACGCCCCGCGCATCCTGGGCGGCATGGCGCGGCGGCAGTTGCGCCATGCCACGCGCCGCACGCTGTTCTCGCTGCCCGGCTTGTTGGTCGGGGCGATCATTGGGCTGGCCGCGGCTATCCTAAACGTGGTGAGCCGCACGCTCTCGCACCTCGTGCGATTCGTAGCGGGGGGACACCGCGAGGGCTCGCACTGGCTCCCGGTGTGGGCGGGCCTCTCCGTCGCGGCCTACCTGCTGACGGCGCCCTACGCCGGACCGTGGCCCGCGGCCGGCTTCAGCGCCGGCCACCTGAGTCACCTCGCGGGAGACGGCTGCACGCGCGCGGGCATCCCGCTGATCCCGCGCACCGCCACACGCCTGCACCTGCTGCCGCGCCCGCTGCGCATCCGCACCGGCTCGGCCGGCGAAACGTTTTTCACCGTGCTGTACGCCATCGCGCTCGGCGCGGCCGTCGGGGCAATGTACTACTACAAGGTAGCCACCCTATGATTGTCTACCATACACAGTGCAACGTTAGTAGTGCTTCGGCCCCGTATAGCCCGCGTCTTCGAGCAGCTTGACCAGGAAGAAGGCTCCGCGCGGGTCGGCCTGCCCGAAGCGCAGGTCCTGATCGAAGCGGCCGGGCAGCTGGTCGTTGAGGTCGATATGTACGAGTTTGCCCGCGTCGAGGGCCTACGCCATCTCACGCCTTGATAAGCGTCTTGCTTAGTGGGAGGTAAGCGTGATAGTATAGCTTAGACAAAAACGTCAGGGCTGACATTTTTGTCCGAGATGGGGGGATAACGATGGTCGATATGATGAGCGGCGGTCAGGTACGGCAAGAAATCGATCAACGCGCCTTAAAAGCATGCATCCGCCAGATGAACCGCGCCTTGCGGGATTCACACGACGGCGGTCTAATGGAGCGATTCGAGACCGTTTCAAAATTGCTCTTTACTAAGATCGTCGATGAGCGCGAGATTGCCGGAACGTGGTATGAGGCATCGTCTAAAACGAAACCAGCTTTCGCATGGCGCCCGGATGATACAGAGCGCAGCGTGTACGAACGGACGCGCGCGCTGTGGCGAGGGATTGTCGAGTCATTCCCTGATGTTTTCACAGGGACGCGCGGCCACTTCACGGAAGACGTTGCGGCAGTCGCAAGATGCGCTCAGATTTTAGCAGGGATTAACCTCTCGACGACACCAGCCGACATCAAAGGCGGAGTGTATGAGGAACTCTTGCGCAACACGTTCGAAAAAAATGAGAACCAGCAATACTTCACACCGCGCCACATCGCGTCGTTCATGGTCGATATATGCGCGCCACAGCGGACTGACGCGGTATGTGATCCTGCCGCGGGAAGCGCCGGTCTGCTTGTGAGCGCACTTGTCTACGTGCTCCAACACGGAGATGATATCACCTCATTTGCCAAGGCGATGCGTGGCGCAGAAATTGACGAGCGCATGGCGTGGATCGCGCGCATCAACATGTTGATGCATGGTGGTGAGCCGCATGCGATTTTCCATCTTATAGGAGCTGGCTCGCTTGCGCCGTTACCACAGCTTCAGGCCGCGTTACCACGTCGCTCCTTCGATCTCATCCTGACCAATCCGCCATTCGGTAGTGATATGAACGACCGCGAGGCTTTGCGCCTGTTCAGGACGGGGAAGAACCGTACCTCGCGCCGGCGTGGTGTTCTCTTCGTTGAGCGCTGTATGCAGTTGCTCAAGCCGGGCGGCCGGCTGGCTATCGTGCTCGACGATAGCGTTCTCAATCAAGCGAAGAACGACGATGTGCGCCAACTCATTCGTCGAGACAATATTGTCGAGGCGGTCATCAGCTTACCCGATGTTACCTTCATGCCGTACTCTACGGCGAAGTCGTCAATTCTCGTGCTGCGGCGGAAGCGTTCAGTGGCCGAGGTACAAGGGCCGGTATTTATGGCCGATGTCGAAAACGTGGGGAATCGCCCGAACGGTGACCCGCTTTATGACGACACATTTGATGAGAACGGCCATCGGCGGCTTAAGAGCGATTTGCCGGCTGTCGCCGCTCTCTACCGTCGTTTTATGAGCGGAGAGATGATCGACGCGTCATTCGAGGGCACAGCCGTGTTCGCCGTCGACATTGACGCATATACCCACGAGGGAGATGGTTCACGACTTGATGCTTTTTTCTTTCACCCCGCGCGATGGCTGGCGCAGTACCGTCTTTCTCAATCGCGCTATCCACTTGCGTCGCTCGGCACGCTTGTCGCGCTCGATACGGCCGCCGTTGTCCCTGCCGATGAGTATCCTGGGGACAGCGTGCGCTGGATTGGGCTGGGGGACATCGAGGCGCTCACTGGACATTACGATGTGCGCGACGTAGCGGGCGACAGCATCAAGTCGAGCGCGCACTTGTTCCGTGGTGGTGGTATTCTATTCTCGCGGCTGCGTCCACGACTGCGTAAAGCAACGTATGTTCCTTTGGATGACGAAGGCGGTATATGCTCATCGGAGTTGCTTGTGTTGCGCGTCCGACCCGACGTAAAGGACAAGGTGCTCCCCGAGTATCTGGCGTACTTGCTGCGCAGCGATCTCGTGTACGGTCAGCTCATCTATCGGATTACCGGCGTCGGACGTCCACGTGTATCATCCGATGCCGTGATGCGCATCTCTCTCCCTTTGCCGCCGATGGAGATTCAGCGCGACCTTGTCGACGCGCTGGCACGGGCGGATCGCCGAGCGCGCGAGCTACGAAACGAGGCGTTGCGACATGCCGATCAGGCAACGCGGGAGATGGAAGAGGCTTACGTCTCTGTCGTCGGGTCGCTCGTTCCGGATGCGTCCCCTGGTAAGGTTTCGTCTCCCGTCAGCGCGGACGCGGTCTCACTGCGTCCGCTCGCCGCGCGCGCTACAGCCTCGGCATGACGCTTGGTGAAATCGAGAAAGGCGCGCACGTTCGGGTTGAGATCAGACGCCGTTTGCCGTCTCTCATGGATGATACGGTTAATCTTGCCATAATTCGTGTCGCGGTTCTCATGAGGAGGAACGCGTGGTACTCCTGTGCTGTCAACATGTCCGCCGCGTAGCGTGAGGTGGCGGTCGCGCTCCTCGGCGATCTCGATAGCCGGCACAAAGAGGCCTTCTAAAATATGGGGGTAAATGATGGGAGAGTCGCGCAACGAGGTCTTCTCCCATTTCCAGGCGATGTACATAAGCAGATCGTCAAGCGGAGCGACCTGGGCCGTCGGCAGGTCGAAGCGAGCGGATTTCTCCGCGCTCTCGTCGTGCAAAGTTTTGCTGTCGATGCGCAAGAGGATCGCATTAGCGTTCGTTGTGTCGCGGACATAGAAGTCGGGGTACTGGTTGTTGACGACGAAAGTGAGGTACATGCCCTCGCCTTCGGCGCGTAGAAATTCGTTGATCGTCAAGCCGAGGGCATACTCGATGACTAATCCAAGACGCGTGCGGAAGCCGGCGAGCTGTCGCGGATCCTGCGGAAGGGCTTCGTCTTCGCGCCGTAGTAGATAGTTTCGACCAAAATCGGAATTATAGCGCAAGATGGCCCCAGGAAGAATCTCTTTGTTGAACGCGTCAACGACATCCTGAAGGCCGTTGAGCGACCGCAACCGGATAGCATTTCCAACCGTGCTCATGCGAGCTTGACTCTTTCTGCGCCTTACTTGTCCTTGGCTCTTTCTCTGCCTACTCGTCATGGTTGAGCAGAAGGGACGAGGGAATGCGATTAAGGAATACAGGTTCACGATACGGGATACGACGGAGAGGTGTCAAATGCAACAAACGCTCCTGGACGTTTAGCATTGTTGCTACAGCATCTATCGCTATTGTATTTCACCCCTCACACATGGTAGCATAGGCATCATCTTCCACACATAGCGCCTCCTCGCGCCTTACATAGCGCCTCCTCGCGCCTTTATCTATCAGACGCGTCTTCTAATTCCTGCCTTTGGTCTATGGTATCTATGGCCGTATGGTGTGGTAAAGGGATATCGTAGCGGCATTGCTCCATTCATGCCTCGCTGTAAGATGGTTGATGTATCATCCTCCTCTTGCGTTGAGTGACGTGCTTCGGGAAATTCCTTCCACTGACCTAAAGGCGGGATACATCAAACAGTATGCGGAGACAAAAACATGACTGAGGTGTACCTAGCCATCGACAACACCGGCGCGCCGATGGGGCGACAGGCGCTCAAAGAAATCGTTGTGACGCTTCAGCCTATCGAGAGGTATGACGGTATAGCAGTGAAAGTGAGGCTTATCGCGGATTGGACGGATGACGAGGTATCCTCTCAAAAAGTCGGGGGGCAGGTATACTGAGGTCACTGAGTCGGGGCCTGATGGAGCGTGCGTATGCTGGATGATGTGGATCTGAGCGGGATCGCGGACACCGAGGCGCGGCGCATC
>JAABUU010003811.1_pt1 | contig 18673 bp, 21 predicted proteins | sample 5559301 | NCBI WGS metagenome assembly JAABUU01 (sample SAMN10711884, study PRJNA513360) | rock metagenome | isolation source: Antarctica rocks | place: Antarctica: Victoria Land, Richard Nunatak white | reverse complement strand
AAACACGCCGACCCCATCTTCTGGGGATAGGCGGAAGGAGACACCGCCTACGGTGGCGCCTCTGCGCGAGTCGCTACCGTTGACGTCGAGTGGTGCACTGACCGGTTGAGATCAAGATCGAATATGCCACTGCTTGCTGATCCGTCGAATCTGCTAGCGGGCAGTGATACTTACCGCCACAGGGTTGCAGTGTCCGTTGACCGGCGCAGGGTGGCATGGCACGGCGTGTCGGTGACCGGTGAACCCAGGCGCATCGGGGTCGTGCTGTTCGCTGACGTCGAGGTGCTCGACGCCGTCGGGCCGCCAAAGCCGCTGGCGACGGCGTCTGCCGCGATGGGTGCCCCCGGGTGAGAAGGTTAGGCGGTACAGGCACTCGTGACTTTCCTGCGCGGGAATGGTCACGTCGTGCGGCTGTTGCCGGTGGCTCGTGCCCTCGCTGATCGCGCGCACGACGCGGCCCTGAGCTGCCAACGGGCGATGCTCGATGTAGCGGAGGGCGTCGGTCTCAGACGACCGACGGCGGTGGTGCGAGCTGGGCGTCTCGTTGATGTCGCAACCCGGTGGACCCTGCAGGTGGTCGTGCACGACGAGGTCTACCTCGGCGCCATCGTCGCGGTCGAGTCGCTCGGCCTCCCGCCCATCACGCTCCGGACAGCTCCGCATGTGGTGGCGGCGGGTCCCGGACGATTCGGGCTAGGGTTTGGTGGTCAGATTCGTCGAGAGTCCGTTGTGATAGTGCGAGGTGGCCCTAGTCTTGGCGCTCGAGGTAGTCCATGGTGAAAGCCGCAACCGCAATGCGGCGCGCGCTCTAGCCGCTGAGGTGGGCAAGATCGTCGTCGACGGCACCCTCTACCTGGGCTACCCGGTGCTTACTACCGCCGACGAGCGCGTCGAGGTTGACGCCCTCCTCGTCAGCCGGGCTCACGGACTGGTCGCCATCCTGATTGCAGAGGGCAGCTCCACTTCTGCGGAGGCGGAGTCCGATACGATCGCCGAGCAGGATCGCCTATACGCGGTGCTAGAGGGTTATCTCCGCAGACACGAGGGGTTGCGGTCGGGACGTTCGCTGGCGGTGGTGCCAAGCACCGCGACACTGTTCGCTGCACCGCCACCAAAGGATCTTCTCGCGCGCGCAAATGATGGATTTTACGGCGACCTATCGCAGTTGGCCAACTGGCTGGGTTCGCTCAAGCCGATCAGCGCCCAGCTGGAGCACAATCTGCACGCCGCACTTCAGCGAGTTACTACGATAAAGCCCGCCAAAAAACGCGCTGAGGTGACCGGCCCGAGCTCGCGCGGGGCGGTGCTAAAGGAGATCGAGAAAGGTATCGCAAATCTGGATCGCTGGCAGAAGCAGGCAGCGATCGAGAGCCCTCAAGGCCCACAGCGCATCCGAGGCTTGGCAGGATCGGGCAAGACGGTAGTGCTAGCACTTAAGGCCGCCTATTGGCACACGACCCACCCCGAGTGGAATATTGCGCTAACCTTCCACTCGCGAGCGCTTTATCAACAGATCGACGATCTCGTCACGCGTTTCACCTTTGAGCACGGCAACGACCGACCCGATCCCAATCGACTTCGGATCGTGCACTCGTGGGGTTCCCGGGGACGACCCGGCGTCTACAGCATGATCGCCGTCGCTTAGGCGAAACTCCGCGCGACTGGGCTTATGCGCAGGGCAAGTACGGCATGGACGACGCGTTCCAGGGCGTGTGCCGCGAGCTGCTATCGGCGGCCCGTTCGCGGCCGGTCGAGCCGATCTTCGACGCTGTGCTGATCGACGAGGCCCAAGATTTGCCGCCCGAGTTTTTCCAGCTCGTCTACCTATGCACGCGGGATCCGAAGCGGATCGTTTGGGGCTATGACGAGCTGCAGAGGCTTTCGGAGGCGGCGATGCCATCAACCGTCGAGCTCTTCGGCACCGGACCGGACGGGGCGCAGTTAATCAGCCTCGAGGCGCCTGCGGACGGTCCGCAGCGCGACATCGTGCTCCCCGTGTGTTACCGAAACACGCCATGGGCGCTGGCTACAGCTCACGCGTTGGGGATCGGCGTCTACCGCCCCGCGGGGCTTCTCCAGCACCCCGACGAGCCCCAATTGTGGTCTGACATTGGTTATAACGTGGTTAACGGTCAGCTGGCCGAAGGTGAGCCGGTTGCACTCGAACGGGCCCCGACGAGTTACCCCTCCTACTTCTCCGAGCTGCTTAAACCGGAGGACGCGGTCGTCGTGGCGTCCTTCCCAGACGAGGCTGCCCAGGACGTATGGCTGGCGGAGCAAATCGAGAAGAACCTCAACGAGGACGAGCTCCAACACGACGACATCCTGGTCGTGCTGCCAGACACATACCGCGCTAAGAGTCGAGCACCCAGGCTGATGCGTGAGCTGACCCGCCGCCAGATTCCGTCTCACCTGGCGGGCGTGAACACTAGCGCCGACCAAATCTTTCAGCCCGACTCGGTGGCGATCGCCCACATCTTCCGCGCCAAGGGGAACGAGGCGCCGATGGTCTACGCGATCGACGCACAGTACGCCGCCGCCGACTTCAACGCGGTCACCCGCCGCAACAAGCTTTTCACCGCCATCACCCGCAGCCGGGCATGGGTACGAATTACCGGGTATGGCGACCAGATGAAGCTTATCGAGGACGAGGTCGAGGCGGTGAAAAACCAGGAATACCGACTCCGCTTCACGATTCCGACTACGCAGCGTCTAGCACAGTTGCGGCACATCCACCGCGACCGCCCCGAGGGCGAAGAGGCAGCCGTACGACGGGTCACTGAGGGCGTCTCGGCTTTTTTGGAAGCCGTCGATCGAGGCGAGATGGACCTCTACGATCTCCCACCTGATGTAAGAACGCGACTGACAAGACTGCGCGTCGATTCTGCCGACCGAGATCATGCCGACGACGACTAGGGCGCTGGCGGACTCACTCCAAAACATCTTGGACTATTTGATCGACGCCGGTTTGGCCCTTTATGCGAATCCGTTGTTCACGACGCAAACCCGCGTCTCATTCATCCGACACCAGCCGAAGGCTGCCTTCCTAATCGACCGGTCGCATCCGGGCATCGAGCAATACCTCAGCTGGGTCACGACCGGATCCTATTCGGCAATCTTAATGGATGCGAGCCTGCTCCAAATGTCCTTTACAGTCGAGGGGGGACAGGTCATCGAGCACCGTCTCGCGTATATACCGTGCCCATTTGCGGTGGATCAAGAAATGCTGTTATCGGGGGAATCTATCGCGGACATCGTCGATCTCTATCGTGACGGCGACGCGCTCATGCGTACGCCGATGCGTTTTGACTACGACCCCGCGGCGAGCAAGCAAGGACACCCCGCCTCTCATGTTACCCTAAATGGCGCTGACTGTCGGATCGCGTGTGTTTCTCCCATGCACCCTATGCGGTTCGTAGACTTCGTATTTCGCAGTTTTTATCCTGATCAGTGGATTGTGCACAAGCCGTTCTTTGGGCCAGCAGCCTGGCGTCACCTCGGACCAGTAGTTATCACCGAAGATGAACGTCAAGGAATTCACATGATGTGGGATGTTCACGCTAAGTCATCCGCCTGAGGTCGCGGTGCCTGCTCGCACCTGGCCCGACATCACCCGCCAAGGCAGACCTGCACCTGACAGCCACCGCCGACCACGAGCGTCGGCGGACGGACTACGGCGCAGCGCGGACGACAGCGGCAAGCGCATCACAGGCGACCGCCTCGCGGTGGTTCTGCGTAGGAAGTGTGCCCGCGTGGGCCAGACTGCCCGAAGTGACTGCACCTCCGTCGTCGACGCTGGACACCTCCGCCCTCCGCAAGGCCCGGGGGCCTTCTTCGCCCCCGAGCCGGTTGCTCGCTTCGTGACTGACTGGGCGCTGCGCACGTGCGGCGACCACGTTCTCGAGCCGTCGTGCGGGGAGGCCGCGTTCTTGCTTTCGGCGGATGCGGCTTGCTGCACTGTCGACGGCCACTGACGGCAGCGAGAGTGGTGCCTCGACGGCGTCGAGCTGCGCGCGGAATCCGCTCGCGCCGCGCAACAGGTACTCGACGGCGCTGGCGTCTCGGCCCGCGTCGAGGTCGCAAACTTCTTCACTGTCACCCCGACCGGCTCCTGCGACGCAGTCATCGGTAACCCGGCCCTACGTGCGTTACGAGGACTTCAGCGGCAAGGCCCGCAGCCGGTCCCGGTCCGCCGCACTACGCGCCGGGGTCATCCTCACCGGCCTGGCGTCCTCATGGGCGGCGTTCACTGTGCACTCCGCGCTGTTTCTCAAGCCCGGGGGCCGGCTCGGGCTCGTCCTGCCCGCCGAGCTGCTCAGCGTCAATTACGCCGCCGAGGTGCGACGCTTTCTCCTCGAGCGCTTCGCCGCCGTCGACCTCGTCATGTTCACCGAACGGATCTTCCCCGGGGGTTCTCGAAGAGGTCGTCCTGGCTGATGGCCGAGGGGTACCAGCAGGGCCCCACCGACCACACCAACATCTATCAGGTCCAGAACGCCGCCAAGCTCACCGAAGTCCCCCGCCGGTCGAACGTGGAGACCACTGCGCCGCAGAAAACTCTTCGGCAGGCCGCCACCGTCGCTGTCGATCACCGCCTTCGCTGACGGTCCAGGGCATGTAACAAGCCGTTGGCTTTGGCACGCATGACCGATTGCGCATGGCTGGATGAATTGATCACAGCTGGAAAAGTGGTTGGTCGACGGGCTTGGTGCGCGGCGGCGCAGTCGACGCCGAACAGCGCTGGCCACCGAAGCCGACGAGTCGAGTGCGTGCTACTCGACGAGACGCAGGTGGCCACGAGCCTTCAGATTTCGGGGATCGGGGGGCAGCTGATCCCAGTGCTCCATGCTGACCAACTTCGGCGTCTCGGCCAGGCTGATGCGCTCGGGAAACAGGACCAGCGTCTCGCCCGCCTGGGTTGCTGCTGGAGCTACGAGGCCGTGCAGCCCCAATTGGTGGGCCACGGCGCTCACCTCTTGACACTGCCGGTAGGCGTCCTTATCCCGGGTCGCGGACTGGAGCACGTCTATTGGCAGCTGAGCCTGCATGCGGCCGAGCGATGTTCGCAGGTCAAGCACCTCATGGACGCGGACGGTGCAGGTCACCTGGACACGAGGCGGGACGGTTCCCGGTTGGTAGTCCTCCACTGGGTCAACCAGGTGTCGGTAGGCCTCGATCACTACGGAGCTGCTTGGCTGACCAAGGTAGAGAACCGGGAAGCCATCCGCGGTGCCCCACCGGCCGAAGGCAGCCCGTCCCTTGAGGGCATCGCTGGTGTATCGCGCCGGCAGGTGCCGGTGCCACGTGCCTTCGACCGTCGTCGTGGGCACGTGGGCGATCCGGGCTGCCAGCGAGTCCATCGACTACATACCTCCCGCGACCCAGCGGGCCTCGGCGAGGACGACATTGACGTCGCCGCTCAGCAGGAGGTCTATCGGTCGCTGCATCTCCAGATTTCGGTTACGTGACCGCAGCCAGATCTGAATACCTTCGGGAGTGTACGAGTCGCGGAGAACGTCGATGATTGTGTGTAAGTCGAGCAGACGCTCGGCGTTCTTGCCGCGTGGCGTATTCGCTCCACTTGCCCAGTTTTGCACCGTCCGGGGTGAAGCGTTCACGACCTTGGCAACCTCGATCTGGGTCATGCCAGCCTCGGTGATCATCGCCAACACGCCGAGGTAGCTCGGGGTGAACGATGCCTGGCGCGGTCCGTCATTCTGCTGCTCACCTCTGAAGGTGGTCTCCGGCATGTGTGTCTCCTCTGGGGCAGGGTGTCTGCACATGATGCTGCAGGCTTTTCTTCTATGCAAACTTCGTGGCGAGTTTCGTGTCGCTGGTACAGTTGGATGAACAACGGGAGGGCAGATGGCGCAACTACTCATCCGGGCGGGGTCTCAGGACACCGCGCTGCTGCGGCGCGTGTTCGGCCTCGACGGTGGCCGCGGGGCCGCCTGGAGGCCCGACCGCCTTGTGGTCGATGCCCACGTCCCCGGTCAAACCGATGACCTTGCGATGCTCGCCCGCCGGGCAGGTATTCCGTTGCTCGTCGATCCCCAGACCTACTACCTGCAGGACCACCAGCACCCGGACGACCTGTGGGCGCGACTCCTCTTCGCCGCGGCCGAGTCACTGAGTGCCGCGGACCTATCAGTCCGGCACAGGCAGGACCAACTCGTGGCTGACTGCGTGCGCTACCAAATCTCGGCGGGAGCCACTGCGATCATCCCTCCGTACGTTCACTTGGAACACGCCGGTGACGACTACATCGCAGTCCAAGCCGCCCTGTGGCGTCGCACGGCGGTGTACCTGTCCGATCAGCAGATCGAGCTACCGGTCGTCGCAGTGGTAGCCCTCGGCTGGCGGTTGCTCGACCAGACGATCGGGAAACGCGCTCTGGCTCCACTCTGGAACGCACTCACCGCCCTCGATCCAGACGAGGTGGCCGTCGCCGCATCGAAGGTCCACCTTGGGGCGCGACCGTTCGACCGATTGAACGAGCTCGTCGTACTGATCCAGCAGCTCAGCCGCCACTATCCCGTCCTCGCGTGGCAGCAAGGTCTTCTCGGCGAGGCCTGCGTAGCCGCCGGCGCAACGGGTTACGAGACGGGCATTGCCCGCCGCGAGCATTGCGACGTGCCCACCTCGAAGTCCGACCGCCGGGCCCCGTACCAGCCGGGTCCCCGGTCCGCGCGGCCGGTGTATGTCCGTCGCCTTGGAAGAGCCATCCCGAAGAACACCGTGCGGGAACTGCGGAAGCACCGGAGCCTTTGGGTCCAGGTGCTCTGCGATGAACCCCGATGCTGCCCCGCTGGGGACCAAGTATTGGGTGACGCTAGACAGCACGCCATCGTGAGTCGCGCGCGTGACCTGGCCGAGCTGAGCACAGTGCAGCGGGAGAGTTGGCGGTGGGCCCGCCTGGCTGACCGATCGCGTGCCGGATTGCAACTTGCCTCGAAGATCAATGTGCTGGCGGGTCAAACTCCGACTGTGAGCAGGATCAACCTGGGCGCACTGACCGCGATCCACGTGGTCGCTGATCGGCGACGACAACAGCGCAAGCTATCTCGAGCGGCTTGACCAAGGCAGCACCATCACCACGTTCATCGACGACCTTGACGACACCTTCACCGCCGACTGCAAATAATTAGGCTGACCAAAATTGCGCCTACGCTGCGAGTGCTCGTCCCCGTCGGTGTCGTTCCGTCCCAGCGGTTCCCCACCCATCGATCAAACGACAGGGAGCACGGTCACGAGGTCGGTTGCATCCCTCGCTCGCCCGCTCGGTGGCCGGGAGATGGTCTGCTCGCAGACCTCCGCACCGTAGGCCTCACGCAGGTCGCGGTGATCTCACCAGTGGTGAGTCCCCTGGCGGGCAGGGAGATCACAAGTTCACCGGCACCGGACAGGCGGCGGCGCTTCGGGCGTGTGGGCACCTTGTGCGGCGAGACCGGAAACGCCGGGCGCACAGGGCGGCCATCACTCCGGTGGTGACCATTGTCTTGTCGTGCCCGAAGCCGGGGCCGCGACGAGGACCCGGGGGCAGCGTCACCATTCCATGCCCCGCTGGCCTTTCTGCCCGGCGTCCATGGGGTGCTTGAACTTGGTCATCTCGGTGACCAGGTCGGCCGCCTCCACGAGCGCGGCAGGAGCATTGCGGCCGGTGATGACGACGTGTTAGTGCCGGGCCGGTCCCGCAGCGCCCCGCAAGCTCCCGGTCGGACCGACCGCCGACACCACCGAAGTCGACTTCGACGGTGTCTTCGCCCTCAACGTCAAAGCCCCGGACTTCCTGGTCGCCGAATTCGGCGCCGCGGGGATGGGTCTGTACGGGGCGAGCAAGGCCGCGCTCGTCCTGCTCACCAAGTCCTGGGCCGCGGAATACGGCCCGGCCGGCGTCCGGGTCAACGCGGTCAGCCCCGGCTCTACCCGGACCGAAGGGACCGCGGGAATGGGTGAGGCTCTTGATCAGTTGCCCGCGGGTGGTCCTGCCGGTCGGCCCGGCCAGCCGGAGGAGATCGCGGCGGCCATCGTCTACCTGGCCTCGGACCAGGCGAGCTTCATGCACGGCGCGATCCTGCCCGTGGACGGCGGACGCATCGCCGTCTGAAGGCGGATCGCAGTCTGACGGCAACGGGGCCCGTGCGTCTCCTTCACGGGATGCACGGGCCTACACGAAGTGACCTCGGACCGGGCGATGCGATCGAGCCCTACCTCGACCCGTCGATCTGACCCGAGTCCGCGTTCGTAGTGGTAACGGCAGGACGCGCCCGCTGCTGCTGTCGTGACCGGCGCCCGCGACCTTGTCGCGGCCCCTGGCGGCGGTGTGACCATCCCGGTGTTTCGTCGGGGCTCTCGGCTAGCACTTGCAGGTATGCCACCGCCGCCACCGAATACCGGTCAGCTCATCCTGCCCGGCCTCGGTCTCCCCATCGACGACACCCTGGTCCCGGTAGCGGTGTGGACACCGCCACCACCGGACACCATCACCCGGTTCTGGGCCAAGGTCACTCGCACCCCCGGGTGCTGGTGGTGGCGCGGTGCGGTGTCACACCCCGACGGATACGGGCGTATCAGCTGGACCCACCACGGACAGCGCCGCACCCTCTCCGCTCACCGGTTCGCGCTGCTCCTCGACACCGGCCCCCTCGGCCACCACACCGTGGCGGAGCACCACTGCAGCGAGACGCTCTGCGTGCGAGTCCACCCAGCGCACCTGCACCCCGGCACCCAGTCGGCGAACCTGCGCTACGCCGTCGCCCTTGGCCGCCACCGCGGTCCCCGACCCGGTGACATCGACCCCCGCGGCTACTACGCCCGCGCCCTCGCCATCCGGGCCTCCCTCACCAGCGGGTATGACCCCATCCGGCTCGACCACGCCCGCAACCCCCACCCTTGCCCCGGCCTGTTCGATCTCACCGAGCTGCACCACACCAGTCGCCGAGGGTGACCGCACCAGAGCACCGGCGCGCAGCAGACTCTGCGGCATGACCGACGACGACATGGACCGGCCTGAGCCTGCGTCAGCGAAGGCGATCACCACACTGCTGCGTGAGGCCCGCTCACTGTCACGACGCGCCGACAAGCTCCGCAGCACCGCCACAGCCGGGCACGACCCGACGACCCAGCAGCTCGCGTCGCAGGCGTGCACCACCATGGACCAGCTGGTGCACCACCTCATGACGCTCGAACGACACGCACAGCAAAGCGAGAAGTCAGCGCCACGCCACCGATAGCCCACTATTGTGCGGTCAGCAGCGAATTTTCCCGTTCTTGGTTACGAGTGACGGCCTCGCCTTAGCGTGGGTGGCGGCGTTCGCACGCTTCTTGGTTGCCCCGGGTGTGCGTCGTTCTGCGCCGGCACCGCACACGAGGAGGGTTCGATGACCACGATGTCCGAGATCTGGGAGCGCTTGGTCGCGGGGGTGAACCTCGACGACAACAGCCTCGACGCCGCGGTCAGGATCACCGCCGAGTACGAGCCTGTGGGCGGCTGGGGCGAGAAGCTGTCGCCCCCGACTTACCCGATGGACAGCAACCCCGACAAGATCCCCTACCTGGTTGAGACCCGGTTCCATGATGGTGAGCCCGAGCGAACGGTCATGCTCGACTCCCGCCAGTCGCAGGCCAACCGCTGCGAGGAGGCGCTGCAGGCAGCTATCGACGCGGGCCGAACGTTCCTGCCGCACCTCGCCCTCACCGTGACGAGCCACGGTCGCACCCACCGCATCACCTCCCTGACGGCACCTCACCGCAGCCGTGACGCGTACTTCCGGGACTCGACTGCCTCGGACGGCACCCCGTTCGACAGCACGGTCGTGGGCAGCGCGCTGAAGTCGGTCGAGCCGTCAGACGCGACCGCACTGCTGCAGAACTCGCCGACGGACCTCGTCTACGGGGTGTGGGACAGCCACCGCTCGCTGCGCCTGGCGACTCGCTTCCCGCGGATCTACACCTCAGAGACCATCGGTCACGAAGTCGAGCTTGGTCGTCGGGCGGCCGGGCGGTCGGACCTCATCGTGTCGGGCGCCCAGCGCGTGAGGAGGTCCGGGGACAGCTGGGTCCTCGTCGACGGTAAGGACACGAAGGGGACGAACAAGCTCAGCGAGCTCGGGCACGGGTCCATCCCGCCGAGCTTCACCGCGGGTGGTGGCGTGTCCGTGACCCGAGTGTCCCGCACCGCCACGGTGGGTTTCGCCGGGCTGGCCCGGATCCGTTTCGCGGTCCTGCCCGAGCCCGCGGCCCGCGCTGCGAGAGGTCTCTTGGCCGCGGTGGCCCTGGCCGGGGACCGCTTGGCGTTCGGCCGGCCAGGTCTGTTTCTCCGGTCCGGCTGCGAGCTTGCGCTGCTCGGGGAGACGCTCACGTGGGTGGGCACCGGTGACGCGCTGACCCTCACGCGCGCCGACGCGCTCGCCCTCCTGCAGCTCGCCGTCGACCAGGTGCGCGAGGTGGGCATCGACTGGCCGACCGAGGCGGTGTCGCTCGTCCCCGGTACCGAGCTGCAGAAGGCGGTCGACCGGGCGTTCTACACGCAGCCCGCCGAGGACGAGTGACGCGCGGTGCTCACGCTGAGCGTCGTGTTCCTGGGCGGCACCTACGAGGCCTCGGACGGCGCGGGCCCTGAGTGGCCGCCCCACCCCGGGCGGGTCTTCAACGCTCTCGTGGCGCAGGCCGACCCCGGGACGGCGGATGACACCGCGCTGATTTGGTTGGAGGAGCAGGCACCGCCGGTGGTGCTGGCGAGCGAGGCGCACGGGTCCGTGCTGACCGCTTTCGTCCCCACCAACAGCGTCAAGGCAGACAAGGACACCCACCAGACCTACCTCGGGCGGACCGCCGGGTCCCGGAGCTGGTCGCGCGCCAACCCTCGCCGGACCGAGGTCCATCTTCTCTGGCCCGACGCGTCCCCGGGGGAGGAGGTCCGGCGCCGGCTCGCGATCCTCGCCCGGCGGGTTCCCTACCTCGGGCGGGCGACGTCGCCCGTGGTGGTCAGCGTCGGGATCGACGAGCCGGAGGACACCGACCTGCAGCGTTGGGAGCATCCCGGTGATGGGTCGGCTCGGCTGCGGGCCCCGCGGCCGGGCAGCCTCGCCAACCTCCGCGCCGCCTTCGACAACGGGGAGCAGGCCCGGACCACGGATCGCTTCGTTGCCTACGGTTCGCCGCGGCCCGCGGGAGAACCCCCCGAGCCGGTCCTTGACGGCCCGTGGTCGGAGCTGCTGACCTTCGGGCTTCCCCCGGGCCGCTCCCTGGACGGCCGCCTCGTGGTCAGGATCGCCACCGCCTGGCGCAGCGCTGTCCTCACCGCGCTGGGTGAGCAGTTCGCACCCTCGGAGCTCACCGCCGTCCACGGTCACCGGGAGGCGCCGGGCGGCCAGTGCGCCTTCCTGCCGCTGCCCTTCGTCGGGCACGAGCACGCCGACGGCGAGATCCGCGGCCTGGGCGTGGCGCTTCCACCGGACCTCGACCGGCCGCTGCGGCTCGCGCTGCTGCGGCTACTCGGAATGGACGTCGACACCCCCCGGCTGCCCGACTTTCACGTCCCGGGTCTCGCCGACCCGATGGCGTTGGCCCACGGGACGTTCGACCGCCGGTCGGCCGTGACGTCGGATCGGTGGCGCCCGACCGGCGGGGCGCGCGCCTGGGAGACCGTGCTCCCGTTGGTGCTCGACCGCTATCCCCACCGCGGGGAGGACCCGGCCGACCACGTTCGGGCGAGCTGCCGGTTCGCCGGCTTCGAGGAGCCGGTCGACGTCGAGGTGCTGCCGGCGTCCGCCGTCGCCGGGGCGGCCCGGCTGCGTGGCAGTGACTTGCGACGGCGCCGCGACGACCCGGCGCGGCCGGCCGTCCACGCCCGGGTCGTCTTCCCCGACCGGGTGCGGGGGCCCGTCGTCCTGGGCAACCTCCGCCACCTCGGGCTGGGGCTGTGCGCTCCCGTGGCGGGGTCATGACGGTGGCGGTGGCCGACTTCGGGGAGTTCCTCGAGGCCGTCCACGGGCACCGTCCCTTCCGCTGGCAGACGGAGCTGGCGGAGCAGGTCGTCAGCACTGGTGCCTGGCCGACCGCGCTGGACGTACCGACCGGGATGGGCAAGACGGTCGCGTTGGACGTGGCCGTGTTCGCCCTGGCGGCGCAGGCCTCGCTGCCGTCGGAGCAGCGGACCGCTCCCACGCGTACCTTCCTCGTCGTCGATCGACGCGTCATCGTTGACCAGGCCCACGAGCGGGCCCAGCGGATCAGTGCTGCACTGGCAGAAGCCCCCGCCGAGTCCGTGCTCGCCGCCGTCGCCGACTCGCTGCGGTCGGTAGCCGGGCAGGACGCACCGCCGCTGCAGGCGGTCCGGATGCGGGGTGGCACCACCTGGTCCTCGCGGTGGCTGACCTCAGCGCGCCACCCCGCGATTATCACCGGCACGGTCGACCAGTTGGGCAGCCGCATGCTGTTCCGCGGCTACGGTGTCAGCGACCGGATGCGTCCCGTCGACGCCGCGCTGTGCGGCAACGACAGCCTCGTGCTGCTCGACGAAGCGCATCTCTCGGCCGCGTTCCTGCAGACCGTGGATGCGGTGCGGGACGCTGAGCAGCAGGTCGCCACCGGGGTGCTCCGCTCCCGCAGGCCGACCACCGTGGTCCTGTCCGCGACGCTGCGCGACCGCGCGACGGCCGAGGACCGCGCGTTCCGCTGTGACCCCTCCCAGGAGGACTCCGTGGCGGCGCGTCAGCGCCTCGACGCGGTCAAGACGACCCGGCTGGTCGACGTGCGGGCCAGGGGCGAGCTGGCCGTGACCCTCGAACGACTGGCGCGCAGCGCCCTCGACCGCGCCGAGCGGGTGATGGTGGTGTGCAACACAGTGCTGTTGGCCAGGCAGGTCTTCGACCAGCTGGCCGACCTGGATGAGGGCGTTGACCGAGCGCTGCTGGTGGGGCGCTGCCGCGACGTCGAGAAGGAGCGCACGAGCGCCGCCTGGATCACCCGTATCCGGGCGGGTTCGACGCGCGGGGGCAAGCCGGTCGTCGTCGTGGCGACCCAGACCGTCGAGGTGGGTGCGGATCTCGACGTGGATGTACTGATCACCGAAGCCTGCCCGGTGGACGCGCTGGTGCAGCGGGTCGGCCGTCTCGACCGCCTCGGTGAGCACCCTGGCGCCGACGCCGTCGTCGTGCGGGACGCCACCCGACACGACCAGGCCGAGCGGACACCGGTGTACGGCACCGCGGTGGCGACGACGTGGGAGTGGCTGGTGGCCCGCGCCGGGACACCCCCGCAGAGCACCCCGGCCTCGGTACTGCGGGACTGGGAGCACGCGCCGTCGCTGGACCTCGGCCTCGGCGGCCCGCTCGCGGAGCTCGACGCCGCCCAGCGCACGGCTCTGGGCGGGCAGCAGGCCCTCGTGCCGGTGGTACTGTCCCCCGTCCTCGATCTCTGGGCGCAGACGAGCCCGGTCCCGGTGCCCGACCAGCCCGTGGGCCCCTTCCTGCACGGGCTCGTGCGCCCCCGCGCGGAGGTCGCCGTCGCCTGGCGGGACGGACTGGTCACCGCGGAGGACTGGGACCGCGAGCTGCGGCTGTTCCCGCCCCGCAGCCACGAGACGGTCAGCGTGGGGCTGGCCGACGCGCTGCGCTTCCTGGCCGGCGAACCGCCCGCCGGCACGTCGTCCGACGTCGAGGGGGCACCGGAGCAGGATGACCCCTTCGACGAGCGGCCCACCCTGAGCGGGCGGGTCGTGGCCCCCGACGGCACCATCCGTCCGCTGGACACCGCCCCGCTGCGGCCGGGTTCCACCGTCGTGCTGGACAGCAGCGCGGGCGGTCACGACGGGTGGGGTTGGACTGGTGTCCGCGGTGACGGGCACGTCCTTGACGTCGCCGACCTCAGCCCCACCGGTGCGTATCGGGTGCGGTTGCGCGAGCCGCTGTGGCGGGCGCTGCTCGGCCCCGGGACGGGTGAACTGCCCTGGCCCCAGCTCGACGACGACCACGACGTGGGTGAGCTCCTCGCCGGGCTGGCCGAGCTTGCCGGCGCGCGGGCCCACGAAGGCGGGCTGGTCGCGGAGCTGCTCACCGTGGTGAGCGGGGTGCGGCAGCGCAGGGCGCGACGTGAGGTCCGCGACGACGAGATGCTGCTCGCCGTGACCCGCTCGCGAGCTGGAGCCACCGACACGTGGCGTCGACCGGCACTCGATAGGGCCGACGAGGACCCGGTGTCCGAGTCCGGCGCCGCCTCCTCGGTGACCGTCGACGCGGTCACCCTGGACCAGCATCTCCGCGACGTGGGGTGGGTGGCGGAGCAGGAAGCCATCGGCCTCGGGCTGCCGGACCCGCTGGTGCGCGCGGTGCGCCTGGCGGGGCTCGCCCACGACCTGGGCAAGGCCGACCCCCGCTTCCAGCTGGTCCTGCACGGTGGTGACCGCTTCCGCGCGGAGCTGGCCCCCGCGCTGCTGGCCAAGTCCCCTGCCGCGCAAGACAGCCGGGTGCGGCGCCGGGCGGCGCGGGTCTCGAGCGGGTGGCCCGCAGGCATGCGGCACGAGAGCATCTCCGCCGCGATGGTGCGCGACCTCGCCCGCCGCGAGTGCGCGACCGACGTCGACATCGACCTCGTGCTGCACCTCGTCGCCTCCCACCACGGGTACGCACGACCGCTCCTGCCCCCGGTGCACGACGACGCACCCGGCACCGTCTCAGCACCTGTGCCCGGGTGGTCGACGCAGGACCTGCAGGCGGAGGCCCTAAGCGACGACGGCATCGTCGACTGGGACCACCCGCGCCGCTTCGCCGAGCTCGGCGGGCGGTACGGCCGCTGGGGTCTCGCGCTGCTGGAGGCGATCGTCCGGTTGGCCGACATGTCCGAGTCCGAGCGCTACGACCACGTGGCGGAGCAGCAGTGACCGCGCTGCGGCTGGTTGCGCTGCGCAGTGACGACACGCTGGGATTCCTGGCCGCGCTCGGCGTGGTCGAGCTCCTGCGCGCCTCGGGGAACGGGTCGGTGAAGCTGGACTGGGAGGGCATCGGCGGATGCGCGGTCCTCGACGTCGAGCTCGACTCGATCGAGGAGCTCGCCCAGGAGCTGCTGGGGATCGCGCGGGGGCTGCGTGACACCGGGCGGCTGACGCCGGCCAAGGACCCGCAGCTGGTGCCGCGCGCCGTGAGCACGGCGGACCGACGTGCCGCCGTCGAGAAAGTGCCGCTGGACCCACTCAAGATGACCGGGCGCGTCGCGATCGCCCGGTTCCAGCAGGTCCAGGCGACCGAACAGGAGGATCCAGGGTCCGCTGATGCTGGGTGGTTGACAGGTCTCGTGAACCAGCTCGCGGCCGCCAACCCTCGGGAATCCGACGTCCGCAGGCTGACACCGCTCTATGCTCCCAGAGGGCAGATGACCGTCCACCAGCTGCTTCGCGATGCCCTCGACGACGTGCTCCGCCGCCCGGGACGCGTGCTCGAGGCACTCGTCAGCTGGCGGCGAGAACCAGGCACCGGCGCGAACCTCGACGACCGCGCCCTCGTCGACGCGGTCGCCGGTCCGGCGGGCACGGCGCAGGACCGAGCGGTGCTGGGTGCCAGCTGGCTCGCCCTGCAGACCATTCCATGGTTTACCCAGGTCGGTGACGGTTCCCAGGGCGACGCCGTGCTGTGGACCCGAGGCCCCGGTGGATCGTGGCTGACGTGGCCGGTGTGGGATACGCCGCTCGACGTCCCCGCGATACGCACCCTGTTCCGACACCCGGTCGCGCGCCACGTACCCGTGCCCGCGAGAGGCGCCGCGCCTGCATGGTCGGTGACCGCGGCGCAACGACAGCAGGCCAGGGCGCTCGGCGTCGCGGGCATCCTGCGCGCCGGACGCCGCGCTCTGCCCAAGTCGGCAGGACCACTGCGTGCCCCTGAGGTCCTCTGGCGCACGGGATGACCGGCCCCGGGGACGTCCCCGACCCGGTGCCCGCACGCATGGTCACCGAGTTCGCCTACTGCCCGCGGCTGTTCTACCTCGAGTGGATCCAGGCCCGCTTCGCCGACAGCGCCGACACCGTCGACGGCCGCTACCAGCACCGCGTCGTCGACGAGGAAACCGGGCTCGCACCGGACCCAGACGGGGCAGACGAGCTGCGCAGCGCCCGAGCCGTCCTCGTCTCGGCGCCCTCGCTGGGACTCATCGGCAAGATCGACCTCCTCGAGGGCGAGGCCGGGGCCGTCGTCCCGGTCGACTACAAGCGCGGGTCGCCGGCGGACCGGCCAAGACGTGCGTGGGAGCCCGAGCGACGCCCGGTCATCGTGCAGGCGCTCATGCTGCGCGACACCGGCTACCCGGTCGAGCGCGGCGAGATCTACTTCGTCGAGACCCGCGAGCGGGTCCGCGTCGACCTCACCGCCGAGCTGGTGGACGAGACCCGCCGGTCGGTCCAGGCGCTGCGCGCCGTGGCCGCGGCGGGGACGGCGCCCGAGCCGCTGGTGGACTCACCCCAAGTGTCCGCGGTGCTCCCTCGCCGGGAGCTGCCTGCCCGACGAGCACACCCTGCTCAAGGCCCGGTCGAGCCGTGCACCCCGCCGGCTCACCCCGTCGGCGGACGAGGTGCGCCCGGTGTACATCACCGAGGCGGGCGCCTCGGTGTCCGTACGCAGCCGGCAGGCTGGAGGTGGTGGGTCGGCCGCCCCGCGAGCCCAGCGCTCGGCCGGAAAAGCGGGCGTCGCTGAGACTGATCGACGTCTCCCAGCTGGCGGTGTCCGGAAACGTACAGGTGAGCACGCAGGCGCTGCGCGAGCTCTTCGCCCGCGACACCCCGGTCCTCTACTTCTCCAGTGTTGGGTGGCTGAAGGCGTCGCCCAAGGTCTGCCCTCGAAGCACGCGGTGCTGCGGATGCGGCAGGTCGTGCTGGCGTCGCAGGGTGGTCTCGACGCGGCACGGGACATGGTGCGCGGCAAGATCAAGAACTGCCGGGTACCGCTGCGCCGCAACGCCAAGACCGACGCGACGTCGGTGGTGTCTACCCTCGGGCAGCTCGCCTCCTCGGTCGACGGGGTCGAGTCCGCCGCGTCCCTGCTGGGCGTCGAAGGTGCCGCAGCGCGCAGCTACTTCGGGGCCTTCCCGGCCATGCTGCGGGCCGATCTGGGCGCCGGCGGGGAGCCCTTCAGCTTCGAGGGACGCAACCGCCGCCCGCCACGCGACCCCGTCAACTGCCTGCTCTCCTTCGTCTACGCGCTCCTAGTGAAGGACCTCGTCGCGGTGTGCCTCGGTGTCGGCCTCGACCCGTACCTCGGCGTGTTCCACCGACCCCGCTTCGGCCGACCGGCGCTGGCCCTGGACCTCGCCGAGGAGTTCCGCCCGCTCGTCGGAGACTCCACCGTCGTCAACCTGATCAACAACGGCGAGATCCGGGCGTCGGACTTCGTCGTCCGCGCGCAGGGCGTCGCCCTGACGTCCGCCGGTCGCAAGGCGGTCATCGCGGCCTACGAACGTCACCTCGACGTCGAGGTGACGCACCCCGTGTTCAGGTACCGCATCACCTCCCGCCGCGTCCCCGATGTGCAGGCCCGCATCCTCGCCGCCTGGATGCTGGGCGAGGTCCCCGAGTACACCCCCTTCAGCACCCGATGAGCCCGAGGCAGCGCCACAGCAGCGCGCGGCGGCGCTTCCTCGTCGCCTACAACATCGCCGACCCTGGCAGACTGCGGATGGTGCACAAGACGGTCAAGGCTCACGGCGAGCCGCTGCAGTACTCCGTCGTCCTCTGCGACCTCTCCCCCAGCGAGCTCACCTCGCTGAAGTGGTCCCTGGGGGAGCTCATGAACCACCGCGAGGACAGCATGCTCTTTCTAGATCTCGGCGATCCGACCGACATGTCGGCGTTCCACTTCCTCGGCGAGCGCGCCGACCTCCCGTCGTCAGGACCGGTCGTCCTGTGACGCCGCGAGAGCCGCGATGCCCGCACCGGTAGGCGCGAGCGCTCGCACCCTGATCAGCGGGTGGATCCCGCTCGTTCCTCGACAACTCCACAGCGTGCAACGAGCTCGCCGCACTACCGCTCGCGACCCGTGTCGTCCCCGCAGGCCAGGGACGATAGATCTCGCGAGCGGCCCCTCTCGTCCCCGCGACGAGCTGCATTGCGGGCCGATCTTCATCCGCCATCGAAAATAGCCTTGCGTGGTCCCTCTCGTCCCCCGCGACGAGCTGCATTGCGGGGTGTCGGGCAGCAGCAGCGAGGACAGGACACCCTTAGTCCCTCTCGTCCCCCGCGACGAGCTGCATTGCGGCTGCGGTGACCACTCGCCTGTGCGCCAGTCGGCGGTGGGTCCCTCTCGTCCTCCGCGACGAGCTGCATTGCGGCGGGCTCGGGGTAATCCGGCACCGACTGTTCGAGGTGTCCCTCTCGTCCCCCGCGACGAGCTGCATTGCGGCCTTGATCGCGTCGATGAAGTCCAACAGGACGTCTGTGAGGTTGCCCTGCGGGTCTAATCCACGACTAGGACCTGCAGTCCGGCCCGGACCGCGGCGCCGCGAACCGGCTACCACCGACCATCCGCAACTCCTGACCTCAGGTGTTGCGACGATCACTGGAATCCGCCTTGCCCGGGGTGGGGCCGCGGACGCTGCCAGACTCGATCAGGATCAGCCGCGAGACCGTCTGCCATTACCCGCGCGTTGCGCCCTGATCGCTACCGATGGTTGCGTCCGGTGTCGTTGGCGT
>JAABUU010003810.1_pt1 | contig 18675 bp, 25 predicted proteins | sample 5559301 | NCBI WGS metagenome assembly JAABUU01 (sample SAMN10711884, study PRJNA513360) | rock metagenome | isolation source: Antarctica rocks | place: Antarctica: Victoria Land, Richard Nunatak white | reverse complement strand
GGTAGGCGGCGCGCGGATCCATCTCGCCCGCGGGAAGTACCGTCGCCGGGACTGGGTTTGTGCCCAGCCGCCCGGTATAGGCGGGTTCCAGAACATCGTCGTCAGTGGTCATGATTCGAACACTACGACTGCCGGCACTGCGGCTCGTTCGAATCGCGCGTTCTGCGCGTTGCGGGACGGCCATAGACTGCGGCGATGACGGTCTCAGGGGCGTTCCGGGTCGAGCCAGGCACGTCAGTCCAACTCAACCGCATCGATCCCAGCGCAACTCCGGTGGGGCCGCATCGCAAGAAGAAGGCTGCCAAGCGCTTGCGGCGCGTCGGCATTGAGCTGGACGCCCTTCAAGAGACGCTGTGGGCCGAGGGTCGGGCAGAGAATGTCGACGGTGGACGCAGGGTGCTCGTCGTCCTGCAGGGGATGGATACCTCCGGCAAGGGTGGCGTGGTGCGCCACGTGGGCGGCCTCCTGAATCCACAAGGTGTGCAGGTCACCGGCTTCGGTGTGCCGACAGCAAACGAGCGCAGGCATGACTTCCTGTGGCGCGTCCGGCGCCGGGTGCCCGCCGCGGGCGTGATCGGGTTTTTCGATCGTTCGCACTACGAGGACGTACTGATCACCCGTGTGCAGGAGGTGATCACCAAAACGGTGGCCCGTGAACGTCTAGGCATGATCAACAACTTCGAGGCCGAGCTCGCTGAGTCGGGAGTAACGCTCCTGAAGTGCTTCCTACACATCTCCGCGGAGGAACAGCGCAAACGCTTGCTCGCCCGGATCGACAATCCGGCCAAACGGTGGAAGTACAGCCCCGACGACCTCGCCGCGCGTGGACAGTGGTCTCGTTACCAGCAGGTGTACGAAGACACGCTCAGCCGGACCGGCACCGAGCTGGCTCCGTGGCACATCATTCCGGCCGACCACAAGTGGTACCGCAACTGGGCGGTGGCGCGGTTGCTGCTCGAGAGCCTGCGCGACCTAGCGCCGCAGTTCCCGCCGCCTGTGTTTGACGTCGACACCGAACGGATGGCGCTGACCACGGCCGATCCCTTGGGCTAGGGTTTCGCGTCGGCGACCTTAGCCGACTTTGTCGCAGGCGATGCCGTCGCCGTCTCCATCGAGCTTTGCGCTGTAGCCGGGCGTGCCCCGCCGCATGTGGCTGAAGCCGGCCTTCTTCGCCTCGGCGCAGCTGCGGAAGTTGAGCCCCCCGGAGGGCGGATCGACAGCGGGCGGCGGCACTGGATCAGGCACTCGAGTTGCGGTCGTCGGGGGTGCGGGCATCGGCGTCGTTGTCGTGGAAGCAGGTGCCATCGTGGTGGTCATGGTGGTCGGCGGCAGTTGCGAGGTCGTCGCCTGGGCTGCGGTCGACGTCGCGGATGCAGTTGTCGCCGCCGGCGTGGATGTTGGCGCTGTCACTGTCGTCGATGTTGGAGCCGCAGGCGGCGAGCCACTACCGCACCCGGCGAGCACAAAAACGAGGATTCCCAGGCCGACCGCAACCTTCATACCGGACATAATGCCCGAACCAACGCTGACTCCCCACCGGGGGTTGCCCGCATGTGACTGGAGCAGCTGGAACGCCCGAAGGCTGAGGCGCGACAGCGCGAGGGCCGGGACCGGGGCCGCGCTGGCCAACATGGGTTAGTTGGCTTTGTCCCACCTAGGTCGACGGCAAGCGTGGCCACGGTCTGATCCTGTTCGAGTCCGAGAAGCAAGCGCAGGATATGGCGAGCCACGCCAGTATGGATCCGGGAAGTCCCGTACAAAGCGAATCCAATGCGGTTTACAAGGTGAACGCCGAAGCCTGACTCTGCGTCCCTCAGCTGGCGCTCAGATCGTCTCTGCCACCTCCACGGCCTGGATGAGCGCCGCGGCCATCGCCCGAGCCCACTGTGGCGGTCCAGTTCGCCCAACACACGGCCTTGAGCCAGACGGAGCTCGCCACCAACTCGCTGTCCTCGCCTCGTCGGGCAGGATTGACCCACCGACTCACGACTCTTGCCGCCGGTCTGGCTTCAGCGCTCTTGCTCGCCAGCTCGCGGCAATTCGCCCTTACCGTTCGGCGGACCCCGCTCAGGCAACTCCTCGTGTTGGGCTGACTCCATTTGCAGTGCCTGCGTCTGGGCAGATGCCAGCCGTCGCTGAGCCTGCCACTGGGCCAGTGCGAGGAGCCGACGACGCTGCTCGGCCTGCCACGCCTGCTCCTGCGGCGACATTCCCTGCTGCACCGGGACTCCTACCCCTCGTACCAGCACTCGTCCACGACAGCCTTCTTCATGCTCGGGCCACCCCCGTCACGCACTGCGACCGAACAAGACTCACTGTGACACACATCACCCCACGGGTTCAACCGTTAACTGTGAGTTGATCGAGCCGGTGGGCGTGCCGCCGACAGCAGGACCAACTCGCTGGGCAAACACGCCTGAGCGTGACGCGACGACGCGCTTCAGGTTGTCCGCTCGGCGTGGGCGGCTGTATTCGTTCATGTGCTCGGGAACTGTCCGTTGGAATGAGACGTTCCCTCGTACTCCGTCGTACCGGCAGGTCACCCTGCCGCGGCCGGTGAGGATCAACCTCGACCAGGCCCTCGCCCGCGACAACCCACCGCTGCGCACCACGAACCCGCTCCGGGTCAGCGCCGGTGGTCTTCGACTCACCGGCTCCTGTGCGGGTCTCCTTCACGCCTGGGTTCGACTAAATACCGGAACCTCGATGGGGGAATGCACCTTTACCGTGCGCAGCGGCAACCGCCGAGCCGCACTCGACTTGAGGCAGTGGCTACTTGCCGGTGCCATCACCCCACAACGGCCGTAGCCCTCCGACGGGCGTGAACTACCGACCTAGAAGGTTCGCCTTTTGCGTGTTGAACTCGTCAGGTGTGAGGATGCCTTGGTCTCGGAGTTCTGCCAGTTCGCGGAGCTCGGCAGCCACACTAACCGGCGCCGATGTGTGGGGGGTTATAGGAGCGGTCCCCGCCTGATACCGCTCGCGAGTAATCCCCTCGACCCGCTCCCGGATGATCGCAGCCACCGCCTCGGCTTCGCCCTTCGGGACCTGCTCGACGATGTGCGCTGCCCCCGCCGTCGAGATTACGATCTTGCCCCACATCATTCCGCGGGACGATGTGACCGTGGTGATGCGGTCGTACGGGAAGTCTTCGAAACTGTGTTTGATCACGCCCTCGGAAACAAACAGTGCGCGGCGGTCGGTGGCCACCAGGAGGCCGTTGTTACTAGCCACCATGCCACCGGCCATCGCCAGCACCGTCTCCCCGCCGTTCAGGTATTCAGGCAACTTCTTGATGTCCCGCTTCTTACCTACCTTGCTTGAAACGTTGGCCCAAGCGGCAGCGATGTCGGGACGCATCTCACCAGTCATGGAGGTCATCCTTCCTCACGCTGAAGAGACCGCCCCCGCCGCATCCATGGTGGCCCTCGCCAAGGGCCGCGAGTCCTCGGTGACCGCCAAGCAGGGCAGGGGATCGCCACTCGGGACGCGGCCGGGAGCTACCAGCAGTCCCGACCCGGTACCACCTTTGGGTGGTGACCGTCGTCATAGAAACGCTGCGACGCCTACGCTCTAGCCAAGCCGAACGTCGAATTTCGACCGCAACAGGAGTATGTCGTCGCTGGTCAACGCGATCGCTTCACCCGCGTTGAATCGTTTGAGAACAACGCACCGCCCAGCATGCCCACCAGTGGCGATACCCCGATGGTGGCTTACGTCGTTGCGTAGATGACGAATGTCTCCCATTACGTCACTGCGGACTCCCGCCACACCTATGCCTGCTAGCTTCGCGATCTTAGGCCGGTAGTAGTCCTCCCAGCGTGCGTAGGTCAGCGCTAGCCACGCCTGTCCGATCCAGCGAGCGAGCCAGCCGTCCGGCTCTGCAGCGGCAAGGATTTCGCTTCTCCGCCAACTGGCGTGAGGAATTGTTTCATCCGGTAGGCCGTTACCCAAGAACAGCGTGGGGTCGGGGTTCATTTCGGTAGGAGTGGGGAGGGCGACACTGGTCTCGAATAGGCCGAGCCCGATGGGCGCGAAGCCGATCGTTCCCGCAGTCAGCCAGAACTCCGCGAGAAACTCATCTACTAGCTGTTGTATTGACACATGTTGATCCAAGATCGCTCCGTCCTCGGTGAAGCGTGGCGAACGCCGACTCGGGGCAGGATAAGGCGGAGTTGCTGCTCGCCGGGCGTGCGACAACAGGGCACCTCGCGGTCGAGCACTGGCCACGGATAGAGACCGTGGCCAGTGCATACTCGGCCCGAGGATGTCGACCTTACGCTGAGGTGGTCGACTTACTCAGCTAGGTCGTGGCCAGCCAGTACGTCCACAATCGGGTACATGATGGTGGATGAAGTGCTCGCCCGCGCGGGCTCCCTGGAGGGACTCGGAGCGTCAATCGCCACCGCTCAGTTCACGAACAGTTCACAAAAGGTAGTTCTCCGGGTGCGATATACAGTCTGACCTGCGGTAATGCTGGTGCGCGATACTGGGATTGAACCAGTTTCAGTCAGAGGGTGCGTTACTGGGTGTGACCTGCACGGTAGGCGTCTGACCTGCCGATGCGCGTCACAGTATCGCGTGTCACTGGTGGACGCAAGGGGACACGAGTAACCTTCCTGTGGTCCACGTATGGTCCACGAAATGGTGAACAATGGCTCCACGTAAGAGCGGGTTCGGCAGCGTCGAACAACTACCGAGCGGTCGATACCGCGCGAAGTACCGCGCACCGGACGGTCGCCGGCATACCGGGCCAACCACCTTTCAGACCAAGCAGGATGCTCGGGCGTGGCTGGCGATGCAGCACGCTGACATCGTGCGCAAGCAGTGGGCGCCACCGGATGCCGCCCCCGTCGTCAAGATCACGTTCGCCAGCTATGCACAGACCTGGCTGACCGACCGCACGTTGAAGCCCCGCACCCGCGACCACTATCAGCGCTTGCTCGATGCGCAACTGCTGCCCACGTTCGGGACGATGGTGCTCACGTCCGTTACGCCGACCGACGTACGGCGCTGGCACGGCGCGATGGGCACCACCACACCGACGCTCCGAGCGCACGCCTACGGGCTACTGCGGACCATCATGGCGACCGCCGTCAACGACGAGCTGCTAGCCGCCAACCCGGTGCACATCGTCGGCGCCGGGAGCGCCAAGGCCGTGCACAAGATCCGGCCCGCTTCGCTGCCCGAGCTCGAAGCGCTGGTGACCGCGATGCCCCAGCGGTACCGGGTGATGACGTTGCTCGCCGCGTGGTGCGCGCTGCGCTTTGGGGAGCTGACCGAGCTGAGACGCAAAGACGTCGACCTCGATGCGGGCGTCATCCGCGTTCGTCGTGGGGTGACGCGTGTCGATGGTGGGTTCATCGTGGGCACCCCGAAGTCCGACGCCGGGGCGCGTGATGTTGCGATCCCGCCGCACCTGATTCCGGCGCTGCGCGAGCACATGGGCAAGAGCATCGCCGGGGGACAGAACGGTCTGCTGTTCCCGTCCACCGGTGACCCGAGCAGGCACCTGGCCCCCGCGTCGCTGTATCGCGTGTTCTACCGGGCTCGTGAGGTTGCGGGCCGTCCGGATCTTCGCTGGCACGACCTGCGGCATACGGGCGCCGTGCTGGCCGCGCAGACCGGCGCGTCCCTGGCCGAGCTAATGGGCAGGCTCGGGCACTCCACCCCCCAGGCAGCCATGCGGTATCAGCACGCGGCGAAGGGGCGGGACGCTCAGATCGCGTCGGCCTTGTCGGCGCTGGCAGAGGGGCAGCATCATGGGTAAGCCTGCGTATCCGATGGGCAGCGGGTACAGCCCGCCCGACGTCGTCATCTTCTGTGAGGGAACCAGCGCGCACCCGCACTCTCGCTACGTCGTGCAGGTCGGGCGCTACCTGCGGAGCCAAGACGTGTGGGTGTTGGTGCGCCGCAAGGCGACGCAGACCGAGGTCAACACAGACGGTTCAGCCGGTTGGAGCCTCGACTCCTCCGTGCACCTTGACCACGGCACCTGGCGCCTTACCTGCGCGGTGTGCGGAGCGGACAGTCCCGTCCGCGACGACGCGTTACAGCAGGCGCTGTTCGATCTTGTCCACCGCAACATGACCACGGTTCCGCTGTTCGAGTTCGACGGAGCTGTGCAACACACCAGTCGGATGCGCCCGAAACGGTAAGCGCTGTCTGATACTGTCCACTTGCGGGTGTGATTCGAGCCGCCGCGCTCGACACGCGAACCCAGTGTCTCCACTCCCTCTCCGGGCATCCCTGGGGCTCGTTCCCATGCCCGGAGGCCCCAGTGCGTACTCCCACGCCACCCGTTTCGCAGCGCCGACTTGCTCCGCTCAACGTCGCAGCCGACTACGTTCCCTGCTCAAAAAAGACGATCCGTCGTCGGATCGCTGACGGATCGCTCACCGGCTACCGCTTTGGTTCGCGCGCAATCCGTATCGACCTCAACGAGCTGGATCTCCTGCTGCGTCCGATCCCCACCGCTGGCGGTGACGCTGCATGAGTTCACCCCAACGAGAACGGCGCCCCCAGACCGAGGCGCCGTCTACAGGAACCGCCAACCGCCAAGCCGCCGAGTCCACTTCGGATTATACCGCACCGGACCTGATGAGCCACGCGCTCGCCTACGCCCGCGCCGGGCTCGACGTGCTGCCGCTCACCCCCGGCGGTAAGACACCGCTCGGTGCGCTGGTGGCTCACGGCAAGGACAACGCCACGCACGACGCCGAGCAAGTCCGCGACTGGTGGGTGCAGTGCCCGACAGCAAACATCGGTGTCCGGCCCGCCGCGGGCGTGGTGGTGGTCGACGTGGACCCCCGCGACGGTGGTGCAACAAACCTTGTCGAGCTGACACGCCCGCACGGTGGCCTGACACCGACGCGGACGGCCTGGACCGGCGGGGGTGGCCTGCACGCGTGGTACCGGGCTGGCGGGCCGTTCAAGGCCAAGCTGTGCGCGGGTGTCGACCTCAAACACCGAACCGGTTACGTCGTGGCCCCGCCGAGCGTGCACCTCAACGGCAGACGGTACGTCTGGGCCAACGATCTGCCGATCGCCGAGGCACCGCCGTGGCTGGTGGCGTTGATGGCCGCTCCGCCACCGCGACCGTTGTCCACGGTGAGCGCTGGAACATTCTCCGGTGCCAATGATGGCGGGCTGGTGCGCCTGGTGGCCGCTCCTGGCGGCGACCGACACAATCGCCTGTTCTGGGCTGTGCGCCGCGCTGTCGAACGCGACGGGCTCACGGCCGATCTGCGGGCGCGTCTGGTGGTCGCTGCGGCATCGCTGGGCGACGAGGAAGCGGAACGCACCATCGACTGCGCGATCGCTTGGCCGGTGGCCGCATGAGTACCGAGCCGGACTACTCGAACGCCACGCCGCCGACACTAGAGCAGGTCGGCGAGCTGAAAGCCCGACAGGACGCCGCGGCCGACGCCCTCGCCCTGGACAACGAGGTCCGGGCGCAACGGATACGCAAACAGGCCGCTGCCGTGGTGGCCGCTGAGCTGGCGGGCGAAGCGCCACCCTTCGATGCCGACCTGCTCGCCGACGTGTTGGGCAGGCCTGCCGAAGCGCCGCACCGCGTCGACGGGCTCATCCCCTCGCAGGCCGGCACGCTGGTCGTGGCGCAACGCAAGACCGGCAAGACCACGCTCGAGCTGAACCTAGCGCGGTCGCTGATCGGCGGTGAGGACTTCCTGGGCCGCTTCCCGGTCCGCGCCATCACGGGCCGTGTCGGGTTGCTGAACTACGAGGTGTCGGCCGGGCAGCTCGCCCGGTGGGCGCACGAGGCCGGGGTACCGCCGGACCGGCTGTACCTGGTGAACCTGCGCGGTCGGCGCAACCCGCTCGGCAACCCTGACGACCGTGAACAGCTCGCCGAGCACCTTCGCGCCCACGAGGTCGAGTCGCTGATCGTGGACCCGTTTGGGCGTGCGTTCGTCGGCAAGAGCCAGAACGACTCTGGCGAGGTCGGCGCGTGGCTGGCCAACCTCGACCGCTGGGCACGGGGCGACTGCGGGGTGCAGGACGTGATCCTCACCGCCCACGCCGGGTGGGAAGGGGAACGCACCCGCGGAGCGAGCGCCCTCGAAGACTGGGCCGATTCCATTATCACCTTGGTACGCGACAAGGACGACGAACAGGTCCGTTATCTGCGGGCCGAGGGACGGGACGTCCTGGTCGAAGAGGACCGGCTGAACTTCGACGCCAACACCCGCACCCTGTCGCTGTCCGGTGGCGGGTCGCGGAAGAGCACAGCGAAGAGCCGTGCGCTCGACGAGCTGGTGCCCGCGGTCGTTGAGGCTGTGAAGGCGTCGCCGGGAATCACCGGCTACGGCTTGCGCAATGTGTTCCGTGATACCGGGGTCAGCTTCCGCACCGGCGACGAAAGTGCAGCCGCGAGGGTGGCAGTCGAACGGGGCCTGCTCATGGCCGAGGACGGGCCGCGAAACAGCAAAATCTACCGCCCAACCCCCCACCTGTCTCACCTGTCCCCACCTGTCCCGGGGACAGCTCCACCACCTGTCCCACCTGTCTATAAGGGACAGGTGGAGGTGGTACAGGTCAACAACGACCAGACCGGGGACAGGTCAACCCCCGCAACACCGGACCCCACGATGGACGACGCGATCGACGTGGCAACCCGACTGCTCGGAGCCCGACCGGTCGGTGCCCGATGACGGCCGACACCACCACTACCCAAAAGGACACCACCCGATGAAGGTTCCGTCGCTGACCGCCGTGTACGTCGACACCTTGCTGCAAGGCACCGAGCCGGGCACGGTCATTCTCCGCACTACCGCCTTGCTCGCCGAGGCGCGCACCGAGGACGCGTGGGGTCTGATCACCACAGAGAAAGTGATCGCCTCACCACCCTGGCCCGGTGCGTCCGATGATGAGGGCGCCGACGATGAGACCTGACGTCCAGCGTTTCGACCATGCGGTGATGCTCAGCCCCGCGGCGGTGCGCACAGTGGTGGCCGGGCTGCGTGCGCTCGAGCAGCTCGGCCGCACCCGTGGTGCACGGTTGACCCCGGCACTGCAGGCGATCTGCGCCCAACTCGACGAGGCCGCCGCACCGACTGACGCCGGAACTGACGCCCACGCGAGTACGTCAGTCCCGGCTGCCCCGTGGCTGCCATTGTCGGCTCATGATCTGCTCAGCAGCGAGGAAGCTGCGGACCTGCTCGGGTGCAGCCCCGGCAATGTCCGCGACCTGCTCCGCCGCGGTGCGCTACCGGGGCATCGCACTGGCGGTCGGTGGCTTCTCGAACGTGAAGCGGTGCAGCTCCGCGCCGGTTGATCGGCGATGACAATTTTGGACCTACGCACAATTTCCGGTGTCGAGTTGATCCGCGTCGGTACGTGGGAGATCTCCACGGGAACGTGGACCGTCACACCGGCCGATCTGGTCGCCGCCGTGGCCGCGCACCGGGCCGGGGCAGTCCGGCGTCCCCCGGTCAAGCTCGGGCACGTCGATCCCCGCTTCGATGGTGAGCCTGCCTACGGATTCGTCGACAACTTGCGCGTCGTGGACAACGGACAGACCTTGGTCGGTGATCTCGTGGGGTTGCCGCCGATGCTCGCCGATCTCATCCCGGTGGCCTACGCCGACCGCAGCGTCGAAGGTGTGCAGGGATTCGTGGACGCCAGCGGGCAGGCATACAGCTTCGCGTTGACCGGCGTGGCTTTGCTCGGCGCCGAGGCGCCCGGTGTGTCCACGCTGCGCTCCCTGGCCGACGTCGGTCAGCTTTACGGGATCGCCGCCGCCGCAGCCACCGGGCAGCGCGTCATCCGGCTGCACACCACCACGCCCGGCGTCACCGATAGCCGCCGTCGAGTGGTTGTCCGTGCCGCCGCTGCCCGGCGCCGTCACCGCCGAGCGGAAATCCTGATCGCCGCGATCGACGCGGCCAACCCGAAAGGAACAACCCCATGACCACTCCGAATGTCGGACTTTATGAGCCCGGCCGCGACCTCACCGGCCGCGCCAGCACCGCCGTGACCGGCAAGCGTTTTTTGAAGATCACCGGCAACCGCGGCGTGGGCGGAAACATCGCCGTCGCCCACGCTGATGCCGGTGCTCGCATCGTCGGAGTCAGCAAGTATGACGCCGCGGTCGGCGCGGTGATCGGGGTGCAGCGCGGCAACAGCCGGGTGACTTTCGTTGCCACCCCGCCCACCGGTGCCGCCCTGGCCGCCTTCGCAGAGGTTGAGGTCGGTGCGAACGGCACCGCCGTCGCCCGCACCACCGGGATAGCCGTCGGCTACACCGTCACCGGCACCACCGTCGGCGCCGACGCCGAAGTCAGCCTCTACTGATTCCCCGAAAGGACACACCACCATGACCAGCCCCGCCCCAGTCAGCTACCCGCTCGGCGCCCCAACCGTCGTCAACACTTCGCTGACGGTCGATATCGCCTTGCTCAACCCCGCCGTCATCACGCGGCGCATCGCGGACTTGACCTCGCAACGGTTCATCGTGGACCGGGTGTTCACCGGCTCCGGGGTGTCCGTCGCCGCCGGTGCCGTCCTCTACGAGCAGATGCAGCGGGATGCACTGTTCATGTCCCGCAACACCGAGCAGCGCGGCCCCGGCGATGAGTACCCGATCTTGTCCGGCACCCGAGGCCCTGCCCTGGTCGCCGTCGCCGAGGATTGGGGCGGAAAGTTCTTCGTCACCGACGAAGCGCGGAGCCGCAACGATGCCCGGTTCCTCGACCAGCAGACGACTCAACTGGCGAACACGTTGGTCCGGAAGGTCAACTCGCGTGCGGTCGAGACCATCGAAGCCGCGGTGTCCCCGGCCGGGAGCATCGAGTTCGTGACCGGCAACGACTGGTCAGCCTTCCAGGTCGCCGGCTCCACCCCCACCCCCAACCGGCAACAGCCCATCGGTGACTTCGCGAAGGTCCAGGCCCTCGCCGACGCCGACGAGCTCGGCGTCACCTTCGACCTGTGGCTGGTGCACCCCACGCAGTGGGAGGCGTTGACGATCGGCTACGGCTCCGACCTGCCCGACACCCTGAAGGCCGCCGGTATCGAGGTGTTCGCCTCCAACCGCATCGCCCCGGGTGTCGCCTACGCCGTGGCCCGCGGACAGGTCGGATCCTCGACTACGAACGCCAGCTCAGCACCGAAACGTGGCGGGAACAAGCCACCCGCCGAACCTGGATTCAGTCCTACGTGATGCCCGTCATGGGAATCACCAACCCCTACGCGATTCGCAAAGTCGTCGGGCTCGGCGTCTAAATTCGCCCACCCCCTGCCCAAGAAATGCACCCCAACCCGCCGAAATTCAGGCAAGTTTCTGGAGGAACGATGACCGCCCCAGCACCAAGCACCACCAAAAACCCGCCGACACCGGCCACCACCCCGGCCGAACCCGTCCACGAAATCCCGCACGACCTCTGGACACGGCTACTCGAAGCCCTGGCCCTGCCCGCGGACACCACCGACCCCGAGCTGGTCGCCCTGGCCGTCGAGGACGCCATCACCGCACCCGCAAGCGGGCAGCAGACCGCCGCCGCCGCCGGGCTCACCCAGGTGGACCCCGACACGTTGGCCGCACTGCGCCGAGACGCCGAGCAAGGACGCGCCATCGCCGCGGCCGCCGTCCAACGCGACCGTGCGCAACTGGTCGCCGCCGCAGTCAACCGAGGATCCATCACACCAGCCCGACGACAGCACTGGCTGACCGTCCTCTCCGCCGATCCGGGGATGGCAGACACCCTGGCGAGCCTGCCATCGGGACTCGTACCCGTGACGGGCGAACTAGGGCACGCCACCGAGTCCGCCACCGAACCCGCAGCATGGTTCCACGGCTAACCGACCTCGGCGTCAAACCCACCCCCACCCGTCCATCACAGCGCCGCGGGGGACGCATGGAAGCCGAGCGTTCCTTCACTTCCTTCGGAACGCGCAGACACTCCCAGCGCCGACCGCACACCCCCGCCACAGTCAGGTGGCGGGGGTGCTGCGATTCCCGCCGCCAGAAAATCCGACCCCACCCCCGCCTGACCCCATGCGCGGCAATCAGCCTCTTCCGTCCCCGCACCCCGAAATGTTTGGAGACCACCCGTGAGCACCACGCTGGCAGCACCGGAGGGCACCAAGACGGCCGGGACACGGCTGTGGGGCAACGTCACGGCTGCCTACGACCTCGAGCCCCACGAACTGGAGTTGCTGCGGCAGGCCGTGAACGTCCTCGACGTGTGTGCGGAGCTGCAGGCCACGGTGACCGCACAAGGGCTGCTCACTGAGGAGAAGGTGCACCCGGCGACGGTCGAGTTGCGGTTGCAACGGGTGTTGCTGGTGAAGCTGCTCGCCGATCTGCGGTTCCCGGAGGGTGAGGACGGCACCCGTCCCCAGCGGCGGACGGGTTCTCGGGGTGCCTACGGTCGGCGGGAGGGCGAGTGAGGCGCCGGGCTGTGGGTCAGCATGAGCCACCGGCGCACCTGCGGGTGTTCGACCCCTGCGGCGCCGACGAAGACGCTGTGTTCGACGTGCTGGCCGTCTGGTGCGCGGCCCGGAAGGCGTACTACGCAGAGCACGGCTGGCCCGGCGGGTTCGTGGTGATGCTGCAACAGCACGTCGCGGTGGCCCGCCAGCTCCACCCGTCAGATTCCGACGCTGACGACCGCTGATCTCGGCGTCGACCGCGCCCGTCGTCGCTGTCTGGCAACCGTGTGAGGGCGGCCCCCGAGTCAACCGGGGGGAGGGACTCGGGGGCCAGCGCGCAGCCTATCTGTCCTGATGCTCCGGGCGGTAGATGATGGCGTCGCAGGTCCGGCAGATGTACGTCCGATGACCGTGCGCAGTCGGGTGGCAGTGGCAGGGCATCCAGCCGACGAGCACTTTGTTCGGCCCCCACGGGTGCCCGTTTGGGCACTGCTCGGGAGCTTGCTCAACCAACGGACCGAACATGCGTTCGAGAATAGGACATACCGCGCGCGGGGACCGGACACAGTCTGATGACTACCGCGCCGCATCACGCACAGTCAGCTCCTCCCGCAGCGCCCGCACCTCGGCCGTCAACACGGCGACATCTGTGCGCGTCGCGGCCTGCGCCTGGTCCTCGACCTCGCGCACCTTGTCGAGCAGCCACGTCGCAAATGAAGCCGTGACGACGCCCAGCAGCGCGATGCCCGCGAGCATCAGCCCACCGGCGATGAACCGGCCTTCGGTGGTGATCGGGTAGCGGTCGCCGTAGCCGACCGTGGTCACCGTGGTGACCGCCCACCACAGAGCATCACCGAAGGTCGCGATCGTGGCACCCTGCGCGTCGCGCTCGGCGTCGAGGACGGCCAGGGCCGCAACGAACAGGACAAGCGAGGTCGCGCCAGCGACGTAGATCGCCACACGGCCGCGCAGAGAATCTCCCGCATAACGGTTGAGGACAGAGAGCAGCGCGACGAGCCGCAGCAACCGCAGTGGGCGCAGCAACGGCAGGGCGACAGCGGCCAAGTCGAGCATGTTCCCCCGAATGAACGCAGCACGGCTGCGCGAGAGGACGAGGCGAGCCGCGTAGTCGGCGGCGAACAGCGCCCAAGTCGCCCAGGTGACTGCATGGCACACGGTCAGCCACGGGTTGGTCAACTCTGGCCGCAAGATCGGAGTGGCGTACGCGGCCAGGAACAACAGAGCCGCGGTTGTCAGCGGCCAGTTGGCTCTCTCCTCCCAGCGCAGGCGGTGAGACTCATCGGTCATGGGTCGCAGCATGTCAGCCGAGTTAGGCTCTGCGCATACCGCGAGTCCCGTCGTAACGGATGCAGCCGTATCAAGAGCACTCGTAGGCGAGCCGAGTGATGCCTTGCTGGCAGCGAACGGCCCGCCCCGGTAGTCCAGGGCAGGGCCGTTCGTGGCTGTACGGCGCTCTCAGCGGGCGTTCGTCTGCACCTCCAAGGGTCGGGCTAGTCCGTCGATGTGATCGGCCGCGTACAGCAGTGACGCCGCGAGGCGCCGAACCTCACCGGATGACAGGAAGACTTCGACTCGCTCGCTATCCGAGGTGGCGTTCACGGCGAACATCACCCGGCCCTCGTGCAGCTCGTGCCGTCCGAGGGCGTCCTCGCGGCGGTAGGTGCCGTGCAGGTACGGGCGGGCAAGATGCACACCGAGCGGCATCACCCGCCTGTCGTCGGTGTAGCCGTCGACGTAGCCGATGCCCAGCGACTAACACCACGGGCCGCCGTGGCCCTCGACAGTCATCGGTACGCGATCGTCGTCATGCCCCCGACCGCAGAACCATGCCCCACATCCGCGGCGGGTCACTGTGGTGTCGGTGTCCGGTGCGTCGGTGTCATCACTCAGCGGCAGCGGGACCAAGGGCCGGACAGTCGTGGTGCTCATCGTGCCGCCTCCACACTCGGCACGAGCAGGTTGTAGAGCCGCTCGACCGCCTCGGCCACCCGCACCGGTTCGTGCAGCGGCCCGCCGTTGTGCACCTCCGCGCGTATCCATCCGGCTCTGATGAGCAGGTGATCGGGACCGCGCTCCATGATGTCGAACGCCATCGCGCTGATGGCGAACCGGGCGTCATTCCAGTCGAGCCCGTCGAGCACCCCTTCCCGGCCCATCATCGCGGCGATATCGGCGTACAGCAGCGCGGCGTCCGAGGCCGGTTCTTGCCCAACGGTGACGGGCATCCTGGCGAACAGGTCCAGCGCCGCCGCCACGGGATCGGCGGGAATGTAGTTCGGGTCGAAGGTATCGGTGGTGCTCATGGTGGTGCCTCCTGTTTCGAAGGCACCCTCTGCCGGTCCAGTGGTCCACGTATGGTCCACGAAACAAGAAAGAGGCCCCCGAAGGAGCCTCTGACCTGCGGTAATGCTGGTGCGCGATACTGGGATTGAACCAGTGACCTCTTCCGTGTCAGGGAAGCGCTCTCCCACTGAGCTAATCGCGCAAGTCGTGATTGAGGCGGAGACGGGAATCGAACCCGTGTACAGGGCTTTGCAGGCCCTTGCCTAAGCCACTCGGCCACTCCGCCGGAGAGCCCGAGATTGAGCCTCTCGAGCGGATGACGGGATTCGAACCCGCGACCCCAACCTTGGCAAGGTTGTGCGCTACCAGCTGCGCTACATCCGCACTGCATGTCACCGTATCCCCAACAGCGCGTCAGGCGGTGCGGGAGCGAACACTAGCGGAGGGTCGCCGCCGACACCAAACCGGGTCAGGCTCCCCCGGCGGTGAGCAGTGCCGCGAGCTCGGCATCCAGGTCGATGACCTGCGGCTCCCCGCCGATGGGGACCAGTCGCTCGCTCGCGTCGATGAAGGCGGCGAGCTCGCCGGCGGACGCCTCGCAGAAGGCTCGACCGCCCGGTGCGGAGAGTTCGATCGCAATGACGGCGCCCTTGCTGCCCGGAAGCGGTGCGATCCGGACGTCGCCTTGCCCGGACTGCTGGTGCAGGCCCTCAGCCAACAAGCGGCGCGCGAACACCCACTCGACGTCCGCGGCGTTGCCACTGGAGAATCGCACGTGCACGGCATACGGGTCCGACGCCAAATACTGCATCCGCACGCGAAGCAGACTGCCCATACCGCCTCGACGTCGGTGGGTGAGCCGGTGGACCCCGTCGCGGAGGGTGAACGTGGTGTGTGCGGTGACCGAGCTTTCCTCACGCCTCACGTACAATTCCTCTCTGACCGGTGACTGCTCGACCCCGAGCGGGGCCGTCACCTACTCTTCGCCTGAGCCCGCTGCTCCGGTTCGACCGCATCCGCAGCCGAAACTCAGCCTCTCTCGCGTGCGGGTCTTCGGTGTGTGCCCGTACTGTTGATCACAGAATGTGCAGTGCTCGACGCGCGGCGTAGCTGCAGTGAACCGTTCGTGGCATCCGCCGCGGATACCCGACGTGAGGAACTTGCAAGTGGTGCAGAGCGACTCCCGCGGTCCGCAGAGGGACAACGTGCAGCGCAACGATGCTCAGCGGGGCGATGTCGTGGCCGGACGCTCGCGAGTCCAGAGGTCCTCCCGGGCGGCGGATCCCGAGCGAGCGCGCGAGGACGCACGGATTGTGGAGCGGATCGCCAACGGCGACGAAACCGCCCTGTCTGACCTGTATGACCGTTACGCCAAACCGGCGTACTCGCTGGCCCGACGGATCTGCGTTGACGAGCTCCTGGCCGAAGATGTGGTGCAGGAGGTCTTTTTGCTGGTCTGGCGGGATCCGTCGCGCTATCAACCCGGCCGCGGTGCTTTCTCCTCCTGGTTGTTGACGGTCGTACACCACAAGGCGGTGGATGCGGTACGCCGTGAGGGCGTTCATCGGCGTCGGCAGGTGGTGATGGACGACGAGACGACGGATCGGATGGCGCCGGACACCCCGGGAGCCGACCAGAACGCGATCGGGAACGTGGTGGGCGACGACGTCCGCAAGGCCATCAATGACCTCCCCGCCGAGCAGGCAAAGACGATGATGTTGGCCTACTACGGGGGTTACACCCAACGAGAGGTCGCCGCGATCATCGGCGTCCCCCTGGGCACGGTGAAATCAAGAATGTTCGCGGCCTCGCAGCGGTTACGCGCCGCACTGGGATCGCTGGCCTTGGACTTCGGAATTGCCGGCGTACGCGCGGAAGGAGAGGGCCTGTGATGAGTGCTGAAGCTGACCGGCACTGCAATAACCTGGAACTCGCGACCGGCTGGGCGTTGCACGCGCTGGAACCGGACGACGAGTCGATGTTCGGCGGTCACCTTCCGACCTGTGCGGAATGCCAGGCCGAGGTGCGCGCCACTGAGGACGTGGCAGTGTTCCTTGCTGCAGATGTCGAGCAGTACGAGCCACCGGCCCATCTTCGCGCCGCGGTGCTCAACGCAGCCCGTACTCCCCAGGTTCCTCGGCAGAGCCAGCCCGTGGGCATGGCGCCGCGTGAGCTTGCACCCGTGCGCCCGCGGGGCTCAGGGCGGGCTCGTCGCAGTGCTGTGTCTACCGGGCGGTTCAGCAGTTCGCGAAGGACGTTGCTTGCCGCCGCTGCCGCTGTGGTCCTCGCCTTCGGCGCCATCATCGGGTGGGCCGGGACTGCTGCCTTGAACCAGCCGAGCTCCACCTCGGTGAGCGCACTCAACGAACAGAACGTGATGTCCGCCCTGACCGATCCCTCGGTACGCAAGGTGGCGCTGACCGGCAGCGGCTCGTCCACGCCGGTGGCACTCTTGCTCGCCGGACCCGCGCAGTCGACGGTCTTGCCGGTGAACATGCCCGCGACGGCAAGCGACTCGCAGTACGTGCTGTGGGGCGTGCCGGACGGCCCCGGCGCGAAGCCGTTACCGCTCGGCAGAGTCGTGGGGACGAACGACGCGCGCAGTGTGACGGTGATGAATCCCGCCGCGCCGGCGAGTTTCACGCGCTTTGCCGTGTCCATCGAGCCCGCGGGCAGCACTCCGACCACGCCGACGACAGTGGTGGCGACGGGCCAAGCGCAGGCCTGAGCCGGCAGTGTCCGTGGCCCACCGCGTGCGTGTTAGTGTTCCCAACCGCACGTGCGGCATCCGGGCGATCCCGAGTGAGCACGGTCCCGTGGCTCAGTGGAAGAGCGTCCCGTTCACACCGGGAAGGTCGCTGGTTCGAACCCAGCCGGGACCACCACGTCTGAGCGGGTCCAGTGGACATGCTGAGCACCGATAGCATCGGGGCATCATTGTCGATCTCACCCAAGGAGCCAGCGCCGTGGCACATCCGATCGCCCCGATTTCGCATCGACTGATGGTCGCGGCGGGCGCCACGGCGGGCACTGCAACACGCGAGGCGGGGCTTGCCGGCAGGGGAGCCGATGCCGTGGTGGTGGTGCGCGACGCCGACGGCGCACTGCACGACCTGTCCTGGACACCGGTGGCCGACACTGAGGTCACAGCGGTTGAGGCGAGTTCTCCCGACGGGCGGATGGTCATCCGGCACTCCTGTGCGCATGTGCTGGCCCAGGCGGTGCAGTCGCTGTTCCCGGACGCGAAGCTGGGTATCGGGCCGCCCATCACGGACGGCTTCTACTACGACTTCGACGTGGCGCAGCCGTTCACCCCCGAGGATCTCACGGCCATCGAAAAGAAGATGCGCCAGATCATCAAGGGCGCGCAACGTTTCTCTCGGCGGGTGCTGGGCTCGGTGGAGTCCGCTGAGGTTGAGCTTGCTGATGAGCCGTACAAGCTGGAGCTGATTCGCGACAAGTCCGGTGTGGACGATCCCGAGGTGATGGAGGTCGGCGAGGGCGAGCTGACCATTTACGACAACCTCGACCCCCGTACCGGGGAGAAGGTGTGGGCCGACCTGTGCCGCGGGCCGCACATCCCCACCACCAAGCACATTCCTGCGTTCAAGATCACCCGCAGCTCGGCCGCCTACTGGCGCGGCGACCAGGCCAACGCCGACCTGCAGCGGGTCTACGGCACGGCCTGGGAGTCCAGTGAAGCGCTCGACGCGCACCTGGAACTTGTTGCCGAGGCCGAGCGCCGCGACCACCGCAAGCTCGGTAACGAGCTGGACCTGTTCAGCTTCCCCGACGAGATCGGCTCCGGTCTTCCGGTCTTCCACCCCAAGGGTGGCGTGATCAAGCGGGAGATGGAGGACTACGTCCGCAACCGGCACATCGAGGAGGGCTTCGACTACGTCGGCACCCCGCACATTGCCAAGGGCGGACTGTTCGAGACCTCAGGGCATCTGCCCTACTACGCCGAGACCATGT